>Ga0056908_1000344_pt1 | contig 33031 bp, 28 predicted proteins | sample EBPBio142010_DNA_FD_55020 | JGI IMG/M metagenome (GOLD analysis project Ga0056908, IMG submission 55020) | Wastewater treatment Type I Accumulibacter community from EBPR Bioreactor in Madison, WI, USA - Reactor 1_10/4/2010_ DNA | ecosystem: Engineered > Bioreactor > EBPR > Anaerobic-Aerobic >...
GGCGAGCTGGCGGCATTGCTGGAAGCCTGCGCCAAAGACACCTCGCCCGCCGGAACGCGCGACGCCGCGCTCATCGGCGTGCTCTATTGCGGCGGTATGCGACGCGCTGAAGTGGCCGCCCTGAATGTCGAAGATTACGATAACACCAGCGGCGCGCTCAAAGTCATCGGCAAGGGCGATAAAGAGCGGCTGGTCTATATCGTGGGCAACGCCGGGGAAGCCTTGAACGACTGGCTCAGTTGGCGCGGCGCGGCCACGTTTGCCGATGAGCTGGAAAGCCAGGCCGAGGAAGACTCTTCTGCCCGCCCCCACACTACCCCGCTGTTTTGCCCCATCCTCAAAAACGGCCGCATCCAGCGCCGCCGCATGACCGACCAGGCCATTTACCTCATCCTGCAAAAACGCGCCCAACAAGCCGGAGTCGCCAGTTGCTCCCCCCACGACCTGCGCCGCAGCTTCGTGGGCGATTTGCTCGACCGCGATATTGATATCGTCACCGTGCAACAGTTAGCCGGGCACGCCAACGTTTCGACAACGGCAAGGTATGACAGGCGCGGGGAAAGGGCCAAGCAAAAGGCGGCGAATGCGCTGCATTTGCCGTATAAGAAACGATGAAGGAGGTAGCCGGGGGAAAACGGCGGTAGACAGGAGACGGAATACGGAATACAGGAGAGGCAACCGGGCTTTGAAGAACCACGCGCGTGAGCAAGTGGACTGATGTGGCGTTTTCCCTCCGTTATTGCCGCATGCGCCCTCCAGCGTTGATGCCGACGGGGAGCGTGTCCGCCCGGTTGCCGCTATCTACTTTCAATTTTCCAGGCTTTGAATCACTCAAATTCATGAGTGTAAATTATCCACGTCATGGATAAATTCCATCCATGACATCTCATCGCGGTGCTCTACTCAGGCGAGAAATTGGTACCGTTCGGAGAGAATTTGTTTGAGGTGCCGCTGCGGGGGGGGTGGGGGTGAAGGAAGGGCGAACGTCCAACGTTGAACGTCGAATAACGGCAAGCAGAACTAACGGTGAACGATGACTAATCCCGCCTCACGTGTTCATATACAGTAGTCACATTTGTTAATAATGTTTATATGGACTCGCTCATAGCGGCGGGAATATTGAAAGTTCAGGTTTTTATGAGTGATATCAGTGAAAAACAGTTGGCGGCCAATCGCGCTAACGCTTTGAAAAGTACAGGGCCAACCACCGAGGAAGGCAAGAATCTCGTGCGCGTAAATGCCTATAAACACGGTCTGAGTGCGACCAATCCCACTTCCCTGCTGATGCCTGGTGAGAGTGAAGATGAATTGCGTGAGTTTGGCGCTCGGTTACGAGAAAATTTGAAACCAGTGGGCGATATGGAAGAGCTGTTAGTCGAGCGGATAGAATCGTGTGCATGGCGTCTAAAACGTGTTGAGCGTGTGGAGGCAGGGCTGTTTGCCTATGGCTTTTTGGAAAAGCAAGCGCAACTCAAGGAGCAGGACGTTGCAAACCCAACCGACTTGGCAGAGCCCCTTACCCAACGGCTGGTGACAGGCGTGGAGGCAACCGGTTTTCTGCAAGACGCACAAACCAATAATGCCTTTGCTAAATTGAGCCGCTATGAGGCCGGATTAGAGCGCAGCTTATATAAGGCGCTCGAAGAGCTCAAAAAACTACAGCTCCTTCGGCGAAAGGAAGCAGGAATTCCCTTTCGCCGTGCCGTTCGTTGAAGGTGTTCCCCGACAGCTAAAATGGGTTTGTTTCGTAAAATTGCAGTTAGATGGTGCGGGTGGGGAAAGAAAAAACAGGAAGTGCTCTTACTCAGGCGAGAGTGTCACAAATTTGGTGTAATGGCAAAAATATCGGTATGAGATGATGTAAACGGCGGTGTTAAGCAGGACTTATGCCGCACTCTAAAACCTTGCATCTGTGCCAGGCCACCCCCTTACCCCCCAAAAAGTGCGGTATTTTGCGGTATATTGCGCTATTATGCGCCGTTCGTATGGTCGAAAACCTCGATTTACGAGGTGGTCAGCGAATCACTCTGGTCAATGGAATTGTGGCCTATTTGAGGGGATGGCCTTATATCAAGTAATAACAACCCAAAGCCATGAGTAGCAAGAATATGGCAACCATTACGGCGACAGGTCGGGAAATCAGCGGAGGATCTATCGCGATACAGTCGCCATCGTTTTCGCCACGCATCATTGCCAGAATCCCCAAAGGCGTGAGTTCGTCAGAACTACAATAGTCATTATTTAATCTTCGTCGCAGGCTTCAGCAGCTATTTTCGAGTCGTCTGGCCATAGTCGCCTCGATCGTTCAATAACCCCAATGGCATAATCAATCATCACTAGATCATTTTCGCCCTTGAATTCTTGCAGAAAAGCCTCTCGTTCTTCTTCCGTTCGGAGGTCTTCTGCTGCATCCCAGAGGGGGAGTTTGTTAATTTCCTCCAATCCTTTCTTGCTAAGGTTACGCATTATTTCTTTCTCCACTGATATTTGAATCTATACTGTCATCCTTGCTCTTGCTCACGCTTAATGAGTTCCGCACCATAGTTTCTCACTGCATTTACTTCTCTAGAAACCGCATAGGCTTCAAAATCATCGCCAGCGTATGGCACTAAGAGTTCAGTGAGCGCTCCTTTATCCTCATTGTCAGGATTGAGCCATTCTTCCCGCGCGTCCGGAGGCAGTATTACCGGCATGCGGTGGTGAAGAGGCTCCATCAGTTCGTTAGCCGATGTCGTGATAATGGTGCAGGTTTGTATAGGCGGTGTATCTGCACCTTTCTCTCTCCACTCCGCCCATAGGCCAGCAAAGGTAAATGGCTCATCGTCTTTGCGATGAATGAAATAAGGTGTTTTTGTTTTACCATCACCCTTTTGCCATTCGTAAAAGCCATCGGCAGGAATCAGGCAGCGGTGTGATTTGATGAGCGATCGAAACGAGGGCTTTTCGGCCAGGGTTTCGGCGCGGGCATTAATCATTTTATTGCCGATAGAAAGGTCTTTGGCCCAGTGCGGCACCAAGCCCCAACGAAATGCCTTGAGGACACGGCCCTTCTCGGTTTCTAAAACGACCGGCACTTCCTGAGTCGGAGCAATATTGTAACGCGGGGTAAGCTCTATCTCCGCAAAATTCAGTTTGAGTTGCTCAATCAGCTTATCCACATCGGTATGCATCGTATAGCGGCCACACATAGAAAAACGCTCCTTTGACCGTTACTATCGCACAAATTGTGCCACTTCCGCTATCGCATTCCTCTTCGGCGCTTCAATCCGCGAACGCGTTGAGGCCGCACGAGGGTTCTCTCCCGGGTGCCCTGACGCTCCGGTGGCGATGATCTCACGGGCATGACGGCAGACGGCATCGAGCGACCAGAGGCGTTGAATAAGAATGCTGCGGTAGCTGTTACCGGCGAGCTTGCCGGAGTCTTCGAGTTTGCCCTCCACCACCAACTGCGGCGCGCGCAAAACGCGGGAGAACTGGTCATAAACTTGCGGCACTATCGCGGTGGGAACATATCCGGTTTCATCTTCGAGGATGATAAAACACATGCCTTTCGCTGTTGGTGGGCGCTGGCGTGAGATGACACTTCCGGCCACGCGCACGATGGTGCCGCCCTTGTACTGTTTGAGTGATGCTGTAGAGAGTATTCCCAACTTGCTCAGTTCGTAGCGGTGGAGCGTGAGCGGGTGCGGTCCAGTGGTTTGGTTGTGGGTTTCAAAGTCCCATCGCAAGAGCTCGTGTCGTTGCAACGCAGAGAGAGGCGGCAGGGCTGGGATCGCTTTCATATCGAGTGTGAGCTGATCGGTGTGTTGACCGCGTTTACCTTTGCTGCCATGACGAGCACGCAGCAACGCGCGCACTTCCCAAAGTACTTGCCGCCGTTCGCCAAAGCTCGAAAGAGCGCCGCAGCGCGCCAGGCTTTCCCAATCGTCTATCTGCAAAGGTAAGCGTTCCAAAGCATCTTGCAATGAAGCGAACGGCGCCATTGCCCGCTCGAAAACAATCTCACGGGCTTTCTCGACGCTAATGCCGTGCACTTGTGTAAAAGGAATCCGAATCGCCAGCGTGCTGCCTTTGTAATCGAGGGAATATTTCACTTCCGAGCGGTGCAGGCACACCGGCAGCATGGCAACGCCCATACGCTTGGCTTCTTCAAGCAGAGTTTGGATAGGATAGAAACCCGGTTGGTGCTCCAATACACCGCACATATACTGCGCCGGATAATGGGTTTTGAGATAGGCCGATTGATAAACCGTTTTGGCGAAAGCGGCCGCGTGGCTGCGGCAAAATCCATAACCGACAAAATGCGATACCAGGTCGAATATCCTGTTCGCCAGCCCAACCGGAACCGGATGTTGAGTGTTCTTATGCGTTTCGATCGCGCCCTTCACAAATTGTTCGCGCATGGCCTCCATCTCGCCGGGATCTCTGAACTTGCTCATCAGCTTGCGGAACTCATCTGCCTGCGAAAGTGATAATCCGGCAAAGACGTGGGCCACTTCCAAGACCTGCTCCTGATAGAGAATAATGCCGTAAGTATCTTTCAGCACCGGCTCTAATGAGGGATGGGGATAGCTGACTTTTGCCACTCCGCGCCTCCGCAAGATATAGGGATGCACCATATTCCCCTGCAACGGGCCAGGACGAAACAGCGCGACTTGCGCCACCAGGTCGTCAAAGGTTTCGGGCCGCACTTTGGAGAGAAGGTTCCATTGCCCCGGCGATTCGATCTGGAAAAGCCCCAAAGTCTCGCCGCTGCGGATGAGCTCGAAAGTGGCAGGGTCTTCATCAGGAAACTCATCGACACTTGTGCGTGGCTCGTCGGGCAATGTGAGAATGTCGATCTGGGTTTGTGCTTCGCCAATAGCGGCCAACATGCGCAGGCCGAGCACATCGAATTTAATCAGTCCCAGGCGCTCAACATCATCTTTAGAAAACTGAATCTGCCGCACTCCGTTGGCGCTGGTCTGGATGGGCGAGAGGTAACGCAATGGCTGCCGCGAGAGAATCATGCCGCCACTATGTAACCCCAAATGGCGCGGACAGCCTTGCAGACGCTCAACCAAGGCGCACAACACACCGAGCGCTTTCGATTCGCCAAACACCTCCGCTAAATTGTCACGAAAGTCGTGCACGTATTTGGCTCCGGCGTGGGGCACCAGTTTGGTCGCCTGGTCGATTTTTGCCAGCGGATAACCCAGCACTTTTGCCATTTCGCGCACTGCCGACCGCATGCGAAAGGTAATGATATTAGCTGTCATGGCTGTGTGCCGCTCGCCCCAACGCTGGTGCATCCATTCAATGACTTCATCACGGCGGCTGGTGTCGAAATCCACATCAATATCCGGCATACCGGTGCGGCCTTCATGTAGAAAGCGCTCGAAGAGAAGTTTATGCTTGATAGGGTCCACAGCGGTGATGCCCAGGAGATAAGCCACCACGCTATTGGCCGCGCTGCCCCGCCCGGAGCAGCGAATACGACGCGAACGGGCAAACTCCACCACCTCGCGCACCACCAGAAAGAACTCATCGAGTTCCAGGTGATGAATAATACGCAGCTCTTTTTCTAACTGCTCCTTCGCTGCCCGGTTACGGCCGTAGCGAGTCTTGAACCCTTCCTGACACAGGGCGCGCAAATAGGCATGTGGCTGTATGCCTTCGGGAATGGTGGCTGGTGGCGGCGTGACGACAGGAGCCAGAAGGTTAACATCGCACTCCTGTGCTATCGCCTCGGTATTGGCAATCGCTTCGCGTGGCAAACCTGCCCAGCGGTAATACGATTCACGACAAAGCGCCGCCGCATCGTTCACGGGCCGCAGGGGGTGGCCTTGCTCTACGGTGATGCAATTCTGCGCGCAAAACAGCGCATCGTAGAGCGGAAAGTCCAGGAGTTTCGCATGGCGCACGGCGTTGCTGGCCACGCACGGAACGCCGACGTGCTCAGCCAGTTGTTGCAAGCGGTAGTTGTTGGCGCGGTCGCCGCTGAGTTCGTGATGAATCAGCTCTAAAAAGATACGTTGCGGATAAACCCCTTTGAGCTTCTCTAACCTGCGCGCGGCTTTACTGTAGTGGCCCTGCGTCATCGCGCCACGCATATCGACCAGGCAGAAAAGCCCTTGGGCATATTGGGGCAAATCTTTCCACGAGAGCGCGGGGCTCAGCCTCTCCCGGTGCGCCCAGGTGAGTAAGTCACAGAGGTTTGCATAACCTTCTAAATCCCCGGCCAGCAGCACCAGGCCAATGCCATCAACGACAACGCGCGCCCCATGCACCGGGCGGATGCCTTCTATTTTGCAAGCGAGAGCGTGCTGCACCGAACCGGCTAAAGTCCAGTCGTCGGTGAGGGCGAGGGCGGGCTGGTCGAACTCGGCCGCCCGCTTAGCCAGGGCTACCGGCGATGAAGCGGCCCCCATGAACGAAAACCAGGAATGAGCATGCAGGTGAACCATATCAATCCTGCACCGCTAACAAGAACCAACTCTCGTCTTGCTGATAAAGCTCGAAAACCTGGGGTGATTGAGCGTGGTGCGCCTCCACCCGGTAGTAGCGCCGTGTCTGCCGCAAACCGAGCCACCACTTGCCGACATAGCGCCAGCTATCGAGCGTGCGGGTGACGCAGTAGCGCTTTCGCCGCCACTCGAACGATTGTAGCTTGCCCTTACCATCGGTTTGGACAGTGACCGATTCCACGCAGCGGCGCATCACTGCACCTCATTGAGAACCGGTCCGTAGCTGTAACGCTCTTCCCGCAACGCGGCGTATTCGTCTCGCAAACGGTAACGCCCCATGGCCCCTTTGTAACGGCTTTCGATATTGCGCAGTGCCGTTACCAGGCGCGGCGGACTGAAACGCGATGCTGTCGTGTCATAGCGCCGCGTATCGAAAAGTGTGCTGCTCTGGCCCTCGCCGCTTAGCCGTGAGAGCTGCACTTCCAGCGCCACCACTTCCACTCTGGTTTTGCCGATGAGGGCAAGAATTAGCTCATTGCTGACTCGAAATAGATTGCGCGGCGAGGATACCGCCTCGCGCAGCAGCTTCTGGGTCGATTTCCCTCCCTTATTGGTGGTGATGGTGACAGTGATGGCTCCGGCGCTCATGCCGTTGAGCTGCGCCGCTGCCTGTTGCACTACATCGCGCAAGGCACCTTCCCACTGCATAGGGTTGGTGGCTGCCTGCTCAAATACAAAGCGCGCGCTACGCACCGGTGGCAGTTGATAGCTCTGGATGGGCTGGCGGTCGGCATCAACTGTGCCCGCCCGTGCAAAACGCCACAACAAACGGGCATCGAGCGGTTTACTCTTGTCGGCAAACTGGCTCTCAATTTGGCTGCGCGTGAGCTGTTGGAGCTCATAGACGGTATTGAAACCAAACCAGTCGAGCCGCTCGATGGCATCGGCGCTCAGCCCTAATGCGCCCAGCGCCGCGAGAGGCGTATTGCGCAAAAATCCCCGTTCATCGCGGATACGACGCAGATCTCCTTCTCGCGCCGCCAGTGCCGCCAGCTCGGTTGTAGCGCGGTCGCTGGCTAATGCGGCCTGGGCGTTCCACTCCCGCACCAGCTTTGCCAGTGCGCCCATGGTCGATACCCAGGCTTTGGAACGTTGCGCAGGCGGCTCAAAATAGAGGCAGCCGTTACGCACGGGTTCAATTTTTGGAGTGAGGCCATACAGCTGCTTGAGAATCTCTTCCCAGGCATAGGCTTCAATATTGGCGTTGTAGCTTTGGGCTTTAGAAGTCGAGCAAAGTGATTGCGCGCGCTGCAAATCCCAGCCGATACGCACTCCTGCTTCCAGCACTCGCGGACAGGCCGCATAAACCCGGCCCTGACGATGAATGATGAGCGGCTGTACCGCCAGCAGCGGGTTTTCATACTGCGCCGCCCAGACTGGGAATTGTTGAATAGTAAGGCAACCAAACAGTGCCGCAGAAACGGCCGGTTGCTTTGGAGATAACCGTGACATAAATGCCTCCTTATTAAGACTAATTTGAGAGGCGGAATGCTTAATACGGTAAACTTATAAGCATCCCGCAAGGGATAATCAGCGGGTGTCGCCTGCGCCGCCAAGCTCTGGGCGACACCCGTTTTTGTTTCTCACGTTAGCGGCGAAACAAACCGCAATAAGCTCCTACAATACGCACCCGCTGTGCGGGCAAAATCAGGTCGTCATACTTCGGATTCGAGGCTTTGAGCCTCACCGTCTTTTGCCCTAGCTCGTGATAAACCCGCTTCAGGGTGGCCAGGTGCTCGCTTTTCACTTCATCTTGTACATCGGCCACCGCTGCAATTTGGCCGTTGCCAATCATGACGTTAGGACGAATCAAAACCCGGTCGCCATCGAGAATGCCGTCGCCGATCATGGAGTCGCCTTGAACGGGGAGGAAGAAGTCGCCGGGTAGCGTTTTGAGCGCATTGCCGGGGTCAATCCATTCAATGGCGGAGCCCTCAGCCACAATCAACGGACCTGCTGAGATCTTCCCGAGGACAGGAATACCAAATTGTGCAGCCGCCCGGCCTTTGTCGGTCAGGGTAATCACACGCTGCCGGCCTCGGGACCCCTCGACATGAATCCACCCCATGCGGATGAGGTTGGTCAGCGCCCGATTAATACCGGAGATGTGGCTGTAATCTAACCGCTGGAGGAGTTCGGTAGTATTGGGCGCGCGGCCTTCACGGACAATATCCACGATCGTCCGAAACGTATTCTCCTGCCGCTCCGTCAGTTTCATGCCCGGAATTACATAACAAAACACAGTTCGTGTCAAGTTGTGTTAATATAGAGTTGAATCCCCTGAAGTTGCTTCTTTAAGACTTGCACCACCCCTCAACTTTGTCTCAGATGCCCGGCCTGTAATCAACCGCTGCGGAAATGAGACATACGATAATCGTCACCCAGGATTGCCTTCAATAGGGCAATAAAAAAGACAAGGAGAAATACCGCATGGAAAAGGAAATTTATTTTTCAAACGACAGAGAAAACTTCTCGCTGGTAGCGGGAGTGACTTCAGATGGCAATATTGTCATTGTTTTCACAAACCATAGCGACGCTATTAAAGAAGCACTTGGCAACGACTACACTTATGAAACTCACATCGATGCGCGCGATAAACAGGCTGTACTTCAAGCAATTGGTGAGAGCGAAGACTTCAATCAGGATGCCGATTCAGCCATTCTGGAATTTTTATCCGCGCAGTTCACAGAACACCAGGACATTCGCAGATGGCTTCTCAAAAATCACATCCCTTTTCGCATGTTTCATTCAAGTGGCGACTGGCCCGTCGTTGCAGACATTCCCACTCTAGGCGATGCCATTGCTTTAGCTAAAGAGGCCCACCGCGATCAGACCGATAAAGCGGGCGCGCCTTATTATGGACATTTGGAACGGGTGATGGACAGAGTTGAAACTCCAGATGCAAAGATCGTTGCGATTTTACACGACAGCCTGGAAGATACCTATATTACAGCGGAGTTTTTGCAGAGGTGCGGCTATCCCGAGCATATCATCATCGCCATTGAGGCACTTACCAAGTTACAGGAAGAGGAAAATAGCGATGAAGGATATTTTCGATTCATCGAACGAGCCGCAAAGAATCCTCTGGCACTCGCGGTGAAGCTGGCAGATATCTCAGACAACATGGACCTGAGCCGAATTGAGTCGCCGACGGATACGGATTATGCGCGACTGGGAAAGTATCAAAGAGCTTTGGAATATTTGGAATAATCGCGGACGTTTATACATTTGGCTTTTCAAATGAAACAACCTGCTGATAAGAGCTGTTTCTATTGATGAACTCAAACTACCTAGAGGAGTGAAACAGCCACTCCGCCAATGCCGGATAGTAACTCATAAACGAACGCCACACGTAGTTAAGCACCATACCGCAAACAACTCCTATCAGGCCAAATCCTGCAGATTAATCACCATACCATCGAAGGCAACTTCAATACAGTGCGGCTGGAAATAGTGAATAAGCTCTTCGTGCAAGAGGCCGCCATTATGTGAAAAGTGGGTGGCAACAACGCGGGTCAGGGGAGTGACCACACCACGGCTTTTCAACTCATTCACCATCTGCACAACACCTTCCACATTCATGTGGCCCCGATTATGAAAAGGCATAATTCCACCTACCGTCGCGTCTAGTAGGATGGCGTCGAGGGGCGGGCCTGCGGCCAGTGCGGCCATGGTTTCTTCGAGATAGATACCGGAATCGTGACCATAGAAGATCGTTAGTCCGCGTCGGGTCAGGCGGAGCAAGAAGGTGCCTTTCTCATGGTCGGCAGGCAGGGGAAGCAGTTCGTCGCCGCTGTTGAGTGTCACCAATTGAAAGGCCTCAAGGGTATGCAGCTTAAATAGTTCCAAGACCGTGGGCGCGCAACAAGCAGAAATCTCGTCGATGACTTCCTCGCTGCCATAGACCGCGATGGGCTCGGTGGGTGGAGTCTGCGAACCTGACGGCGCAATCCAGAATTCATCCGGAGCGAGATGATCGACGTATTGGTGGGTAAACACCAGAATCCGTACATCCGCCAGGCCGCGGCCAGTGAGCTGCATCTGCTGCAGAGTATGGATGCCTATCGCGAAAATGAAAGCCAGGGCTTCTGGAAACAGCTGTTGCAACCCGGGAGCCCCCAACTACGCGAACGCCTATTGTGAGCCCGCCTGGAACCCGTTCATAAGCTGAAATACATCACTTTCTCTAACCCAGTAACTTACCCTCATTCCCATATTAGCTCAAAACTGCGGCACCCGCTGCAAATGCCTATCAATCGCCCGCACCAAGCTTTTATCCAACGGCAAATGCGTCTTCTCCTTCCCCCACTGCTCCCTGAACAGCTCGCTGGTTTCGCGGGCGGTATCGAGCACGAACTTGGCCGGGAGTTGGGCGCGGGCGGCCAGGTGTTCCAGCTCGTCGCGGGTGTAACCGCTCCATTCGCGGGTGCGGCTGAATTTGAGGGCGAATTCGTCGTCCACGGGATAGCCGATGGTGGAGATGAAATCGTAAGCCGGGGCCAGGCGGGCGTGGCGGCGGTCGGGATACATCAATGACCAGTTTTTCAGGTGCATGTCACCGTTGCCGATGAGGACGTTAAACGTCACGCGACGGATGAACTCGGCGGCATCGCCCTGCCCGCACTCGATGGCTACCACCCGCGCCAGCGTGGCCAGGCTGGCGTTTTTGTATTTGTCTTCAGGATACACCCCAAACACCTGCGCGAAATCTTCGGTGTGGATGGGGTTGCCCTGCGCGTCGCGGTCGAAGCGCTCGATGAGGAAGGCTTTGCCGCCCAGTTTTTCCATGCCCGCAGGGGGGTTGCCGATAGCGCCGACATCAATCAAGTCGATGGCAGGCACGGCGATGCCCACGCTTTTGGCGAGCGTCATCATCGAAAACTCGTTCTCAGGCACATGGGCAAACTCGCGCGAGGGCAGCTTCACAATCCAGTTGCCGCCCACGCCATCCACCGGAATCGTCAGTCCCCGCCCGGCCGCTTTGATGGCCGAAAACTTGAGCTGCACCCCGGCCAATGAAAACCGCAACGCCTCGTGGGCCAGGGTTTTCGCGGCTTTGCTGCCCGGTGCCGTTGCAGCTTCTTGCGGCCAGGCATCGCCCTGCGCCGGTGTCACCGTGATAGCCCCCGCCAGGTCTTGCCCCAAAGCCCACAGCAAAAAGAACTCGCGCTGCGGATGCACCCCGGCCATCTCCACCAGGTATTTGCGCAATGGCCCTTCCGGCAACAGGTTGGAGAAAAACGGCATCAACTGCGTGCGATAGGCACGGAAATCGGTGCGCAGCTCGCCGTAGACATCCTTGAAATTCAGCCCCAGCGTGGGCCGTTGCGCCGAAGTGATGTAGTTTTCGGTAAACGCAAACAGCGTGCGCTCGCTGCCGATATGGGTGAGCGTGCCGATGACCTCGCCATGCAGCCGCACTTCCAGCACCGAAACATCAGGCATCGGCGTCCTCCTCCAGGCTATAGGCAGGGGGCGGGGAAGATGCATTTTCTGCTGGTAGCGAAGATGACGTTTGCTTTTCTACCTGCCGCACCAAAGCCCCCACCGCCGGGGCTGCCTTGCGCGGGATGAGAGCCACTTGCAAATCCAACGCGTTAGCCACCGCAGTGAGCGTGGAAAGCCGTAGATCGACCTCCCCGGCCTCAATGCGCGAAAGCTGCGCCTGCGGCACCCCGCAGAGCTCACTTAACTCCCGCTGAGTCACCCCCCGCGCCAGCCGCGTTTCGCGCAGGCGCTTCGCAAATTGTCGGAGTTCATGGCGCATTTGATGTTTAATTCTGCATCGAATGTAATTTTGTATGCATAATTATACATCAAAATATTTTAGATATGTATGAGAGGACCTCTTGCAAAATCAAAGTGCCTCTCGCAACCCCAACAGATTCCACGCCGCTCCCTCCACCACATCCCGCTCATGCAGCGCATCCAACCACCGCTGAGGAATCGCTTCCCTGCCCCAGTAAGCCCCCGCTGCGCCGCCAGCAATAGCAGCGATGGTATCGGCTTCACCGGCCAGGTTCACCGCCAGCACCAGGGCTTCTTCCAGCGAAGGCGCGTGCAGGCAGCACCACACGGCGGCTTCCAGGCATTCGACGGCATAACCGGCGTAGCCAGAGGGTTGGAGCTCGGCATATTCCAGGCTTTCCACATCGTACAATCGCTTCCAAAATTCTTCGGGCAGAGGCGCGGGGCCGGGGGTATCGTCGGCTAATTTGCGCAGGTCGCTGACTGCCCGGCCTCTTGCTAGGGCGTTGTACCAGGCTTCGCGCAGCGGTGTGCCGGTGAGTAAATCTCTAATCCACAAACAATAAATCGCGCAGCACACTTCGGCTTGCGGGTCCCAGTGCGTCATGGCCGAAAGCCGCGCGCTCTGGGTGAGCATGGTTTTGGGCTGCGTGTAAGCCAGCGCCACCGGCAGGGTACGCATCAGCGAGCCGTTGCCGGCGGCTTTGCCGGTGCGGGCCTGCGGGGTGCTTTGCGCAGCGGCGGGCCAATCGCCGTTGTAAGCCGAAAGCGCGGCGCTGATGGTGGAGCCCACGTCCTTGGCGGTGCGCCGCCATTCCAGGAACCGCTCGCCCGCAACAGGCACCGGGTCGGCAGGGTTGGCCACAATACCCTGCGCCACACACAGCGTCATGCCGGTGTCGTCGGTCCATTCGCCCGGCTCCCAGGGGCCGCCGCCCACCATATCGCGCAGCTCATCGAACTCTTCGCGCACCCACTGCTGGGTTTGAAACTCAGCCGGTGCGCCCAGCGCATCGCCACAGGCCAGCCCCAGCATAGCGCCGAGGATGCGGTCGTTGAGGGAAAGAGAAGAGGGAGTCATGGTTTGATTATGGCACGGAATGCCAATCCAGGAAATTAACATCCTAACTCTATAGCACGCAAAGCCTTCGGCTCCGCAAACTTCGTCGCGAGTTTTCGCGATTAACTGCAAGAAGTGAGGATACGTTGACACTGCTAAGCGTTTGGTTGCCAGCAACGCCCGGTTGCCTTTCCGGCCTCCAGTCCCTAGCCTCCAGCCTCACTCATCAACGCTCTATTGCCACGATTTTTGCCAGGCTTCAAATTCAGAGGGCCGCACACGATAGCGGGCAAAATTTCCTTCGTGTAAATTTTGGAGTTCCGTCTCCACCATCTCGATGAAACGCTCCTTGTCGGCTGCGGGCAGCGCGGCAGCCTTTTTCCGAATGAAAGCACCCGCGGCTTTTTTATCCATCGCTCTTTTGAGGATCTCTTCCACGATTTCGAGCAACAAAGTCCGATGCCGCAGGCGAAACGGATCGGGTTCTCCCATGGAACCACGAACGGCCGCATAACGCCGGCAGGAGCGTTCGTAGGCCCACACGAAAACATCTCGTAAGAGTTCAATACGGTTCAGTTCATAAATGCCTAAAATGCCATCAATATAATCTCGTTGCGGGACATCCACAAAAGAAAGCGGGCATAGATTTCGCCGAATGAGAGGAATATTGGCTGCCAGGCGGGATACGCGTTTATTCACATCCTCAAACGGCTGTAAATAGGAAAGATGCACCATCACAAAAAACGCTTGCTCGAAGGGATCTGCAATTGCTGTTGCCTTAGCCAAAATCTCATTAAAATATTCGTTAACGAGCTGCGGCACTTCCAGCGGGTGAAATACCGTACCGCTAATAGTGACGGCAATATTGCGCAGCCTGCCGCCTGCCCCCGGGTCTGGAAGCAGGTTATCCGCCAGCAGGCCATGCAGGTTGAGTATGGTGTAGCGGTTAAAACCAATCTGCGCTGCATCTGTGACCAACATTTCGATGGCTGCTTTATGATTCAAAATCATTTGTGTATCCTGAGCAGCCTTGCCCTCGGCATTTTCGCCCCGCTCCAGCAAACGCTCCGTTTCCAAAAGAGAATAGGTGTTGCCTTCTAAACGACTGGAGTTCCAGGCCAAATCAATGAGCAGTCGATTCAAGATCTGACGAGCATAAGTTCCCGCAGGAAGGTCTCCACCGGGGGTATGCCCAGCGGCGGCCAGGTGCTGGCGAAGAGCATCGGAGAGATACTCACTTTGATTGGGCCGATACTTCTCCAGAAACTCGTGATTGTAACCGACAGGTTCTCGCAAATGAGGCAAGGCGCGCACCGCGAGGCGAATACCCTGTGCCTCGCGAGATACAGTCAAATCCCCTGAAGAAGAGCTGGCTGAAACTTTAACCTGTTCCTCTCCCGGGCTGCCCGCCACACGATAACGAGCACCGCGCGTTGTGCCCTCAATTTGCAAACGCTTTTCCTTGACCAATGACGCAAGACGCCGCTGCAAAGTGCGACGAGACAAGGCCAGGGAAGGCGAAGCATTCTGAAGAGCCTGGTCAATTTCTTCCAGGCTACTGCGGTGAGGAAAAGAGTCCACAATAGCCAGTATCGACTCGAATTCCCGCTCGGAGATGTGTTTTGGCATAATCGCTAATTGCGCCATAAAACCATGATATAATGGCGCAATAACCTATTATATGCCATAAAACGCCTTATAGTAACGCAATACTGCTGAATGCGCCATTATAAATGGGGATATTCCCTCTCAATATCATTGAGTCTATAAAATAAGTTTTTACGTATTACCTGTGTGAACCTCGCGCTCTGTCATTCCGAGGCACGAGGAATCTCGTAACAATGAACTAAAACCTCTTCCTCTGTCATATAAGCTTTAGAGCGGTGGAATGAGATTCCTCGTGCCTCGGAATGACAGATTGCAAGGGCTTTGTTGCATAAATGGCTACGGACCCGATTTGTCGTTAATCTTGAGGTGGGCGCCAAAAAATTAACAAGAAACAATATCGAGTTCGTAACTGGTCAGAGTAACGCGGCTTTAGTTCGTCGTGGAAGTTTGGCGGTGTGGGTTGAGGAGTGCTCATTAAAGGAGTGGCTTTGTCCGGTTGGGACCTGCTAGCGAGGCGCCCCGTTTCTTTACAGCGACGTGGCGATTACCACGGTTTTGCTTCTTAAGATCGTCTATCGTTTGCCGTTGCGTGGTGCTCAGGGGATGGCTCATGGTATTTTTGCATTATTGGGACTAAACCTTCCCGTCCCGCATTACAGCACTTTGAGTCGCAGACAAGCCAAGCTGTCATTGGATGTTCCGCGTTTAGCGCATCGGGAGAACTTGCACCTGGTCGTGGATTCGACCGGTTGCAAGGTCTACGGTGAAGGTGAATGGAAAGTGCGCATTCACGGCAAAGGGCAACGGCGGACCTGGCGCAAACTGCATCTGGGTGTTGATGAGAGCAGTGGCGAGATCATCGCGGCAGTGCTTAGCAGCAATAATATGGGAGATGGTGAAGTTCTTCCTCAGTTGTTGGAGCAGGTCGAAGAACCGATTGTTCAATTGAGCGGTGACGGTGGTTATGACCAGAGTTCGTGTTACCAGGCTTTGCATAAGCATGCCCGGGAACAAGACCATCCCCTCAAGGTCACCATTCCACCTCGCCACGGTGCTCGAATATGGAAACACGGCAATAACCATGGAGAAAAATTGGCCAGGGACGAGAACTTACGTCGGATTCGACAAGCTGGGCGTAAGCGCTGGAAAGAAGAAAGCGGTTATCATCGCCGCTCTTTGGCCGAGACGGCGATGTCGCGTTACAAAAGAATCATCGGTGAGAAACTGCAAGCGCGTGACTTTTCACGCCAAGCTAAAGAAGCCTTTATCGGCATTATGGCACTTAACCGCATGATAGGATTGGGAATGTCCCAGAGTTATGACTGTTAAAAATCAAACCATGAGCCAAAACTGGCACATAAGCTATTTATGCAACAAAGCCGTTTTAAACTCGTTTTACCCGTGAAAAGTGTATTTCTTGCCCCGATGGAAGGTTCTAACGCAACGAGGAACTGTGAATTATGAACGATGAAGTGGACAACCACATAGGCGGGCATTCTCCGAGCGGGGAGGAAATTCTCCATGCCGTTGGTCTTTTTTTGCCGTTTTCACACGAAAAACGCGCCCATAAGCGCGATTTTTCGCTTATGAGCTTTCTTTGTACTTCCTATGAAAGTACTATGCTCTCATTTCACTCGGGAAAAACGCCGATTTTGCCCCGATGGGAGGTTCTATATCCGGTTTTTTGTCACGGTGAGAGGTTCTAAAGTCCCCAATCTGTCCCGATGAGAGGTTCTAAACTCACTTTATTGTCACGGTAGGAGGTTCTACTGTAACGATGAACGGTGAATGCTGAGGTCGGTAACCGGGCGTTGATGTGAAGGGAAAATTGACAATCGAAAATAGAGAATAACGGCAAGCGGGCGTTAATGCCAATCGCTGGCATAAAAAGTTCGTCATCCACGCGTTCGCGAGAATGACGAACTTGTTGGATAATCGTCGCCATCAACGTCCGGTTGCCTCGCTGTTTCCTGTATTCTATGTCCTGTCTACCATCTACCCGTCGAACAGGAAGAAAATTTCTGGGATTGGTATTAGTACCTTCTCTAAACCAGCTCTAAACCCGTTTCACTCGTAAAAACCATCTTTTTTGCCCCAATGGGAGGTTCTAACGGCGATGATAGATTGTGAATGATGAACGCCGGCCGCTTTACGGCTGGTTGCCTACTTCATCCTTCACAATTCATCGTTCCTACTTGCTGCTTCACTCCCGTCCGCCGCGTCTTTCTTCCCGCCAGCTCTTCTTCCGTCGGCGACGTTCCGCCTTCGATCCACCGCAACACGTAGGGCAACATCTCGTGGGGGATGGCTTTGCCGCGCACTTTGCCGCTTTCATCGGCCAGGGGGCCCTTTTCCCAGTTGTCGATTGTCTTTTGCGAGACGCCGAACAGTTCGCCGACTTTGGCTTGCGACAGTTTCTGCGCCGTCCTGTGGGCTTTGAAGCGTTCGCGGACGGGTTGCGAGCCGTTTTTACCGTCGAAATGCTCGCCTGCGGCTTGCAAATGGCCTTTATGGGCTTCCTGGCGGTCGTGTGTGACGCGGATGGGATAGGGAATCTTGCCGTCGGCGTGGCGTTGGGCGTGGTATTTCTCCAGGTCTTGCGCCAGGCGGTCGCGGAAATCGGGCGCGATGAAGAGGAACCAGGTCGCGCCCAGCAGCTCTTTCTCGCTCACTTGTGCGGCGTCTTGCAACGACAGCCAGCGGGCTTTTTCACTGCTAACCGAAGACAGGCAGGCCACGGCATAGCCGCCCAGGGCTTCTTCGACCACGGCTTGCATATCTTGCAGCGCCTGGGCCAGCACGGCGTGGCGCTGGGTGCGGGCGCGTTTGGGCGGCAGAATTTGCCCCATCACGCCCAGCAGCGATTCGGCGGCGGCCGTGGCGGCGCGCTCGGAGCCTTGCAGTTTGCGCCCGGTTTCGGGGTTGCGCGCAAAATGGCCCAGCGCGCCGTAGTAGTGCAGGCCGCGCGGCAGCAGGGGACAGAAATCGTGGCCGTAGAGGCGTGGTTCTTCGGCGTTGGCATCGCCCTTGGTAGCGCGCTTGATATTGTGCGACTTGCGGGCGGCATCTTTGTTGAGTGTCAGCTCGCGCTCGATCCAGCGCAGCAGGTTGCTCTGGGTGGGCGAAAAACCCTTGGCGCGGTCGTAGTAAGGCGCCAGGGTAAGGAAGCCGCGCGAATAACCGCTCAGGCTCTCGCGGTTTTCCTGGGTCAGGCTCTTGTTCCAGTCGTAGGTCAGCACGCGCTCGGTGTTGGCGGCCTTGTATTGGCCGGTGCTAAACACCTGCAGGCAGCCGATAGCGCCGGACGAAACCTGAAGATAGTAGTCGCCATCGGTATGTTTGCCCTGTCCGCGTGCGATGTATTTCACGTCGCCGATGAAAGGGCCAAACGACTCCGCTTTGCCGCCGGGGCCGTTGCGGTCGGCCTTGAGATGGAAGCGCACCTCCTGCAAGGCGCGCAGGCAGCCTTCGACGCGGGTGGAGCCGTGGTCGTCACTTTCGCACTCTAAGAGCGCGCGCAGTTGCCAGGCCGGGATGTGCAGCGGGTTCTGGCCGTCGCGGCCAAAGGTGCGCAGGATGAGATCCATCACCAGGCGGGCGTCGCGAATCGATTCCATCTGCCGCATCATGCCGTTGATTTCGGCTCGCCGCCGCTCTTCCAATTCTTCAAACAGCGAAGGTTGGCCCAGGCCGGTGCGGCTGTCGAGCGCGCGCAGGGTGGTTTGCTGGTAATCGACGGCATCGCCCACCAGCGGCCATGCCATGCCATACCAGGAAAGGCGAATTTCCAACCGGCCTTCGGGCGTGGCCAGGTGCTTGATGAGATATTCGCGCTGCACGCCATCTTCATCGCGAATCTGGCGGCGAAAGCCGCGCAGGCTCTCACGCTCGGCCAGCGCGGCGGCGGCTTCTTCGCTCAGCTCGATTACTTCCTCGCCGCTGGGCCGCACGCGGCGGGTGAGGCCCGCCGCCCTGCCCTTTTTGCCGCGCTCGCCGTTGCTGCTCTTGAAAGCCTCGCTGCCCTGCTCTTTTTGCAGCCGCTCGATCTCTTTTTCCACTAACTGCTGCCAGGGTCGAATCGCCGACCACTTGCGCGGCAGGTTCAAGCCATGGGCATAGGCCACCAGGGTGGCGGCGCGCTTGTCCATGCGCGTGGGCCCCTCCAGCAGGTAGCGCTCGCGCTCAGTGACGGCCACCACTTCGGGGGTGGGCAGCGAAGGCGGGGTGGAATCGGCGTTGGCGATGGCTTCGCCTTCTTCGGGGCTGGTGCGCAACGGGGCTTCGATGGCAGCCAGCGCGGCGAAAATCGTTTCCCAATGCGCCTGCCGCTGTGCACTGCCCCACCCCTCCAGCGCACCGGCGGGCGGCAGCTTCCACAACAGCTCTTCCAGTTCGCCCGGCATTTCTCCTAGCGGCCACAGGCTCAGACCGGCTACCACCGGATAGTAAGCGTGGCGTGCCCGCTCATCGACCACCAGCGGATGCACCTGCACGATGACCATGCCCTCGATGCCCCCGCCCAGCGTGAAACGCGCGGGCGGCACCTGCTCGAGGCGGCGCACGATGTGGTCGGGCTCCTGGTCGCTGAAATCGTTCATCAGCCCCACCGTGAAGGGCTTGAGCATCAGCTCCAGATACGATTCGACCCACTGCTCGTGCAACTCGGCCGGGATGGTAAGCAGCGCTTCGTTGATGAGCTCGGAGTGCTGCGAGTTGGGAATAATGAAGTTGCGCCCGCCGCGCCGCCGCCGCGCTGTGCCGTGGGTGAGCACTTCAAAGATGAGCAGCTCGCGCTGGCGGCGCGTGGTGTTGATGAGCCAGCGCAGGCGGTCTTGCCCCGGCGCCGGGGAGAAGTGGAAGGGGCTTTGCAGCGTGGCATCGGGGTGAGAGAAATCCCATTCCACCGGATAGCGCAGCTCCACCCACGGCCTCTCCCAGCTAAAGGTTTCCCGCTTGGGCGGCGGGGGGAGCTCGGGCCCTGCCCCACCCTCTTCGGCCTCGTGCCAACTGCTGTTGTGCCGCAAAGAAAGCAGCGCCTGGCGCACCAGGTTGAGCAATGTGAGTTCGGGGAGGTTGGGCTGCGACGTGGCGGGGTCGGCGATATGCTCCATAAACAACCGGGCATCGCTGATGCGCCCTCCGGCGCGGCTCATGAATTTTTTCAGGGCTTTTCTATCCATGATGAACGGTAGTAAATACAGATGTAGAATAAAGGTCTACGTTTACCCCTTTTTCAACGTTTTTCCCTCGCAATTCAATTATTCCCGCCCCGTCATGGTCGTGCACAGCCTGGCGGTTGCATCTCCTCTCTCCCGGCAGCGCAAAGAAGTTCCATAAGTGCGAGAGTGGCGGGGGTGCGTGCGTTAGCAAGCGCATTCTATGAGCTTGAGAACAGGCAAAATTCTTCCCCCCACTCGCTCACGCACGTGGTTCTTCATCTGCGGCCCTCCTCAACCTCCTGAGGCATATAAGGCTAGGGGCGGGCGGACCAAGTTTACAACGTCACAAGCAGCAAAGTGCAGCCGCACCGGCCAGGCAGCGTTCGTGAATTGCTTTTACGGGAAATGGCAACGGCGGGAAAACGAGAGCGGCAACGTCTTAAAGGGTGTTTTGGATTAACGGCGGCAATGTTGAAGTATACATCAACATTGCGAAAAATTCCAGGGTGCGGATGCTGGAATCTCACCTCACCATCACTTATCTCTGCGCCTCTGCGTGAGTGATTGCCAGGCGTTACAAGTGATCGTCAAGGAGGGGCGGGTGCCCACGACGTTACAGTTCGATTGACATAATGCACTGTCTGCTAAGCACCGGGCGCCCACAAGGGGAGCCCCTACAAATGTCCGGCAAGGCTCAATGGCAACCGCAATTTTTTTACTGTAGCCGCGTCCTTTCTATTTCATCACATAGATGCCGGTGGGGCATAAGTGCCCCACCCCATCGGCGTTCTTTCGCTCAGGCTTTACTGACTCAGGTGCCTTGCATCATGATTTCTCTTCAAGCCTCTGCGTGAGCTGCGATCGCGACACATTGCAGGTGCCGGCCTCTATTTGCGAAGGTGTTTTGCCGAGAAAGCCTCCTTATAAATAGCAACAGTGAATAAAGGCGGCCCTAACATACAGGTATACGTAGAATAAAAGCCATAATAACCGCTATTTACTCTGTAAAAGAAGAGAGGCGCGTTTTGTGCACTTTTCTGCCGCGTGGTGTCAGGCAGCGTTCTATCCACGGGTGCTGCATAAGCCGGGCTCTTGCACGGCGAGCCGGGCACTGTTTGGGCTTATCCTTGCTCCCCCTAATCGGACCGGCTTTCATCGGCGCTAACGGCAAACCGCGCTTATTGAATAGTTGCCTGCTCTGCAAACGGCTGTGGCGCAAGGCTGTTTACGGGAGAGAGGCAGAATGAGCATAACAACAGTAAAAACACAAACGCATACCTTTATGTCATTGCGGCCTCATTCAGATATTGAAGCTGCTCCCCTACCCTGCCGACTAACTCCAGATGGAGAATATCGTTGCGCAATGGTGCCAAAGCCACAGAAGAGAGGTTCAAACGTATAACTTTCCCTCATGGCTCAATCCTTTGGATTCATCACGAGGCGGTAAGACGCGGCGGCACAGAAGGCCTTTGCATTCTGGATGTATTGGAACTCCCAACAAGAGAAGCGTTTTATGAAATCGTTTCTGAGCAGATTCCAGAAAGTATCAATAACAGCAATATCCGCAATAGCATAAACGTATACCTTTATGTGCAGTGATACTATACTTAAAGCGTTCCTTTATGCACCCTCAATTTGCAGGGATGGCCGCAGAAGTGCATTTCCCGCGCCCGGTAGAGCTTCCCGACGCCGATTGTGCCCGTTATTCCCATTACGATATTCTTGCCCCCATTTTGGGAGTGCATCAGCCGCGGCACACGAAGAATCAATAACGTCAACATGGGCAATAGTAGAAACGTATACCTTTATGTTTATTGCGTAAACGGGAATATTCCGTCCTTTTTTGCCTCGCCGGAGCCACCATACGCAATAACTTATTGTACAGACTCATTATTAGAAGAATACTTTCTGCGAACGGTGCAAAACAAATTGGCATCAATAGCATTAACTACTGTAATAGCGTAAACGTATACCTTTATGTATTAGATAAGCATGATTTGAAGGAGTGATACCAATCCTGAAAATTAACCTCCTACAAACGAGTGCAGGGAAACAGAATGCAGGAGAAAGGAAACCTACTCTTGCGACGAGCGGGCTGGCCTTGTCCTAAACAAAAAGCTGTGTTCTGGATCCCCGCGTTCGCGAGGATGACGAGCTTACTGGATAATCGTCGCCATCAACGTCCGGTTGCCTTCCTGTTTCCTCTCGAACAGGAAGAGAATTTTTGGGATTGGTATAACCGGGTTCGGGTGGGAAAGTGGAGGAATAGGGCACGCCGCCTCTCTTTTCCAGACACAAATAATAAAGGTATACGTAGAATCAAATACTGTAAATAATACCAAGGAAACGTTTATTCAAGAGGGAAATGCAGGAAAATGGATTGTAAAATGCGCTCTGGGCGTGCTGTAATGCAAGAAACCTGCGGAGTGTGTGGTTTGCGTTATGCTAAGGCCTTCGCGGGGGAAAGCGCGGCGCGCCCTTTGAGCGCGCGGGAAATGCCGCTCTTACCGGAGCCGGAAGCATACCGGACGTTGTTGAGGAAAAGCTTTATCGCAGTCTTTTCTTGCCCCGATGCTTTTTCGGAAGCCGTTATTAGGGCCTGCCATTGCGTAAAACAGACCGTTTTGTGGAAAACGTATACGTAGAATCTATGGCACTAATACTACTGTTGGCGACAATGCAGCCTAAGCCACGTTGAGCGTTAGAGTGCGGTTGGGATGGAAAATGACTGGACAAACTAAGCTTTTTTTGGGTTTGTGAATGGGAAAAATAAACTTGAATAAGACGTTGGAGAAGTAATACAGGCTACACCTGCTCCCATGAACTGCCGGGAGTCAAAAGCAGAGAAGAAACGGATGTAATAACCTCATAGAATAAAGGTATACGTAGATGCAGAAGAAAATCTTTGAGTGTTTAGCAAGCCGGCAAGAGGCAGGCGTAACAGAGATTCTCGGCTTTTGAGAGGCGCATCAATGACTGTATGAAGCGGCGTAGGCGCGTTGAGCGTGGTAAGCGATAGGGAAGGCAATCAGGCATCGATGCCAAGGGTGGCCTGCAAGTTCGCATTCTTGCAGGCGTGGAATTGAGAAGCGCAGAGACGATCATCAGAGAAAACGGCGCTGTTTCGAAGGGGTTAGTGCCAATCTTGTAACGACAATAGCGGATTAGTTCGTGAGATTGGTTTCCTAATGAATTTTCACCCGCAAAGAGAGATATTCTATCCACGTAAACGCCGCATCGAAACCGTTGCCTGTTGCTCACCGGTGTTTGAGCAAACAAAATCTGTTACGTAGAATAAAGGCATGGTTAACATCTAATACATAAAGGTATACGTATCATCAACGGGACTGGCCGTAGGGGGAATGCAGCCCAGGTTGGGTAGGAGAGACAAATGAATGCACTCGTGGTTCTTCGTTGGCCTTTATCCACCTTACGCTTGTAGTAGGCCGTATTGTGCCTTTTTGCGGTGAGCTTCCTGTATTTGGAGGCGGGTAGGGGAGGGGTGTCATCGTGAGCGGTCTCATAGGCATCAAGCTAAGGTCATTTAAGCAGACATTTCTGCCATTTTTCTTTCGATATTCATTAATCTGAAAACCGTGAGGCAACTTAGCCGTAGACGCTAACGGTTAGCCTTTTAATTCGTCATCCTCGCGCACGCGGGGATCCAGTACACGGCTTTCTGTTTGAAGGTTGGATGAGAGAGCTTATGTTTATGCCTCCATACCCGGAGAACTGTCACTTCTGGATTCCCGCGTGCGCGAGGATGACAGAGTAAGAAGAATATCAACAGTGATGAGCAATGATGTTATAGGGCCCATGCCTAACGACAACCGCCCTAAAACCCTCAAAAAACCTTAGCTTGATGCCTATGGGGGCGCATTGCCATGTGCCCTTATGGGTGCGTCTACGTTTGGTTGCCGCTGTTCGTCGTGTCTTCCCTGCGCCCGTTTCCCGCCTATAAACCATAATACGCTTGCCACCATTGAACGACCTGGACTCCGATTTTGAGAGCTGCCAACAAAAAGACGAGCAGGCCGAGGAGTTTGATCGACTTCTGCAGTGTCGTTTGGGTGTCTATCTCCAGGAAATCGGCGCCTTTTTGCAGCATTTCGTCCACGGCGCCGGTTGTTTCTCCGGTGCGCAGCATCTGGAGCGTGAGTGGGGGGAATTCACCGGTTGCAGCGAGAGCGGCCGCTAATGTCTCGCCGCGTTGCAGGCGCGGGAGGGTTTGCCGGATATTGTTTGCAATAATGGCATTGCCACAAGTATCGGCTGCTTTTTCGACCGCACGGGTGGTGCCCACACCGGCCGCGGTGAGCACGCCCAGGGTGCGGCAAAATTTGGCAATAGCCAGGGAGCGTGTTGTCTTGCCGATGACGGGCAATTCCAGTTTGAGGGAATCGATGAAGTAACGTGGCTTACCGCCACGCGCTCCCACAGGCCACAGGTAGTTGGCGAGCTTCCATAAGCCCCAGGGCACGGCGATGAGCAGAAGTTGATCCAGGAAGCCGAGTACGAAACTTTGCCCGCCAAGCGAAAAGCGGATGGGCAGGGGTACAATCACAGTCGAGACGAAGAGGAGGAGTTTGGGATACCAGGTTTCCCGCTTAATGAGTTGCTGGATATGATACTGCGCCTCAGCATACTGGGAAAGTTGCAGGCACACCCGGGGCAGGGAGCCGTTCGTTTCCCCCACATGGATAACGCCGATGGCCAGTTCGGAGAATAAGCCCGGATAGGCCCGCAGGGCCTGTGGCCAGGGCTGCCCTGATGCCACCTTCCGGCTCATTTCCATCGAAGCTTCCCGCAGCGCGCGGTTGGGCCCGCTCCGGCTTTGTTCTTCAAGCGCTGCGGCCAGGATAACCCCGGCATCAAGGAGGGCGTAGATCTGCCGGAAGTAGAGGACAGTGTGCTGGGAGGTAGCTCGTCCGCCGCTGTGGTTTTGTGTGGTTGGAGTAGGGTAGGGCACCGGTGCTGTCGTGGTCGAAGGTTTCATCGCACAGAAATTTCCTGCTTGCGGGGAGTATTAGTAACGATGAATTATGAACAGTAAATGTCCGGCAGCTTTCATTCATCTTTCATACTTCATCGTTCCGCGTTAAACGCCGCGCGCCCGGGCCCACCTCCTACCTCCCATCTCCTCCTACTTCATCGGCCGTCCGCCCTTCAGCTCGTGCGGGCGGGGCTGGTAAGGGCCGCCGTTTTCTTTTTCCAGGTCGGTGACGAGGGCTTCCAGGGCGCGTTCGCCCAGGTCGGCCAGGGTGAGGCCGGGAGTCCAGAAAACGGCGTTTTTGGCGCGTTCGATGAGCGGAACGGAGATGTGGATGGTGAGCCGCTCCTTAGTTACCTTGGCGGGTGGGGCGGCAATCGGTTCGGGGGTGATTTCGGTATCGCTATCGATTCTCACGGTGCGGCGGTTGGTGGGTTTGCCGGCTTTTTGCGGTGCCGTGAGGTTGGGCACAACGGCGTCGAGGGGGTTGGTTCCGATAGTTTTACGCATGATTTTTGGCCTTTGGTTTTGGATCTTTGGTCTTTGGTTGTGGTTAAGAGAAGCCGAGTGCTTTTGTCCTAACCGTTTAACGGCAAGTATGAATGATGAATACTGAACGATGAATTGAGGCTTTGTAGAAGCAATTTGGTTTTGCCCTTTTCATAAGCCGTGTACTGGATCCCCGCCTTCGCGAGGATGGCAGACTGCGTGGCTTGCGGTTGTCATCAATGTTTGGTTACCTTCCCAGTGCCCAGCCTCCTCGTGCCCAGGGCCTCACTTCTGCATTCATCATTCCTACTTCTGACTTGCCTTCTCCTGCGCCATCACTTCTAATGCCAGCGCGCGATAATCCTTAGCTCCGGCGCTGCGGGTATCGTATTGCATGATCGATTGGCCAAACGACGGACATTCGGCAAGGCGGACGTTTTCCCTAATGACAGTATTGTAGACAACGTTCCCGAATCTCTCTCTTAATTGTTCCACAATTTCGAGCGCGTGTCTTGTGCGGGCATCGACGCGGCAGGCCAGAATGCCGGAAATATCGAGCTCGGGGTTGAGGCGTTCTTTGACCACTTCCACCGTATTGAGAAGCTGGGCCAGGCCACTGAGCGCCATGACGTGGGCTTCGACCGGCACCAGAATTTCATGGGCGGCGGCCATGGCGCCCACGCTGAGCACGCCCAGGGTGGGCGCGCAGTCGATGAGCACGTAGTCCCACTGGTTGATGGCTTCATCGTGCAGGCGGGTGCGCAGGATGATTTCGGTGCCCACTTCCCCGGCGAGCGATTTTTCCACGCCCACCAGCCAGGCCGAAGAGGGCACGATCTCCACCCCCGGCGCGGCGGTTTCGGTGACGAGATCGAAGATGTTGCCGTTATCGATGAAGACATCGAGCAAGCCGCGCCCGCCTTCGGTGATGCCCAGCCAGTTGGTGGCGCTGGCCTGTGGGTCGAGGTCGATGAGCAAGACCTTGCGCTTCTTTTCGCCCAGCGCCGCCGCCAGGTTCACGGCAGTGGTGGTCTTGCCGCTGCCGCCTTTCTGGTTGACGCAGGCGATGATGCGGGTGGTGAGTTTTTTCTTGGGTTTTCGCATGGTATTAGAGCTTAGATCTTGGAACTTAGATCTTAGGTTGTGGTTAGGGGAGGTGGTTTGGTTTTGTCCTTGCCGTTGCTCCTCCCCCAGAACGGCAAGTGTGAATAATGAATTATGAATGGAGGTTTTATACAAGCTATTTGCCTTCGTCCTACTCAAAAAGCCGTATACTGGATCCCCGCCTTCACGAGGATGACAGGCGTCGAGGACAACGCTTGGAGTCACCGCTCGGTTGCCGTTATTCTCCATTTTCAATTATCAATTTTCTCTTCACATGAACGCCCGGTTGCCTTGCTTCTGCATTCATCATTCCGACTTAACTTAAAGTTCCTCTCCATACCGCGGTTCCCGAATTCGCCCATACCGGCCTTCAAAAGCCAGTTGCGCCCATTTGCCCACTTCGCCGTAGCGGTTTTTCAGGGTACCGATTTCAAACAGCGTGGGGCCGCTCAGGCGTTCGGTGCCGCGGTAGTCGGCGGCGTAGTTTAAAAGCCCTAAAATCAGGTCGGCTTCCTGCTCGGAGCCGCCTTCGCGCAGGTGGTGCAGCTCGGGGCGTGCCTTGATGATAGTACTCTTGGCATTCTCGTAGGCGGCGTTGTTCATGCTGCGCGCGTAGCCATCGGGAATCGCCTCGCGGTTGATCTGCGCGCCCACCACCACCGGGGTGGCGACATCGACGGAGAGCGATTTCAGGCGGCGGCCAATGGCTGAAACCTCCTGATCGCGCCGATCGAAGCGGCCTGCGGGCGGCGGGATACGCTGCAGGTAATCGACCATAATCCCGCCGATGGTGCGTTGTTTATGCAGAGAGTGGGCGTGGGCTTCGATTTCTTCCACGCTCCACTGTGGGCGGTAGACGATGAGCAGCCGGTTCTGAACCGAACTTAAAAAGTTGCGCGCCTCTTCCAGCGAAGCCGGGTCGGGCCAGGTATAGTTGTGGCCGCGCGAGTAGGGGTCGCGCAAATAGTCGCGAATCTGCCCCACCGTCCAGCCGCCGCCATCGTTCATGGTCAGCATGGCCAGCAAGCGGTGGTAAATGCGCACTTCGGGTTCTTCGGCCGAATACAGCACCAGCAGCTCTTCGGTGCCCTGGTAGCGAGTGGCATTGAGCCAGTTCAGCAGTAGTGAAACCATGGCGCTGGTTTTGCCGTGGCCGGTGCGTGCGCCCAGCACGGCCAATTCCCCGGCGTTGAAGCGCACGTCGAGCCTGTCGAGCGAATCCCAGCCCGAAAGCTTGCCTGCGGGCACTTCACCGCTTTCACGCTCCAGGCGTTCGACGGAAAACGGCGGTGGCGCGTCGATGGTGCGCGCGCGCAGCGCTGCCAGTTCGCTGCCCAGGTCGCCCAGCAATTGCCCGGCCGGGGTGCCGCCCTGGCGTTGGCGCAGGGCTTCGCGTAGCGTGCCCTCCAACTGCTTTTCCAGCAACTCGCGCTGGCGCCGCGCTTGCCATTCTTCGGTCAGCACGGCCAAATCCATGTAAGGATAGCCGGTGAAAGTTGCCAGTAGCTTTAATAGATCATTGCGTTCCAACGGCGCATTAACGCCGCTAAGACTGCGGTCGAGATCGAGGATGGTATCGACCGCAGCGCGCCGCTGCACCTCGCTGCTGCGCGGGGAGATGCCCTGCAACAAATGCCGGGCCTGGAAGATGACGGCGGGCAGCCGTCCTTCATGCAGCGCGTTGAAAGCCTCCACGCCGTGGGTGCGCACGAAGGCGTCAGGGTCTTTGCACTGCCCCAGGTTTTTGGGGTGCACCACGTTCACCACCGGCACCTGTTCGGCGTTGCGCGCGGCGCGCACCACCGCCAGGCTGCCTTCGAGCCCGGGCCAGGTGCCGTCGGGGTGGGCATCATTATCTAAGAGGAGCGTGAGGTGCGAAACGCCCAGCTCGGCCAGCTTTTCCAGCTTTGCTATTGCAAGTTCCTGCCCGCCGCCGCCGATGGCGGCCACGTTCTCCACTCCGCGCGCCTGCAAGAGCAGTGCGTCGAAGATGCCTTCGACCACCCACAGGAAACCGGCTTTGCGCGCGGCGGGCAGGGCGCTTTCTAAGCCGAACAGCAGCAGCTCGCTTTTCTTGCGCGCCCAGCCGTGCTGGTTGGAGAGGTAGAGATATTTGCTGCCCGGCTCGCCGCCTTCGCTCAGGTCGCGCGCCGCAAAGGTGCCGATTTCACCGCGCCAGTCGCGCCAGGCCATGAGGACGCGGCCTTCCCAGCGCGCATCGCGCAGCAGCCCCGAAGCGGCAATTTCCTGCGGTGAAAACCCGGCTGCTGCCAACTCCTGGCCTAATATTTTTACAGAGGGGCACACGCCGAAGGCTTGCAGCTCTTCCTCGGCAAAGCCGCGCTGCGTGGTGAGGTAGGCGCGGGCTTTTTTCCCGGACGGGGAGTGCAACGCGTTTTGCGCCAGCCGCCAGAAAGTTTCCAGCAGGGTGGTGCGCTGCTGCTTTTCCTGCACCTTTTGCATCTCGCCGGGTGCCACTTCGCGGGTGGGAAAGGCCACCCCTACTTCCTGTGCCAGGCCGCGCACCATCTCGACCCACTGCGCCCCGCGCGGCTCTTGCCCGCCGTTGAGATAGGCCAGCACCGAACCGGTGCCGCAGCGCGAAAAGCAAGTCCAGCGCAGCGTCTGCGTATCGACCGAAAAGTTGTTGCCGTCCCCGCCGTGCAGCGGGCACTTGCCGCGCCAGTAGCGCCCATTCTGCTGCGAAAAACCGGCCTCGCCATAGATGCGCTCACTGCTCAGGCGCGGTTTGACTTCGTGCTCGAAGAACTCGATCAGGTTAGGCGTCGCTTCGCTGGGTTTTCTCATGGCGGTTTCCCTTTTCATTTTATGGCAGTGGGGATGCAATAGCAACGTTGGCGGTAACGGGAACGTTGATGATATTTAGGTGATGGGTAGTAGGCTACAGGCGGTGATGCCGGTGATAGCGGCGCAGGGTAATGCGCTTGTTTGGGCTACTTGTGGGGTGTCTAACTCTTATTAAACCATCTTTGGAAACGGGAGAACTTCGGTGTGGAATTGAAACTTCAACGTCGCAATCTCGCTCGCCTCAACAGGTACAAACACGCGCCCAACAAAACGCTGCACCCGACACCGTACAGCGCTATTCCTTTTGTGGTGACCGAGAGTACTCACGCGCTGTCCGGCGCGGGTGAGCTTGGTGTTGTACTGCGGAGTGCGGCATGGTCGTGTGCGATAATATCTGAATGGAGGGAATCGGATGATAAATGAGGAATTTGTAAAGAATGCAGCTAGTCTTAACAGACCGCTCCAATGCTTAAACGGTTTTCGAGCAAAGTTTGGCGTGTGGCCGACGCAATTTGTTATTGGGAAAGGGCCATACAAATTATTGAAAGATGCGAGCTTGACGCCAGCTGGTCTTAAATTATTGAAGGAGAAAGTGCGTTTAATTCTTTGCGAAGGTGAGCGTTACATCGCTCTTGATAACGAAGGACGCGCATTCAATTATGGTTCGGAGGGATGGGAACACTTAAACGAAGGTCTATCCACACAAGAATGGATAGGATTTGGGCGTTTATGGGGAAACGTAGAATAAAACGCAAACAATCAAAACCAAACGTCCTAACCGCAGCAGAACAAGGCGCTGCACCCGACCGCCTACAGCGCACGATACTTTCGGGCGAGCGACACTCACCGGCGCGCTTCCGGCGGAGGGTGAGCTTGGCGTTCTGTCGTCGCGCGCAGCATCATCGGAAACTATACGTATTCAAACCGAATATAATTATTAGCAGTAAGCAGGTTTTAGAGAAAACAATGATTAGTCGGCGTGTTTTTATTAAATCTACTTTACTTCTTTGTCTCCCGATTACCTGTGTCCATGCGGAAGAGCGTCGAGGCGGTCGAGCCGCCGATAAAACCATTTTCGCGGCATCAAAATCTGTGCAATGCTTCACTCGCTCAGACATTCCGCAATCGCTATCCGAAAATTACGACGATATTGTTCGACGAATACACATTGAGGTTTGGAAATCAGAGAACGCATTCCGCCGTGGAGATACAGTAGAGTCCATTGCTAAACGATTGAATCTGATTGCGGAAGCTGCTGCGCGCTTCTCTGGCACTGATACACAGGTTGCTAAAGAGCTTTTTCAAGCAGAGATTTTAGTTGCTTGGATTCGCACTAATGTCGACTATTGGGTAGAAATGAATTCGTTTCCTGGCAGAGAGCGTGTTGCTTGGAACTCTCCCGAAAAAGTGTTAAGTCATTCTCCCCGCCCCAGATGTAACTGTGACGGATACTGCCGTCTAACCATGGCAATAGGAACTTCAATGGGGTTAAAGATAACAGGTGTCGGCGGTGCATTAAGGGCATTAAATGGAAAGATCGAAGCAGGGCCAGGCACGGATTATTTACAGGGAGTTCCGTGGAATCACGGATGGAATCTTTTCGAGATCAATGGAAAGTATTTACCTGCGGATACATCAAACGCTTGGAAGTTTCGAGACCTTGAATTTCGACAGGGCTGGCGTGGTAAGACCGATTCTGCCAATGCGCTTCCTATGGACGAAAAGGAGTGGGACATTTTCTTGGGGTCACATCGTATGCTTCAGAGCGGCGGGAAGCCCGTTGAAGAAGATCCACTTACCACAATGCCGTTAGCATCTTGGCTCGAAACAAGTCCTGCCTATTTGGAAGCTATCATCACTGAACTGAGATTACGCGATACGCAGCGAAATAAAGAACTTGAAGCTAAGTAACGCATCGTATTTTGTAGCGATACAAGTCACAGTTGCTACAATACAACAACGGAAGAACAAGGCGCTGCACCCGACCATCTGTAGCCTCCGCTCGTTTCTCGCTCCAGCTTCCGGCGGCGGGTGAGATACTGTGTTGGCTGTCAAGTGTTTTGAGCAGCAAAAGCGGGATCGAAAGGCCGCTTTGACTTGAGCACTCCGTAAGCCAGATGTAGCAGCTTGCGCATCGCAGCCCCGATGATGAGCATCTTGCTTTTCCCTTGCGCCGACAGCCTCAAGCCAAAGCTTTTAATCAACGGATTGAAGCGCAGAGCCGTAATCGCCGGGAAATACAGCGACTTTCTCAACCGCGAAGAACCGACCTTTGAGAGCCGCGAGCGACCTCTGACCGAAGTGCCTGATTCCCGTATCCTCGGCACCAGCCCCGCAAAAGCCGCCACCTGACGGGCATTGTCGAACAAAGCCACATCGCCCAACTCCGCCAACAGCAGTGCAGCTGTTGCCGCTCCGATGCCGGGGATGCTTTCAAGCAGTAGGGCTTGCTCTCTCAGATCGGGATACTGATTGATATGCTCTTTAATCTGGCGGCGTGTCTTCTCGATCTGTTGCTGGAGATAAGCGATGTGCTCTTCAAGCGAGTTCTTTACCTCGTCGCAGATTCCACCCGAAGCCAGGCGGTTCTCCTCCATCAAACACATCTCTTCCAAATGCTCCAAACGACGCACCAGCCCTTGCAGTTGCTGGACTTGTGGCGAAAGTGGTGTCCAAGCGGGCGGGTTATGCATCTGGCAAAACTGTGCGATAAGCAAGGCATCAGCTTTGTCGGTCTTGGTGCGCTTGAGTCGGCTTTTGCTGAAAGCGTAGATACGCGCCGGGTTGACCACGCTCACCGTATGACCGGCGCTTTGGAGGGCCAGGGCGAGATCGTGCGCCCATGTGCCGGTGGCTTCGAGGCAGGCGTGAACAGTCTCGGCTCCCTGTTCGTTTAGCCAAATCAAAAGAGCGGCGTGACCATCAGCGTCGTTCGAGAAGAGTTTGTGAGCGGGCTTCTTCCCAGCGCCAATCAGAGCGGCGTCGAAGGTGTTCTTGCTGACATCGATCCCCAAAAACATAATGCCTCCTCTGGCTCGGCTTCTAAACATGTCTTGTTCGGGGCCAGCCTTGTTCATGCAAGCTCTGCTCAAATGAGGCAGGCTTAAGATACTGTCCGGCCTGAAAACAAGTCGGGTGCCAGGCGCTGATCTCACCCGCAGACTCGACAACTCTGAGCTTAGTCTGTGCGTCACTGGCACCCTTCTATTAACATACAAGCTTGGTCGTTAGGGCGCAGCGCGCGGCTTGATGAGAGGCGGTAAGCTTGCCATTTACGGCACCGGCTTATCGTTTAGGCCGTCCGGCGAGCGCGGCGGCGGGGATTTTATGCTGTCCCATCGCAATCGCTTCAGCTAGTTTTTCCCATTTTTGTTGCTGGGCCGCATCTTCCTTAACACCCATTTGGCCGAAGCGGTAGGCGCTGCTCAAAATAGACGCTGATCTCTGGTGTCCCAGCGTGGCGGCGAGGGCGTAGTACTTGATGGCCTGCGCGTCGTCACGGGCGAAGGTTTGGCCGCTTTTGAACTCGGTCGCCAGAAAATAAGCGGCGTCCATGGCG
>Ga0056908_1000449_pt1 | contig 25366 bp, 17 predicted proteins | sample EBPBio142010_DNA_FD_55020 | JGI IMG/M metagenome (GOLD analysis project Ga0056908, IMG submission 55020) | Wastewater treatment Type I Accumulibacter community from EBPR Bioreactor in Madison, WI, USA - Reactor 1_10/4/2010_ DNA | ecosystem: Engineered > Bioreactor > EBPR > Anaerobic-Aerobic >...
TTTTTGCTACGGTAAACAGGGGAACACCCTATGTGGAATTAAATCAGTTTGCCGCTTGAAATAATTTATAAAAAACTTGTTTTTTATCTTGGAATGCAGCTACCCGAAGGTGGCGATTTTACGCACCAACTTTCATTCGGAGAACTACCGTTCAAATATACACAAAACTGTCCTACGAAGCACGTCACCGCCACTTTTGGGTAGGTGCTGTTATAGCCAGTGGTATGTCTACCGATATATAGTGTCCACCGTGGTTTTACCAATTTTCACAGTCCGTTTACTTGTCCCTAAAAACGATTTATTGTCTGTCGGCTATGAGCGGTCGGGAAAGATTTAATTTTTGCGAAGCGAGTGAATTTTACTGTCTTACCGTGCGGTTGATTTTGGCATACCTTTTTGTTTGCGGGTAGGCTTTAGCTCTTTGCCGCCCACAGGAACGAGGACGGCAATGTGCTAAAAGTGTGTAGGTACAAAAAGTATGACAAAAAGAAGCGTTGGCTTTATTTGTTCTATTTTACTCTTTGAAATTCATTAATCTCAAACTTGTCAAAATTACGATTAGCGTTACCCCAACGTCTGCTGCTATTGCGAAAACTAAGTTGCTGTAACCAATAAACGCAAGAGTTATAAAAATCAGTTTGACTGCTATTGCTCCAATAGTGTTGAATTTTATTCTTTGTAGCGTTTTTTTGCTTAAACGAATAAGAAATGGAATAAGTGAAAGTTTATCGTTCATCAATGCAATGTTTGCTGTTTCTATGGCGGTGTCGCTTCCTGCTGCTCCCATTGCTATCCCTACGGTGGATTGTGCTAATGCTGGTGCATCGTTTATTCCGTCACCTACCATTGCCACTTTTCCGTATTGCTGCAAAAGTTCTTTGATTTTTTCAGCTTTGTTTTCGGGCAACATATTTCCGAATATTTTTTTAATACCTACTTGCTCTGCTACATAGAGTGCTGCCTTTTCGTTGTCGCCTGTAAGCATAATGGGCTCAATGTTCAGAATTTCCAATACTTTTAATGCTGCTGAACTGTCGGGTTTTATTTCGTCCATTAATCCTATAATTCCTGCTACTCCGTTACCGAAACTTACCACCACACTCGTTTTTCCTTGTGCTGAAAGCTCCGCAACAATTTTTTCTGCTTCACTGTCTGTGTGTTGATGTTCTTTAATGAAATCCAACTTGCCTACATAAATTGTTTCGTCCTCACATACCAAACATTTTGCGGTTGCTCCTTTTCCCATCACACTTTGGAACGCCTCTGTTTTGTGTGGTTCAAAACCTTCTTTGCGGCTTGTGTCAACTATAGCTTGTGCCAACGGATGCTCAGAAAATATTTCTGCTCCTGCGGTGCAAGCCAGCAATTCTTCACGACTTGTTCCGTTTAATGGAATTACATCACTGACAATTGGATTGCCGTAAGTGATGGTTCGTGTTTTGTCTAATGCGATGGCTTTAATGTTTGCCAATACTTCCAAATATTTTCCTCCTTTAACCAAAGCTCCTTTAGCTGATGCGTTACCGATAGCAGCATAAATGGCAACAGGTGTTGAGATGACCAATGCACACGGACAAGCAATGACTAAAAGTGTTATTGCCTGTTGCAGCCAATGATTAAGGTCTAAGTGCAGAATAAAAACAGGAATGATAAACAAAAAAACAGCAAGTGCAAGCATTACAGGTGTATAATACTTTGCAAATTGCTGAATGAATTTTTGTGTTTCACTTTTATTGGCAGCCGCTTCAAAAGTGAGGCGAACGATTTTTGAGAAGGTGGTGTCCATAGAAAGTTTGGTTGTTTCCATTTCTATGAAACCATTTTTATTGAGAGTTCCCGCAAAAAGATTGTCGCCTGTGTGTTTGTCTTTTGGGATGGGTTCGCCTGTGATGGCAGCTTCGTCAACACTGGTTTCTCCCGAAATAATCTTACCGTCAAGCGGAATCATTTCACCAGGTTTTACCTGAATGATGGTTCCTACTGCAATTTTATCAATAGGAATTGTGGAGTTCTGTGATTTTACAAAAGCGGTCTTGGGTGCTTTGCTCACTAATTCATCTAAGGCAGATTTTGAATTTTCTATTCCAATATCTTCTAATCTTTCTCCCAATGCATATAACACAACCAAAACGGCTGCTTCGGGAAATTCTTTTAGATAGAATGCACCGATTACTGCTATCAGCATAAGCAAATTGATATTGCTGAACTGTAACTTGAAGATGGCCTTTACTCCATTCCATAAAACTTTATAGCCAATACCTAAAATAAAGGCTGCAAAAATAAATGGAGCATAAGGCATAGGTATGTTAATGCCGATAATGGATAAAACTTCTAATGCAACCACTATCGTGATTGCAAAAAGAAGAAAGAGGAATTTTTTATCGTTGTATGGTAATTTCATTGTTTTTGAATTTTAATATGGTGGGCGTGAGAACCTGATTATGAAAATCCTCTTTGATATGAGGAAAAAGAAATCAAGCCTCCGCCCATATATTTTTAGTTAATGTTCATGTCCTTCACCTTGATTGGTCATTTTAGCCAGAATGAAAAATGCTCCGTTTACCACCACTTTACTGTTGGCAGGTATTTCTTTGAGTATCGTTATTTCGCTGTAACCAACGTCTGTTGTTCCTTTTCGAACAGGTATTTTTTCAAAGGTTATCCCTTCTTCCTGATGGTCATGCTCCGCTTTTTCTTCTTCGTGTTTGTGTCCTTGTTCATCATGCTCGTGTTCTTCTGCTTCTTCCGCATGTTCGTGATGCTCATCTTCAGCATGAGCATCCGTAACAATAAAAATATAGTCTTGTCCTTCGTGGTTTACAATGGCATTGGTAGGCACTGCGTCAACCGTTGCGTTTTCTAAACTTACGAGTGCAGTAATGCTCATTCCGTCTATCAAGCCCTGCTTATCGCCTTTTACATTGGCATGAACAGCAACAGTTTTAGTATTGGGTTCAAAGGTGTTGCTGACTGCATAAACTTCTGCATCATATTCCTTGCCGGGATTATTGGTAAGCGTGAAATGTATAATTTGTCCGACTTTCAGTTTCGGTAAATCTTTCTCATACACATATAAGTCAAGATGTAGTTGGCTGTTGTCCACAATGTCTGCAATGGGCTTGTTGGCATCAACATAACTTCCAAGATTGACATAAATGTTGCTGATAATTCCGTTAATTGGGCTTCTGACACTGATAACGGATTGAATATTGTCACTTGTGAGTTCAGCAGCATTAATTCCAAGCAATTCCAATTGTTTTTTTAGGCTTGCTTTTTGAGCTTTCAGGGCATTTAGTTCACTCTCCGCTTCCTGTAGTTTTTTTACAGATGTCGCATTGCCTTGTTGGAGTTCCTTTTGTCGGTTGTACTCAATTTCTGCCAATGTCAGTTTAGATGAAACCGTTAAAAATTCCTCTTGCATGATAATGAAATTGGTATTGGAAAGTGTTGCCAATACTTGACCTTTACTTACCGTATTTCCCTGTTGAATTGGAAGTGTGTTAACGATTCCACCAAATAGCGAGGTTACACTTGCCTGATTGTTATTCGGAACACGTAAAAGCCCATTGAGTTTCAATGTGGCTGTAAGCTGCTTTTTTTCAATACTTCCGTATTCAATACCGATGGATTTTATTTGTTCTTCGGTAAGGGTTGCTGTACTGGAATTTTCGTGTTCGTCATGGTGTTCGGTTTCTTCTCCATGATTTTCTGTTTTATTTCCTGTGCAGGATGCCAACATGATGGATGTGGCTAATGCTGCGATATATAATATGTGTTTCATTGTTCTAAATTTTATTTACTGATTAAGAAATTAATGTTTACGACTGCCTGATTAAGTTGATTTACGGTTTGCAAATAAGTCAATTGTATGTCGGTGGCAGTTTGTAAAGCCGATAAATACTCAATGTACCCAATATCGCCACTATTAAAGCCGAGTGTTGCCGTGCTGATAATCGTTTCAACATTGGGCAAAGCAATCGTTATAAAGTAATTGTACTGCGACAGGTATTGATTGTATTGCTGAAAGGCATTTTGCAGATGGGTTTGTAGGTTCAACTTTTCGCTTTCTGCTTCTTTTTGCAATGCCTGGTATTTGTAATCCATTGATTTTATTTTTGAAGCATTACTGAAAAATGTCAGCGGAATGGAAACACCTACGCTGAACCCGTCAAAACGGTCATTTGCTCCAAAAAATACATCCGTTCCGTTCACCGTTTGTGTTCCGATTAAGGATTGGTTGAAATACCCCACCGTAAAGTCTGGCAAAGAGGAAGCCGTTTCTACTTTTTTAAGTTGTTCGGCTATAACGGCTTGTTGATACAACAATTTCAAAGAAGGATTATTGGCGATTAATGAGGTGTCTAATGACAAACTCAATGTAATGGGCTGATAATTTAACTCCTCTTTTAAAGTGAATTGTTCATTGGTATTCATCAACGTTTGCAGTGAAACATAGGCGGTATTTATTTCCCTTTCGGTTTGCTGTAACAAAAGTGAAAGCTGACCTCTTTTGGTCTCTGCTGTTGTTTTTTCCAATAAACCAGTTTCGCCTGTATTGTATCGCAATTCGGCTGCACTTACAAAATCACTGTACAAACTATCTAAAGCCAATAACCTTCTCTTAACCTGCTCCAAATATTGCAACTGGTAATACCAGTATTGTACCTGTGCCTTTATTTCATTTTCCGTTACCTGCTGCTGTAATTGACTTCCCTGCAATTCTGCCTTGTACAAATTGGATTTAGCGGAAAAATAAGTCGGAAACGGAATGGTCTGAGAGAGCTGAAATGCCCTGTCATTCTGAATACTGTTGTACTGTCCGAATTGAAAATTGACATCTGTTTTGGGCAGTTCAAACACCGACTTCTTCAATGTAGAAGAAGATTGAACATTGAGTTGCTGTGATTGGATTTCCAGGTTGTTCTGCAATGCAGTGGCAATGGCTTCATCAAGCCCTATGGCTTTTGTGGTATCGGTTTGGGCTTTAACCGTAGCAAATGAGCACAAGGCAAAAATCAAAATACTTGCTGTTTTTATGTTTCTTTTAACTCTAATCTTGGTTGAAAACAACAGGTACAGCAAGGGCAAAACAAATAAGGTGAGGAAGGTAGCCGTTACCAAACCACCAATCACTACCGTTGCTAAAGGTCTCTGTACTTCGGCTCCTGCACTTTGAGAAAGTGCCATTGGTAAAAATCCCAATGAGGCTACCGTAGCGGTCATTAACACGGGTCGCAAACGGATTTTAGTTCCTTCTTTTATTCTTTGAAGAATATCCGTCATTCCTTCTTTTTGCAGGTTATTGAAAGTTCCGATAAGTATAATTCCATTCAGAACCGCCACACCAAACAATGCTATAAAACCAACTCCTGCCGAAATGCTGAAAGGCATATCCCGAATAAGCAAGGCAAAAATACCACCAATGGCAGCCATAGGAATAGCCATAAAAATGAGTGTTGCCTGTTTGAATGAAGAAAAAGTAAAATAGAGCAACAGAAAAATCAATGCCAACGCTACCGGAACGGCAATCATCAAACGTGCAGATGCCGCTCTAAGGTTTTCAAATGTACCACCGTAGGTATAATAATAACCTTCGGGCAGTTTTACATTTTTGACAAGTTGTCTTTCAATATCTTCTACCACACTTTCAACGTCTCTGCCTTGTACATTAAATCCGATGACTATCCTGCGTTTTCCATCTTCACGGCTTATTTGTGCCGGACCCAGTTCCATTTTTATTTCGGCTACCTGCGATAGTGGAATTTGGGTTCCGTTGGATGCAGGAACATATAAATGGCTTACATCTTCAATATTGTTGCGATGCGTGCTATCCAAACGAACTACCAAATCGAATCTGCGTTCGTTTTCATATACCACACCTGCACTCCCACCAGCAAAGGCAGTACTGATAACGTGATTAATATCTTCGATGGAAACGCCATTGGTGGCAATTTGTGTTCGATTGTATCTGATTACAATTTGCGGAAGTCCTGCTACCCTTTCCACCATTGGCTCCGTAGCCCCATCAACCGTTTGAATGATTGATGAAACTTTGTTGGCATAAGTCAGGAGCGTATCCATATTTTCACCAAAAATTTTCACAGCAACATCCTGCCGAATACCTGTCATTAGTTCGTTGAAACGCATTTGTATAGGTTGATTTTTTTCAAAGAATACTCCCGGAATTATATTCAACTCTTCTTCCATTTCCTCCGCCAGTTGCTCATAGGTGATGTCTCTTTTCCATTCAGAGGGCTGTTTTAGAATAATCATCAGGTCAGTAGCTTCCGGAGGCATGGGGTCGGTTGGTACTTCTGCCGCTCCGGTTTTGCCCACCACCATTTTTACTTCATCAAACTCTTTTAAAATCCGTGAAGCTTGCATGGAGGTTTCCAAACTTTGCGACAAGGAAGAACCTTGAGGAAGAATGCAATGAAATGCAAAATCACCTTCCTGAAGGGTAGGAATAAACTCACCGCCCATTCGGGAAAAGAGGAAAATGGAAACTGCAAAAATTGCTAATGTTGCGGCAATAACACCTGTCTTAAAACGAATGGCTTTATCCAGTAATGGAGCATAAATTTTCTGCAAGCGATTCATCATTCGGTCGCTGATGTTCAATTTGTGTGATTCCTTTTTGGAAAGAAACTGGGCACACATCATAGGAATGTATGTGAAGGATAAAATCAACGCTCCCAAAATGGCAAACGAAACGGTTTGAGCCATAGGCGTAAACATTTTTCCTTCAATGCCCACAAGGGTCAGAATCGGGATGTAAACAATCAGAATGATAATTTCTCCGAAGGCAGCACTTTTACGGATTTTAGTTGCCGATTCAAGCACTTCTTTATCCATTTCCTGTTGATTGAGTTTGCCAAACCCTTTCCGTAAACCCAAATGGTGCATGGTGGCTTCAACGATAATCACCGCACCGTCCACAATCAAACCAAAATCAATTGCCCCCAAACTCATTAAGTTGGCACTAACGCCAAAAACGTTCATCATGCCCAAGGCGAAGAGCATGGATAGTGGAATGGCAGAAGCAACAATTAACCCGGCACGGAAGTTTCCAAGAAACAAAACCAAAACAAAGATTACAATCAACGCTCCTTCTATCAGGTTTTTTTCAACTGTCGATACAGCACGGTTTACCAAATCGGTTCTATCCAAATATGGTTCAATAACTATGTCATCAGGAAGCGATTTTTGTATGATTTTCATTTTATCTTTGACACGGCTAACCACTTCTGCACTGTTTTCTCCTTTCAGCATCATTACCACACCACCCACAGCATCCACTTCTCCGTTATATGTCATGGCTCCGTAGCGAACAGCATTGCCAAAGCGGACTTCTGCCACATCTTTAATCAAAATGGGAATTCCCTTTGCGTTGGTTTTTACTACAATGTTGTTGATGTCATCAAAGGTGCTTACCAAACCAATTCCCCTGATAAAATAGGCATTAGGTTTTTTGTCAATGTATGCACCGCCTGTATTTTCGTTGTTCTTTTCAAGAGCAGTAAAAATTTCAGTAATGGTTACCCCTAATGAAAAAAGTTTGTCGGGATTTACCGCCACTTCGTACTGTTTTAGTTCTCCACCAAAACTGTTAACCTCTGCAATTCCGGGTGTTCCGTACAACTGACGAGCAACAATCCAGTCTTGCATTGTTCGTAAGTCCATAGCATTATATATATGCTCACTTCCCTTTTTTGGATGAATAATGTATTGATACACTTCACCCAAACCAGTACTAACCGGAGCCAGTTCGGGAGTTCCAATTCCTTTTGGGATTTTGCTTTCGGCTTCTTTCAGTCGCTCATTTATCAATTGTCGGGCAAAATAAATATCCACTTTTTCATCAAACACAACGGTAATGACCGATAGTCCGAAACGTGAAATACTCCGCAACTCTTCAAGGTCGGGAAGGTTGGCTATACTTTGCTCGATAGGAAAAGTTACTAATTGCTCTACCTCCTGACCTGCAAGGGTAGGGCAAACGGTAATAATTTGTACCTGATTGTTGGTGATGTCAGGTAAGGCATCTATGGGCAGTTTTCCGGCACTCCACACCCCCCAAATAATGAGTGCCAAGGTCATCAGTGCGATGACCAGCTTATTTTTTATGCTGTACGCAATTATTTTATCTATCATGAGAATCAGTTTAATGAATAATACAAAAGCACACGTGAGTTTCAATAACTCAGTCCGTTGTTTGTTCCGTTGTGGAATCGGAGCATCAAAAATTCATTAACTGATTTTGGGCGGTTGCCAGATTTTAGAGAAAGCTCCTGAAACGAAAGAGGCTTTATAAATGGAAAGGTTTTTAGACGGATATTGTACGTGTGAGGGAAGCGATACAAAAAAATCAGGCGCAGTTACCGAATGTCCGCAACAGGCACAAATGCAAAAAGGAGAGCAATTTTCAGTATCTCTATCATGATCCGAATGGTCGGTATTTGCGAAAGTAGATTGGTCTGAACCCTGAAATTTACAGTCATCTTTGTCGCTGCATGGCATAACTGCCAGAGCGAAGAAATAAAAACTGAATATGAGTGCAAGATACTTCACGGTGCAAATGTAAGGAAATTTACGAACTTTCAATTGGAGCGATGGCAGAATTTTTTGGAACGTGTTTTTGATGTGGGTAGGGTTTAGCTCTTTTGGAGGTGGTGCGAAGCAAGTTTTAAAAATGCGTATTTTTTCCTGACTTCCGCACTTTTTGAAACGACCTTCTGAAAGGCCTGATTTTACTGAAATTTTTTTTTTGACTTGGGTGTTAATTTGTAATTTTTACCTTTGTTTGGTGTTTATACGTAAGCTAAAATCACCCAACGGAAAAACCTACATTCAGGTAGTGGATAAGAGTGGAGGTAAGTATCGGGTTTTGCAAAGTTTTGGCGCATATCAAACAGATGCTGAGAAGCAACAGTTGCTTAGAAAAGCTCAAGACTGGATTAGCCATCAATCTAAAACGATGGAGCTTGATTTTTCAGATTCAGCAAGTTATCTTGATGTGTTTTTTGACTCCATAACCAACATGAAACGTGTAGGTTATGACCTTTTATTGGGGAAAATCTTTGATCAGATAGGCTTTAACGCGATTAAAGATCCTTTTTTTAAAGAATTAGTTCTAGCTAGACTAGCTTTTCCAAAAAGTAAGCTTAAAACAACGGAGTTTTTGTACCGTTACAAGCAAATTGAGTGGAATGAAGATCAATTGTATCGATATTTAGATAAACTTCATTATAGTCAAAAGGAACTAGTGCAGCAGATTAGCTACACACACCTTAGAGTTGTTTAAAAATAATATTGGTATTGTATTTTATGATGTGACCACATTATATTTTGAAATAGACCAAGAGGATGAACTTCGCAAAACCGGATTTAGTAAAGAAGGTAAACATCAAAATCCACAAATTGTACTAGGACTTTTGGTGAGTAAAAATGGTTACCCATTGGCCTATGAAATTTTTGAGGGGAATAAATTTGAAGGGCATACTATGCTTCCAATCATAGAGGCGTTTAAACATAAATACAACCTGAAGCAACTGGTAATTATAGCAGATAGTGGTTTACTATCCAGCGCTAATATCGATGAGCTAATAGCTAAGAAATATGAGTTTATTCTTGGTGCACGAATTAAGAATGAGAGTAAATCCATCCGGGAAAAAATCTTGTCTTTAAGACTAAATCATGGAGAAAGTACAATTATAAAAAAAGACCAATTAAAACTTGTGATTAGCTATTCAAATGACCGTGCTAAAAAAGATGCATACAACAGAGAAAAAGGGCTTAAAAGGCTTGAAAAACAGATAAAGAAAGGGCGGCTTACTAAAGCGAATGTAAACAATCGTGGATATAACAAATTTTTAAAGCTAGAAGGAGAAATTGCTGTAAGTTTAGATCAGGATAAGGTAGTGCAAGATAGCCAATGGGATGGATTAAAAGGATATATATCCAATGCAGATCTAACAAAGAATCAAATTATTGAAAACTATCAACATCTGTGGCAAATCGAAAAAGCGTTTAGAATATCTAAATCAGATCTTAAAATCAGGCCTATATACCACCGCCTGCAAAGAAGAATAGAGGCTCATATCTCCATCACTTTTGCTGCATATAAAGTGTATAAAGAATTAGAAAGGCAACTGATGGAAAAAAATGTGAAATTAAGCCCTAGTAAAGCGATTGAAATAGCTGAAAACATTGTAGAAATATCTATCAAGTTACCTCAAACTGGAAACATCAAATCAAAAGTACTTCTGCTTACCGACGAACAAAAAATGCTAAATCGCATTTTTGACTTTGGGTGTTAAAATGAGGAAGTCAGGAGAATTTTTTGGAACGTGTTTTTGATGTGGGTAGGGTTTAGCTCTTTTGGAGGTGGTGCGAAGCAAGTTTTAAAAATGCGTATTTTTTCTACGCATTTTTAAAATTAACCTGCAAATGTGCTAAACGAAGCGTGGGACAAGGACCGTGACAAAAAATTGCGGGTAGGATTGTTTCTTTTTTCCTCTTTTTAGGTGCGGTGGGGCAAAAATTAAATCTTTCTTGGGTCGGTCTGCGTGTCGCCAGTTTTTCTGTCTACCATAACGGTATTTGGTCTGTCCTGTTAAAAATTGCACAGTCATTTTCAATGTTGCACGGTCGTCCTACCATTGGCTATAACTTGTTTATAAGTCTAACAAAACCATACTTATCCACACCTCATCTGTTGGATAAGCCTGATAAACGTCAGCGTTTATTTTTTCTTAAAAGTATGTTTTTTTCAGTAATCTTCAAAAGGCCAAACCCGACTGTTGCTTTCGCATTTTAAACAGGTAAATAAGCCCTAAGCTGGCAATATACCCCAATCGGTTTGAATCAAACCGCACATAAAAAAGGCTGAATCCCTCATGAATTCAGCCCTTCTAACTATACTTATTTAATCAGTGTTATTTCCGGCAGCAGTCGGGTAAGGTTTTGTATACTTCCGCATCGGCCGGTACTTCGTCGGCATCATAACCTAATTTGGTTATGGCCGTTTTCAGCTCCATTACATCCGTGCGCTCCGGATTATACTTTATGGTTACCGTGGCCGTTTTTAAATCCAGCGAGGAAGAACGAACGCCCTTTTGGTTGTTTAAGTGCCCCTCAATTTTCATTTTACACATATCACATTGTGCAGAGGTTTTAATCTGCACCGTTTCGGTGAGCAAACTTTTTTTGGTTTCTTTTTTTGTGGTTTGTGAAAAACCCGTTAAACTCAAACCGGTAAAGGCGAGTATCATTAACATTACAATTTTAGTTCTCATATCTTATTTTATTAAATTAATCAATTTTAAAACGGAAACCGGCGTAAGCCATCGCTCCAAAAATAGGTCCCCACACCCTGGATGCATCAAAACCCGTACCATAAGGGTCAGATGCGCCCAAAACGGGGTTTTTCTGCCGGAAATCGGTCAGGTTTTCACCCCCGACGTAAATTTCCCAACGTTTAATGGTTTTAGAAACATGCACAAACAAACTGGGAAACACGGGGCTTTTGGTGGCCAATGGCTGTCCCGTGGCGGGGTCGTTCATCATGGGCAACCGGGACGGACCATTGAGCTGCAGGGTGGCATCAAATTTCCATTTGTGTTTCTTCCAGTCGTAGGCCGCATTCAATAAACCGCGCCAAACCGGCACATAGGGCACCTGCTCCATTTGTCCGTTATACAGGGCTTTTACCTGATTGTATTTCCCGGTCATCCGCAATTCCAGGCCTTTTACGGGTTTTACCATAAACTCCAGCTGCGCGGCATGCGAAAATGAACCATTTTGTAAATTATAAAAATCAACCCGGCCGGGCGTTTCCATATCTACCAATACCCGGTTAACGAAATAGGTATAAAAATAATCGCCCGAAATATCGGCCTCGGCATTCCCTATTTTAAATCCATAACAAATTCCCCCGCCGGTATTCCAGGATTCTTCGGCCTTCAAGGGCTCCAATACATTCATGCTTCTGGAAGAAACCAGCACCGAAGGATTTTCGGCAAATACATTAGCGGTGCGGTATCCGCGGCCTCCCGAAACGCGAATGCTCAGCTTTTCGAGGGGTGAGTATTTCAGGTGCACCCGGGGCGTAATAAAATGCCCGAAAGCCGAGTTATAATCGTACCGGATGCCGGCCACCAACGAAAAACGCTCCAAGTATTTATAGGTATATTCAAACCAGGCACCCGGAACCAGCTCCAAGCGGCTCAGGGCCGTATCCCGGAATAATTCACCTATGTCGTCATACATAAATGAAATTCCGGCTTTCCAAACATGATTGGTATTGTCAAAAATACTTTGCATCAATGCGTTTACATAACCCGTGCGCTGACGGCCGTAATAAGCCGTTTTCCCAAAGGTTCCTTTTTGGTCATGATACAAGGCATTGGCAATAATTCCGATGCTTTTATACTGTTTTTCGGGCCATAAAAAACCAAATTTCGAGAAGGCTTCTATCCGGTTGGTATTGATTTTAACCCCATACGCTGTTGGATCGGAACCATTGTTAAGGAATGCCCGGGCTTGTCCGCCTTCGCGGTTTTCAAGCATGGCCCTGGCCCCAAGCTGGAACTCAAATTTCCGTGACTCGTACTTCCAGCGGTGTGTACCGTTAAATTGCCTAAACCAGGGAATATCCAGAAAACCATCCCGGTTCCGGTCATTCTCCAGGCGAAATATACTTCCATGCAGTTGCGTCATGGTACTCCATTTACCTCCGGGAAGTTTATGTGCAAAGGCCAAATTCAGTTCCGAACGGGTCATCATGTTAAAATAACCGTTCAGATAGAGTTTCTCGGCATTCCAAGGCTTTTTATACTCAACGTTGATGGCTCCCGACATACTTTCGTAACCCGTGGCCACCGAACCGGGTCCCTTTGACACTTGGATGCTCTCGATAAAAGGCCCGGGAATATAGCCCAAACCGAACGTGTTGGCCAATCCCCTCAGGGCCGGAATATTCTCGGCCGTCATGGCTACGTATTTTCCCTCCAAACCCAATAACCGGATCTGCTTGGCTCCGGTAACGCCATCCGCATACGAAACGTCGGCCAAACCATTTGATTCAAAACTTTCGGAGAGGTTACAGCAGGCTGATTTCTGTAATCCCGATTCGGTAATCATGGAGGAAATCTGCGCTCCTGAAGATTGAATCAGGCTCCCTCTTTCGCCCTCAATCAAAACGGGATCAACCACACTTTCGCCATGCTGCATTTTTATTTGCAGAACAGATTTTCGGAAATCGGAAATTGTATCATTTTTATATCCTAAATAATTCACAACCAAAGCTGTGGCCGAGTCAGGAACGGCAATTGAAAAACTACCCGTTGCATCGGTAGATGTACCCTCATAACCGGGCAAAAAATACAGATTGGCTCCCACCAATCGTTCTCCGTCACCGGCACATTCAACCTGCCCGGTAAGGATAACTTGCTGCGCTTTGGCCCCCAGCATACACAGAGGCCACAAAAGCACACATAACATATATGATTTCATTTATTCACAATTACATATTTAATACTGAATTACTTACAAAACGCAAGTGAAGTATCAAATTCTGTAAATGCAGTGGAGATGTAAACGGTCTTGACCGGAATAAAGGGCAAAATCGGGTATTTCGGGTGGTTTGGGTCTGTACACCTCAACCAAATAGGAAACCGGGCTGCTATGTAAAAATGCAACATCCGGGAAGAAGATATTTATCCAACTGAGTTGGTCCTGAATCTCGAAACGGGGATTGGAAATGTGAAATGCATCCTGAATATGTACTTCCAACTCGGTATCGGAACAGCAATCATCCTTATCGGCTTGGGCTTTAGATTCAAGCAGAGTGCAGCAGGATTTCGTTTCTAAATCGCAAACTTCTGGCTCTTCATGCGATGCTTCGGTTCCGCAACGTTCGCCTATCAGGTGGTTAATCATTACGGAAACCACCTCGGATGTAGAGCAATAGTGCACGTTCAGGCAAAAGCCGGTATTTCCCCACATGAGGAAAAACGCAAGAACGATGGCTACCGACTTTTTAAACATGACACAAAGATACAAATAGTTATTTTAAACGGTGAATTTGAAAAACTTGGTTTGCAGAGCAGAAAATTTAACTTTTCAATCCTGTAAATTACTCGGCACGCATACCTTTTTCGTACATTTGAAAAAAAATGCCCATGTTACCTGAATATTGGAATGATCCCATACTCACAGTGGCAGTTCCTCTGTTTGTAGTGAGTTTCACGCTTGAAGGTATCTTTATTACCCGCCATCTAAAAAAGGAATATAACATTAAAGATGCGGTGGCCAGTGTTAGCATGGGCATTGGCAGTGCCTTTATCAATCTGGCCTTGAAAATACCGGTATTCTTTAGCTTTATGTGGCTATATGAGCACCGTTTTTTTGAAATACCGGCCACCTGGTGGGCCTTTCTTCTCTTGTTTTTTGCCGATGATTTCTCTTTCTACATGCACCACCGGGCCTGTCATGGCATGCGTATTTTTTGGGCGGCGCACGTAAACCATCATTCTTCGGTAAATTATAATTTGGCCGTTGCCCTGCGTCAATCCTGGGGTGAGTTGTTTCACAAATACATCTGGTGGATTTGGCTTCCTCTGCTTGGCTTTCATCCCATTTGGATTTTCACCATGATGAGCATCAGCCTGGTTTACCAGTACATTCTGCACACCGAACTGGTTACAACGTTGGGGCCGATTGAATGGATTTTCAATACGCCCTCGCACCACCGCGTTCATCATGCCAGCAATGTGCGTTACCTGGATAAAAACCATGCCGGCATTCTTATTATCTGGGACCGGCTGTTTGGTACTTTTTTGCCCGAAAACAAAGCCGAAAAAGTAATCTATGGCATCACCAGCAACATTGAAACGTATAATCCGATTGAGATTGCCACGCACGAATACCGTGCACTCTGGAAAGACGTGAAACGTGCCCCGGGATTACTAAACAAAATCAAATACCTGATTATGCCTCCCGGCTGGAGCCACGACGGACAAACCAAAACTTCAAAACAATTGCAGAAAGAGGCCGGCTTTATTTCTTGATCTACCTACCCGAAATGAGCAGTTGTTGCACCTGAAAACCCGAATCATTGCTGGTTCTGATCTGATACATTCCGTTAGGAAGGACAAGTGGCAACTGTATCACCTGCATTCCGGGTTCGCCGTAAAAATTGTGGTAAACAAGCTTCCCGTTTAAATCAAACAATTCAATTTTTGTATTTGGAAATTGGGTAAGCACTTGAACAAAATCAGTTGCCGGATTCGGATAAATTTTTAAATCAAAATTGGGGACTGTTCCATTTACTGAAGAAGTGCCCAATTCATCGTACCTCAGCATTGCTTCAACCACATCCCCAAACCCTTGCGAGCCTTGGTAAAAACTGAGTAACGGAATAAACGATCCCGCCCGGTAAAAATGGGTATAATAATTGGTTTCGGTGCTTCCCGAAGGTAGACCGAAGCTTGACAGCAATTGGGGAGGAGCCGGCTGACCGCCGATGAAAAAGCTATCTGTCAGACTATATTTTGTACGCTGCATCAACACCGGAATGGGCTCGCTCTGTCCGCCCGCCGTTGGAACAATAAGCGTTCCCCAAGCCGCTACTTCTGCTTCTATACGGGCATCTGTTTGCCAAGTGAATGACTCTTGGCTATAACCGGCCAAACTGAACGAAACCTCACCCAAAATTTGCTGCTTGGCTCCGGAAACAAAGCTATTGCCAAAAGCCTGCGGATACACCACTTCAAAAAGCGGATTGGGAAGGTTTGCCACGTTCTGCGCATACACAATCATGCTGTCGCCCGGGGTTCCGGTAATTTGCGACAGGTTCATGGCAAAACGCTCAAAATGTTTACCCAAGGTTTTAAAACCGCTGGCATCAAGGGTTTGGTACAAATTGTAGGGAATAAAAGTGCCTTTGATATAATCCTGCTCTCCGGTGAGCATCATGCCGGCACCCGGAAAAAAAGTATCCCGGACGGGATAGTAAAACAAAGACGCCTCGGGAGAACGCTGCAGTGAACCATAATCCCAAACCTGATTAGATCCGGACAAGGGCGCTTCAATCAATTCAGACGAACTAAGTTTAATCTGTTGGATTGTTTTAGGCATGGTATAGTCTTCTGCCGTATAATCAGCATAACTAAAAGCAGGACCGGTTTGGGCAAAAGCACCAAAACTGAAAAGACTAAAAAAAGGAACTAGAATGTAAATCCTGGAGGTCATGGCGAATTGTTTCACCAAAGATAATTACCTGAGAATGAATACGGCGTTTCTTCAGACTAAAAATACCACATGTTGATGGTAATCTTTTTATCGGCGCTGAGCGTGAATTTGGCATCCGCAAATTTGGGCGGACCGAATCGTCCACGGGCATCGTTTGAAGCACCCGTTCCTTCGAGGGGAATACCCAAGGAATTCGTTTTCATTTCGGTATCACAGTCTTCATCGTGAAAAATGGAAACGGCGTAAGTTCCGGCCGGCAGATCAGTAAACGTGTAGTTTGCCGTAACCGATTTCAACTGCATAATTTTACCTTTTTTGAAACACTTCTCTTTTGAATCCGGAAATCCGTCCTCGGTTTTAAATACCGAGAAATACAGACATCCCGAAGCTTTCCGTAATCCCTTAATATCAACGCTCAGGGTGTACTGGGCTTGAATTCCGGTAAACGAAACTAGGAAGAGGAGAACAACTAAAGCCTGCTTGAATATATGCATAGTACAAACTAAACAAAAAGTGAACCAAAATGTTGAAAACGGGCTCACTTGGGCAAAACAAAACTAAATTTTAAAGCGGACCTGCACCCGTAAATCAGTACGGTTATTCCCCTGAATTTCGCCGTTTCCGGAGCTGATGAAGTTTTTACCCAAGAAATGTGTATTCCCCAGTTTCATCCAGATATCCATATTTTTAAAAACTTGGTAACGGAACGAAAAATAATACCGCAACCCTTTATCATACAAGGGCACAAAACCATAATAGTACAATACATCCGATTCCAACGCATAGAGCCGGGTTTCAAATCCTTCGGTATGAAAAACTTCAAAGCGGCCATGTATTGAAAATGGCTTTTTCAGAGCCGAGTAGGACGCATCCAAATAAGTAAGAAATCCGTGTGTGGATTTGCGGCTCTGTGCTTTGTAACGTACCCATTCTGCCCTAGCCTGCAAACGGACACGGGAAGTAGCCTGCCAATTTACATGTAAACGCAAACGGCCGGTTTCCCGGTTTTCAACCGGTTTTACGCCAATTAGCACCGTTTCGCTTGATACATTTTCCTGTTTCATGCGGTGGCGATATCTCAGGTATAGGTCTAATTTCCGGCTCGGCCTGAAACTGATTTGCCCCAACAAATCATACCCGTTGCTTGGCTTTGCCGTTTGGTAACGTAACCACGAAAATGTAAAAATATCAATATAACCGCCTATCGAAACCCCGCTTACCGGCTTACAATCCAAGCCCATGTAAAAACCCTGTTCGCCGCTTCGCGAAGCCGATTCACTGATGGCCGAAGCATAAAATGCGGCATACCGGTTACTGAAATACCGGTGATACAGACTAAATGACAAAAAGGTAACCGGTGCGCCCTGTATGCCGTTTATGCTGGCCCATCCGCCATTTGATGACCATGCCGTTTCGCCAAAAAAAGAAAAATTCTTGTACACGTACGCATAATGCATACCCAGGTTTCCTAGTTCACGTCCGCTGAATGCGAAGCGTTTGTAGGCATCATCCGAAGGCGCAAAACGGGCACCCAACTTGGTGTAAATGGCCGTTACGCCGAGTTTGAAATTTTTATACCGGTAACTTATATTTCCTCCCGAGACCCATTCGCTCACGGTTCTCCGTTTTTCATTTTCGAGTGTCGTGCGGTGAACACCCGAAAGGGGAAGCGAAGTGATTTCAAGGTCGGCCTCATTCAGGCTGTCATTTACTGCCACCACATTGCCATCTAATTTCTTGTATGAAGAAAATAAACTGATATCCATTCCTTTTACCGGATTAAGGGCAATGCCTGCTCCACGCAAAAACTGGCTTTCATTCACTGAAGTATAGGGTGCAAATCCGGATGCTTTTCGCATGATGGAATTACCGAAGGCCGATTTCCCGAAGGCAAGGCCGGTCCAAAAAACGAGACCCTGACCAAAGCGCGCATTGAAATCGCCCAGGGCAATTTGCTTAAAAACAGAAACATTCCGCACAAACAGATGCGCCGAATAAAAATCAAAGCCCTGTTTCTGTGCTCCCCTGAAAAACTGTTCACCCGCATCTTTATCTGCCGAAATCCCAAGGCTTACCTTGTCTTTATACCGGAAACGGTAACGCAAAAAATAAGCCTGTGGCGAACCCAGATAGCCGGCTTCGGGATCTGAATCGTTCAGGCGGAAACCTTTGGCACGCTGAAGGGTTTGTCCGTATCGCAAAAACAACTCATTGGAGGAACCTTTGAAAAATTGTTTGAGTGTTATTTTTTGTTTCGGTGCTGCAGGAGCAACCCGAATAAAAGACGATAAATCCTGAATGGTTTCTTCATCAAAACCTTTAATGAGAGATAACTCAAAAACAGAATACAAAGGCCGGTGTTTTTCAAGGTAAGCCCAAAAATTCTCCATTTGTATGGCGGTGAGGAAACGAAATTTTTCAATATCCTCGCGGGAAGCGGCATTCAAATTCAACGGATTTTCATAGAAATCTATCAAATCCTGAAAAAGAGTGGTATAATCAATATTTTCTTCTGAGTTTTCGGCCAGTGATTCTACCATTTTTTCAATCAACAAATCGCGCTCAGCATCCGTACCGCCCGTTTTCTCCTTTTGCGAAAATGCAGGGTTTATTCCAAAAGCAAAGCACAAAAAATAAGCACAGATGTATACACTCCGTTTCATTTCCGGTTGGGATTCTTTTGTTTTTTGCGTGGCAGAGGCGAAGGTATCTTTCGGAGTTTCCCGAAGGAAAAACAAAGCGAAGCTTGCGGACTGAAGCCCAGCTGTTGATGATATACAGCCGAAAAATCGATCCAAACCGGCTTATACTTAAATCCGAATCCAAAACTTCCGCTGAGCGGCATTCCCGTAAATCCGGCCCTGATTTGAAATAATTCAACAGGCCTGTATTCTATTCCCAGTTTAAGGGTTGGTTTCTGATCGGGATAGGCATCAATTTCAAGGGCGGTGACTACTTTTTTCACCCAATTATAGGCCAAGCCAAAACGGATAATCATGGGTAAACGCTGATTTTGGTAGGCCGTGATGCGCATACGCACCGGATTTACGAGGTGAAAGGCCAGGGAAAGTTCCTCATTTACTTTTCCCAAAATTCCCAATTCGGCGCTGAATGCAGAAGCATTTCCGTAGCCGTTACCGATGAACAAATAATGGTAGTTCATCCCGATTCCGGCAGAAACTTTCGGCCCGAAATTTTTGGCATAACGGATTCCCACCGAATTACGGCTAAACTGTCTGTATCCAAAGCGTGAAAGAGACAAACCGAAGCTGCCCAGTTTTTGGAACGGATAGGCTATGTGTAATCCGTAAGTGCCGGTTTCGGGCAACACGAATCGGTTTTCATAGTACAAACCGGCCGCCGCCCGGTCTAAAAAACCGAGTGCACCCACATTGTTGTTCAGCGCCCACAAATCAACCTGGGTTGACGCTGCGCCACCCATTGCTGCTGACCGGGAACCCAGAGAAAAAAACTGTGCCTGAGCACTTTTTGCAAAGTGCATTAAAAAGAGGGGAAGGACGAGAAAAAGTGTGCTTTTTTTATTCAGTATACGGAATCCTGAATGTATATGCATGTGAATCCAAATTGACAACGGAATCAAGCACGTTGTTTTTAAGTTCTTCTTTGTATGCAATCATTTTTGCCCCAATGTTCGCATTAAAAGCACCCAAAATACTAACGGCCAGAATTCCCGCATTGGCAGCACCGTTAAGCGCTACCGTGGCAACGGGAATACCCTTGGGCATTTGCAATATGGACAGTACACTGTCCCAGCCATCAATAGAGTTTGATGATTTTATGGGCACTCCGATTACCGGCAGGGGGGTAAGCGAAGCTACCATTCCGGGCAGATGGGCTGCGCCACCGGCTCCGGCAATAATTACTTTTATACCGCGGGAAGGAGCATTGGCAGCGTATTCTTTCATCCGCTCAGGTGTACGGTGTGCCGAAACGATGGTTATTTCAAACGGAATTTCCATACGCTCCAGAAAATCAGCGGCCTGTTGCATGATGCCAAAATCAGAGATGCTACCCATTATTATTCCTACCTGCGGTGCCATAAAATCAGTATTTTATCCAAACGTAATAAAAACTTTTGAAACCTTGCAAAACAGAGCCAGTAGCGGTAATGCTCCGAGAGAAATTATAACCCTTTCGTAAGCACCTAATCATAGAGAAATCTAGTATCAAAACCGTGTATAAATTAGAAGTAATCCGGCCTATTTTTTTTAATTTCGATACGAGCCGAAATCATTCGTATAGGAAGAATACCCATTCGTAAATTGAAATACAGTTTTAAACGAAGAAGAGTTCCCGGTTTGTAGAAAATTTCATTAATTTGAATAAAATCTTTTGCAATCATGATCTGGAATAAACTGAAAAATGAATTTATTGATATCATCGAGTGGTTGGATAATTCACCCGATACGATGGTATACCGATTTGAACGTTATCAGAACGAAATAAAAAACGGAGCCAAACTTACCGTACGTCCCGGGCAGGCCGCCGTATTTGTGAACGAAGGCAAAATTGCCGCTGTATTCCGCGAAGGAATGTACACCCTTGATACCGCAAACGTTCCAATTTTGGCAACACTTAAAGGTTGGAAACATGGGTTTAACTCTCCCTTTAAGGCCGAAGTTTATTTTGTAAAAACCATTGAATTTACCAACCTGGGCTGGGGAACTCAAAACCCCATCATCAAACGAGATCCGGAATTCGGCATGGTGCGCCTGCGTTCATTTGGAACTTACCAAATGAAGGTTGCTGACCCTGGACTGTTTATTGAAAAAATTGTGGGAACCGACGGCAACTTCACTCAGGAACAAATCACAGGCCAATTGCGTAGCATCGTGCTTACGCGCTTTTCTGATGTGATGGGTGAAATTAATATGCCCATGCTCGATTTACTCTCGCAGTACGATGAGCTTTCAAAAACCTGTTTGGATAAAATGCGCCCTGAATTTGGAGAGTACGGTATTGAACTGACCAAATTTCTGGTAAATAATATCACACCGCCCAAAGAAGTGGAAGAAATCATGGATAAACGAACATCCATGGGAATTGTAGGAAATTTACAGCAGTATACACAGTTTCAGGCCGCTAATGCCATGGAAGCCGCAGCCAAAAATCCCGGTGGTGATGCCGGTGCCGGAATTGGAATGGGGATGGGATTTGCCATGGCCAACCAAATGGCACAAAGCATGAATCCGCAACAACAGCCGCAACAAGGAAATAACGTTACGCCTCCGCCGCTGGCCAGTTTCCATATTGCCATAAACGGACAACAAGCTGGTCCGTATGATCTCACTACTTTATCCAATATGGCCAAGACCAACCAGATAAACGGAGACACATTGGTTTGGACTGCGGGAATGGCTGCATGGTCAAAAGCTTCATCCGTGCCTGAAATTGCGGCATTGCTCACTCAGGTTCCACCTCCCGTTCCACCGCCAATCGTTTAGGCGCTTTCGTATTTTTTAAGTAACATTCATTGTCCGACACATGTCTGAACAACATCAAGCTAATCCCTTTAATGAAGCAAATACAGGACTTACGGGCGAAATAGCCTGTGTTTCATGTGGTGCGTCCTTAAAATACAAACCGGGAACCGATAACCTGAACTGCAATTATTGTGGTGCAGAAAACGAAATTCCGCACATTCCGCAAGAAATTCTGGAACTGGATTTTCACGAATACATAGCCAAATTTGAGGAAGCGGCACCCGTTACGGAAGTGAAAACCGTACAGTGTAAAAACTGTGCGGCCACCACTACCCTGCCGCCCAATGTAACGGCCAGCGACTGTCCGTTTTGCACCACACCGCTTATTTTGGAGCAGAGCAAAACCGAAAATGTGATTACGCCGCATGCCTTGTTACCTTTCAAACTCAACAAAAATGAGGCATCCGAAAAATTCAGGAACTGGATCAACGGCTTATGGTTTGCGCCTAATAACCTGAAGAAAATGGCATTGGTAACCGATTCCATCAAAGGTATTTATACGCCTTACTGGACTTATGATGCCAATACCCACTCCTACTATGTTGGGCAGCGCGGAACACACCATTACCGCACCGTATCTTACACAGCGGTTGAAAATGGAAACACCGTAACAAAAACGCGGCAGGAACGCTACACCGTATGGAGCATGGTAAGCGGAAATGTAGACAATACATTTGATGATGTATTGATCAATGCATCCAATTCATTACCAAGGGAATATGCCGATAAAATTGAACCTTGGCCGCTGCATGAAATCAAATCCTTCACGCCGGAGTTTTTAAGCGGTTTCCTGGCTGAAAAATATCAGGTTGATTTGAAAAACGGATTTGAACTGGCCAAAGTGAAAATGGACAAAGTAATTACCAGTTCCGTGCGAAGTGATATTGGCGGAGATGAGCAGCGTATTATGGAATGTACCACCGACTACCGTGATATTACTTTTAAGCACATGCTGTTGCCGATTTACATCAGTGCATACCGTTACAACAATAAATTATACCGCTTTTTGGTTAACGGATCTACCGGAAAAGTACAGGGAGAGCGGCCTTACAGTACCTGGAAAATTGTACTTACGGTATTGGCCGTATTAATCATGATCGGAATCATTGTGGGCATTTTTAGTGCGGTGAAGGGTTAATTTACGCACAAAAAGAAATACCAGAAACGCATTCAGCCCATAAACCAAAATGGCTGTTAAATAAGGTACATGGTAATTTATACCGTATAATGAACTGCCGATAACGGGACCAAAAGCCCTGGCCAAAGAACCGAAGGACTGGTAAATTCCCATTACCAGACCCTGCTCATTTTTGGGTGCAATCTGTGATACGATGGAAAGAATGGATGGCCCCACAAAACCGTTGGCCACAGCCAAACTGAAAAGTAAAATCAGTTCAAGCGGAACGAAATAGGCTTTGGGCACAAACGGAATACATACCACGGATAGCCCAAGCAAAATATTTCCCCAGAATAGTAGTTTACGTTCTCCGATCCATTTATTGAATAAACCAATCAAACCGCCCTGAACAATAGCCGTAGAAATACCGATGAAGGTAAAAATGAAGCCAATTTGTTTGTCGGTATACCCATAATGTTCTTTCCACATGAGGGTAGAAGGAATTTGGAAAAGAAAAAAACCGGCTGTGTAAATGAATCCGATAAATAAGATGAGGGGCATCAACTTTTTTGAAAAAACGTAAATGTAATCCTTAATTGGAAGCACTTTGATGCTAACCTCCATGCGTCGTTCTTTGAGTGATTCGGGAAGGAAGAAAAAGGCGAGCACCAAATTGATGATACACAAAACAGCACAAAACCAGCCGATGGAAGCAAAGCCAAAATCCTCCATGAGGAAACCGCCGATGGGTGGGCCAAAAATAAAACCCAATCCGAAAGCGGCCCCAATCATACCCATTGATTTAGCCCGGTCTTTTGGCTCGGTTATATCGCTGATATAGGCTTGTGCTGCCGAGATGTTGCCGGAACCGATTCCACTCAGAATACGCGAAAAAAGCAAAACAACAATACCTGTGGAGAATGAAAATACCACATAAGCCAGGGTAGATATGAGAATGCTGATTAGGATAATGGGACGGCGACCGTATTTATCACTCAAGCTGCCCCAAACCGGAGTGATGAAAAATTGCGAAAGGGCGAAAAGAGTAACCGGCATGCCAACCATGAAGTTTGAACTTGTAAGTCCTTTTACATAATTGGGCAAGATGGGAATTACAATACCAAAACCAAGCAGGTCGATAAAAATAGTCAGGAAGAGAATGAATTTCGCTGATTTAATCACTGCGTCAAAATAGAATCAGAAAAAGGCAAGCCTTTAGTTTGAAGGAATAAAAACTTTGCGTGTTAGGTGAGTGCCGTTGGTGCGTAAGCTCAGAATGTATACAGAGGATACCCATGATGCACTTGAAATACTCAGGAAATTTTGAGATAACTCAGCCGCTGACAAGCGGGTATTGTAAACTGTTTTTCCATTTAAATCGGTTACCGAAATGAGTGCTGAAGATTCGGATAAAGGTAATTTCCAGCGAATAAGCAATTCAGCCTGCGTAGCAATAATGTCAAGCATAGAAGTTTCGTTTTCATTTATGCCAGTATCATCAATCGGTGGCTCAATAACACAGGTATCCACACTGAAAAAACTAACCTGGTTAGAAGCGGTGTTTGGAACGGCTAACGTATCGGTGAGTGCATTATAAAAAATGTCGGCGGGATTATTTATACCTGCTGAAAACAAAACGGTCGGAGTTCCCAAACTGGAATCAATTTTATAAATTTTATCGCCACCCCATTCAGAAATCATGAAATTACGGCATTTATCCATAACAACCCCATCAATATTGGTAAGGCTTGTGGTTTTAATGGTAGAAAGCGTGTAATCGGGAAGAGAAACACTGATTAATTTGGCGTTTGCTCCCCATGTACAAAATACGAGGCGGTTATAGAGTTCGTCATATAAAATGCCGTTGGGCGTGCTTGACGTATTTGATACCGCGGTAGTGAATGAATTCCCGGCAATATCAACTCTATATATTTTTTTGGCTGAAAAATCGGTAACGTATAAAAAGCCATTTCCGTCGGAGCAGATACCGTTTAGGAAGGTAGAACCTGAAATATTGAGATTAAAAACCTCGTTGGCGGTATTCAAATCATATCCTTTTATGGCTTGGTTGTCGCAAACGTAAATAACACTGTTATATTCAGCGAGGCCATAAGGAGCTGACACTTCATCGGTGAACAAACCCGGAGCCTGGCCCGGTATGAGGGTAAGAAGTTGACCGCCATTGGTATTGGACACGATGTATTGGTTATTTACGGGATCAAATTCCACACTTTCAGGGCTATTGAAGGTTTGTGCGGAGACCAGCTTAAGGAATGAGGCGAGGAGTATTGGGGTAAGGCAGAAATGTTTGAGCATAAAAGGAGGAATAGAATAAGCGGTAAAAGTAGTTATAAGTAGTGTTTTACAAAACAAAAAAGCTCATCAGGATAAACCTGATGAGCTTTATGTTTAAAATCGGCGTCGACATACTCTCACCCCCTTTAGAAGGGATACCATCTGCGCTGCGGGGCTTAACTTCTCTGTTCGGGAT
>Ga0056908_1000455_pt1 | contig 25113 bp, 21 predicted proteins | sample EBPBio142010_DNA_FD_55020 | JGI IMG/M metagenome (GOLD analysis project Ga0056908, IMG submission 55020) | Wastewater treatment Type I Accumulibacter community from EBPR Bioreactor in Madison, WI, USA - Reactor 1_10/4/2010_ DNA | ecosystem: Engineered > Bioreactor > EBPR > Anaerobic-Aerobic >...
GCGGCGTAGTCGAAGTCCGCCGGGTTGCGGCGGGCACGCGGCGGGCGAAGCCGGGCATCGAGGCGGACGCGCTCGCCGTGGCGGAGTGCAGGCAGCGCGGCGAGCGAATCGTCGGGGAAGAGCGCCGCTTGGACGAGGCCCGAGGCCGTGCGCATCGCGCCGACGGTCTGGACAGAATCGACGGCGAGGCGAAACCGGAGGCGTCCGGGCGTCGCGGTGGGCACATCGGCCACTCGCCCCACGAGTGTCCCCTCTATCCCTTCGGCAGGCACGACGTGCGACACGTCGGATGGCGCAGGTGTGGCGAGCAGGGCGGTGCGGGCGGCCCCGAGCGCTGCGACGGCGACGAGCGCAAGGGCGGTTTGCGCGAGGGCGACAAGGCGCGGCTGCGCCGTGGTGCGGACGCGGGAGAACGCGACAAATCCAAGGAGGAACGCTGCCGCAAATCCCGTCCAGACGAGCGGCGAAAGGCTCGGTATGCTGCGCGCCGCCACGATGCCGAGCGCCAGCGCCGAGGCCGCAAGCAACGCCGGGTAGGCGCGGGGGTCGGGCAAGGCATCGGGGCGCATGCGTCGCGTAGGCTTGACGCGAAAGTACGCGATGCACGTCTTGTTCTGTCGTGCAGGGTGCAGGATTTATTGTGTCCAACGGCTGGCGCGTCCGCTCACGTCCATGTGCACAAACGGTCCGCGGTGCGCCGCCGGGGCGTAGAGGCCGGTGCCGCCCGGCGTGGCCCCGTCGAGCGCCAGCACGAGCGCTTCGAGGCGCTGCGTGTCGGCCTCGGTGACCTGCCCGTCGCCGTCAAGGTCGTCCATCGTGCCGTCGTTGTTGCCGTCGATATACACGTCGGCGGCGCGGCCAAACAGGTGGTGGCTGTAGGTCGTCTCGTTGCCGATGGAGCGGTTGTACCAGGGCGTGCGGTAGCCCGACAGCACCCGAATCGGCCCGTAACCCCGTGCCTTCGCCGCCACCACAAGGCGTTCGAGCTTCACCAACAGCCGCTCGTCGAGCAGGACGTATTGGGGCCAGCGATTGGGCTGCTGGTGGCAGAGAAAGTCGCCGAGGCGGAACGACGGCGAGACGGGCAGAGCAGCGAGTTCGCGGGTGACGAGCACGAGGCCTGCGGGAGGCGACGACGAATCGTCGCCGTGCCGTGCCGGGCCGTACCGTCCAATCGTGTAGCCGTTCAGCACGGTGTCGGCGGCGTTGTCAAACGGTTTGCGCACTACGGCGGTGAGGCCGGTCGTGCCCAGCGGCACCGGGCCAGGCGAGGCCGGGGCCGTCCATGTGGTCGTTCCGTCGGACGAGTGCAGCGGCACGACCTCGCCGGGCTGCACGAAGACCGCGAACGGTCGGTACGGAATCGCCACGCCGCGCACGGTCAGGTTGGAAGGTGGCGCAGCAACCGGCACCGGGGCGGTCGCCGTCGAGGGGGCGAGAACGCCGGGGGCTGTGGGACGGCCGTCCGCGCGGTTGAGCACGGTGGACGAGTCGGGCCGGGCCGGTTCGGGGGCGAGAACGCCGTCGCGCAGGCCGAAGAACGCCATTGTACCGGCCGCGCCGAGGCCGGCGGCGGCGATCAGCGAGCGGAAAGGCGCTGGCATACGGGCACGGCAGAGGATCGACGGGTCGTCGGCAGCGTGTCGGGGGCGGCTGCAAGAGGCGGAGCCTCGGCGAGGCTATCGGGCACGACGGACGAATCGGCGGCGGTCGTTGGAACGGCCTGCGCTGCGGTTGGGCGGCTTCCGTTGGCGTAGAGCGCGGCGAGCAGGCGGCGGTCGTGGCCGTAGAGGTCGTCGCGGAACTGGACGCGCCCGGCCTCGTCCACCCACGCGGTCTGGTAGACGAGGAAGACAGGGATCGTTCGGGTGAGGTTGACGCGGAGTTCGCGGCTGCCGTTCATCGCTGAATCTACCCGCGTCGAATCCCAGCCGCCGTTGGGACCGAGTGCCCAGAGGGCAAGATCGGCGGGGCGGGAGAGGCGGATGCAGCCGTGCGAGAGGGCGCGGTTTTGGCGGGCGAAGAGCTGGTCGGCAGGGGTGTCGTGCAGGTAGATGTTGTGGGCGTTGGGAAACATAAACTTGACCTGCCCAAGGCTGTTGGTTGGCCCCGGTTTCTGGCGCAACCGGATGCGTCCGGAGGCGAGATTGGCGCGGGTGGCGAGGCTGGCGGAGACGACCGTGTTGCCGCGCAAGACTTCGTAGCCGCGTCGGCGGTAGGAGGCGGCGCTGCGCCCGGCCAGTTCGCGCGAGGCGATGGACGGCGGGACGTTCCAGTACGGCGCGAAGGCGAGGTAGCGCATCGTGTCGGCAAAGGCGGGCGTTCGGTTGGCCTCACCGCCCACAATTACGGCCATCTCCATCACCCGTCGGTTGTTCTCGAAGGCTTGGAGGTAAAAGTCCGGGATGTTGACGACGACGTACGTTGGCCCAAACGAAGACGGCATCCAGCGTAGGCGTTCGAGGTTGGCCTCCATCGTGGCGATGCGTTCGGCCAGCGGCACGTTGAGCGCGTGGAGCGTCGAGTCGTTCACCGTGCCGGTAGCGTTGAGACCGTGGCGCTGCTGGAACGCCCGGATGCCGTTGGCGAGCGGTGCGGCGGTCATCGTGTCGAGGTCGCCCTCGGCGGCGAGGCGTCGGCGCAGGCCGGCGGTGTCGGTTTGGGTGGAGACGGTAGGCCATCCGCCCGCGGCTTCGGCGCGGCGGTAGCGGAGCAGGGCTTGGCGCAGCGGTTCGTAGCCGTTGCCGTGCTGCGAGAGGCTGTCGAGGGCGGCGGCGAGGCCGTGGTCGCGGAGGGCGGCGAGGGCGCGGGCCTCCACGAGCGTATCGCCCTGAAGATGCCACGACGCGCCGAGGGCGTCGCGGTCTACTCGTCCGCGGCCCAGGTCGTGAGCAAAGCGGACGAAGGCCTCGGTGGCGGTCACTTCAAACCGGGCGAGCAAGCGATCCTGCGAGGCGGCGTCGGTGGAGTCGAGCGCGGCGAGGCTGTCGCGCAAGGCCGCGAGGTCGTCGAGGCGGTAGGCTGACGGATCGAGGCCCTCGGCGGACGAGGCGCAAAGGCGTTGCAGGAACGCATCGGCGGCGGCCGTCGCGCCTTGTGCGTCCGTCCACAGCGTCGTGCCGCCCTCGGCGTAGTAGTCGCGTACCTGCGGCGTCTCGGATTGGGCGGCCTGCGCCTTGACCTCGGGCGAAGGCGCGTTGGGGTTGCGACAGCCGGCCAGCGAAAGAACGAGCAGGGCAAGGCAGAGGGCGTGGCGCATCGGTGGGGCGAAAGGGAGCGTGGCCAAGGATCGGGCATTCGTCGACCCCGATGCTGCAACGATTTGTGCGCAGCGGCCCCCGTTGCGCACGGCCTCAACGCACGCAGGCGCACGCCCGATCACGGACATGCGCCTGCGAGTGCGTCTCGGTTGAGCCTTTTAGCGCAGCACCGTCAAGCGTCCAGCGTGTCATTCTACCCAGAACTCTACCGGGGCCGAGCGCACACGCTGCCCGGATTCGTCCACGGCGTGCAGTTCGGCGACGTGCCTGCCCGGCACGAGCGCCCAGTCGAGTGTGGAACCGCGGCCAACGTCGCGCCCGTCGATCTTCCAGACGAGGGCGACAAGGCCTGTTTCGGCGGTGGCCGAAAGCGGCAGGCGCTGGAAGTTGCGGCGCAGGTGCGGGTCGAGCAGGAAGCGTGTGCCCGAGGCGGGGTATTCGACCCGGAGCCGAGGGGAATAGACGAGCTGCGATGCGTTGGCGGTGCGCATCGAGGCCGTAGGCGGCAGGGGCAGGCCGTGTTGCTGCATCCACGAGTGGTAGCGAGCGCCGTAGTCGGTGTAGACGCGCCGCTCGCGTTGGGATGCCGGCGTGGCCGCGTCGGCAAGCAGACCGGTGCGCCGGTCGAGCGTCAGGGCACGGTGCACGTCGCAGGTGTCGGATGGGGCCGTTCCGTTGAGCACGAACACGTCCTTACGCGATGGGCAGTACCGTCCGGGGCGTTTTCCCGAATGCGGGCAGACGGTGGTCACGGCCACGCCGGGAGGCATCGTAAACGCGCCGCCGGGGCCGAGTTCGCGGAAAAGCGCATTCAGCAGCGGCCCGGCTCCGGAGACGCCAGAGACGTGTTGCATCGGGCGTCCGTCGAAAAAGCCCACCCACACAGCAACGGTGTAGACGGGCGAAAAGCCCACGGCCCAGTTGTCGCGGTAGTCCTTCGACGTGCCGGTTTTGACGGCCACCGGAAACGGCAGCTCGAGCGGGCTGCCCCGTCCGAAGCCGGGGGCGCGAGCGTCGGGGTCGGAGAGGATGCGGGCGATGAGGAAGGCCGTTTCGGGCAAAACACCCATGGGTTCGCCCGTAGGCGGTGCGGCGGCCAGGGTGTCGCCGTAGGCGGTGCGCGTCCAGTCCCACAGCCGCAGCGTCGGGCGAACGCCGCCGCGTGCAAGACCGGCGTAGGCGGCGGCAAGTTCGTGGAGCGTCACCTCGCCGTTGCCGAGCGTGAGGCCCACGCCGTACACGTCGGCGCTGCGGGTCAGGCTGGCAAACCCGGCGCGGTGGAGGGCGTCGAGCAGCGCGTGCGGGCCGAGGTCGCGGGCGAGGCCGACGGCGGGGATGTTGAACGACGAGGCGAGGGCGGTGCCCAGCGGCACGGGGCCGTGAAACTGCCGGTCGTAGTTCTGCGGGCGGAACGCGCCGTCGCCCTCGGCAACGGTCATCTCCAAGTCCGGCAGGATCGTGGCGGGGGTGTAGCGCCGCGATTCGAGGGCGAGGGCGTAGGTGAAGGGTTTGAGGGCGCTGCCGGGTTGCCGCAGCGCCCGCGTGCCGTCGATGCGTCCGCGCGCGCCGTCGTCCCAGTAATCGGCGCTGCCGACGTAGGCGCGGACGCGTCCGGTGGCGTTGTCCACCACCAGCACCGAGGCGTTCAGGCCGTCTGCGTCGAGCCGGGCGAGGTGGCTGCGCACGAGCGCTTCGGCGGCGGCCTGCAGCGGCGCGTCGAGCGTCGTGCGGATCTCCACCGTCCCCGCCGGAGCCTCCCGTCCTAACTGCTCGGCCAGGTGCAGCGCCTGCGTCCCGGCCGTTTGGGCGGCCAGATGGAGCGGTGTGGCGTCGAGGGCGGCGGCGCGGGTCGAATCGAGCACGCCCGCTCGGACGGCGGCGGCCAGCACCCGGCTTCGGCGTCGGAGCGCGGCGTCGGGGTGGCGCGTTGGGTCGTAGCCCGACGGCCGTTGCGGCAGACCCACGAGCAGAGCGGCCTCGGCGTCGGTGAGGTCGCGAGCGGTTTTGCCGAAGTAGGTTCTTGCCGCCGCGTCGAGGCCGTACGCACCGTGGCCGAAATAGGCCCGGTTAAACCACAAAGCCAAGAGGTCGGCCTTCGAGCGGTGGAGTTCGAGACGGAGGGCGAGGTGCGCCTCGGCGATCTTGTCGGTGAGGGTTCGGCGACCTTCGGGCTGTCCGTGGGCGCGGAGGTTTCGGGCCACCTGCATCGTGAGCGTGCTGGCTCCACTCGACGCTTCGCCCGTGCGTGCCGCGCCCAGCAACGCCCGGCCAATGGCCCACACGTCTACGCCGTAGTGGTCGTAGAAGCGGCGGTCTTCGACGGCTACCACGGTTCGTTGCGCGAACGTGGGGATGTTGGCGAGCGCCACAGGGGTGCCTCGCCCGTCGGGACGTATTTCACGCAGCAGCCGTCCGTCCGACGCCGTCACGCGGACGCTGGTCACCGGCCCCGTCGTCCCCGCCGACGGCGGCAGCGGCCACGCCAGCGATGCCGCGCCAAGGGTGACCGCAGCCCCCAGCACAGTCCACATACGGCGTTTCATTGGGCGAGGCATAGCGGCAGGAAAACGGGGAGACGGCCCACCGGGACGTCCCGGCCACGCCCCGTCCAAACAACCGTCAGCGGCGGCGCGGGCGGCGTTTCCACAGCAGTCCGTCCATAAACAGATGGCTGAGGTAGCCGGTCACCGCTGCGCCGTAGAACGGAAGGCCCGTCAGCGGGCGTTCGGGAATGAGCACATAGGGTAGGACGAGCAGCGGCAACGGCAGCACCACCATCGCCCACCACGAGTGCGTCCAGCCCCGGTGTTTGGCAAGGATGGGCAGGATGGCGATCAGCCCGAAGTAGGCGGCGGCCTCGTACTGGCGCGTGACCACGAGGAAGAGATCGACGGCGAAGAAGATCCAGTAGAACACCTTCTGCCCGATGGAGTGGATGTCCACGTCGGGCCAGAGGCCGAAAAGCAGGGTCAGGCCAAAGAGCGCGATGGGATAGCCGAGCGCTTCGAGCGTGGTGTAGCGCTGCCATGCGCCGTCGAAGGCGAAGACGAGCACGAGCAGCGCAAAGTAGCCGGCGAAGAACACCGCCGCCCCCATCAAATGCCCCCGATAGCCAGCCATAAGTAACGATGGAATGCCGATCGAATCCCTCGTGCGGCGATGGTGAACGCTCCGAGTTTCTTCCCTTTCTGCCGCGCAAAGAGGCCCCAACAGGAGGCTCTACTGCGACCTCTCCGATTCCACGAAGTACCGCACAGCGGCGTGGTAGCCGTAGCGCCCAAGGCCGGAGACGATGCCTACGCACGCGCCGCCGCTGAGTAGCGTGTGCCGAAAACCCTCGCGGGTGTGAACGTTCGAGATGTGCACTTCCACCACCGAAACCGGCGCAATGGCCGAAACGGCATCGCGCAGCGCCACGCTTGTGTGGCTGAAACCGCCCGGATTCATCACCACGCCGTCGGTACCGTCTTCCCGCGCCGCATGCAGCGCGTCGATCAGGATGCCTTCGTGGTTGGATTGCACGAACCGGAACGCGATTTCCGGAAAGGCCTCCACCAGAGCCTCTTCCAAATCGTCGAGCGTGCCGGAGCCGTACACCTCGGGCTCGCGGATGCCGAGCAGGTTCAGGTTGGGGCCGTTGAGGACGAGGAGGCGCATCGGGGCAGGTTTCAGAGAAGCGGAAAGATAACGGTGCTTACCCCACGTTCACCGCGAGGCCGTCGTAGGCGAGCGTCATACCGGCGGGCAACCGGATGGCGGCGTGCCGAACCTGATGGGCCATGTGGACGAAGTACGTGTGCCGCGCTCCGATCTGCTCGGCCATCGCCACGGCCTCGTCCAGCGACAGATGCATCGGATGAGGCTCTGGGCGCAGCGCGTCAAGCACGAGCACGTCGAGGCCCTCAAGCAGCGGCAGCGACGTGTCCGGGATAGCGCTCACGTCGGTCAGGTACGCCAGCGATCCCAGCCGGAAGCCGAGGATCGGGGCTGTGCCGTGCTGCACCAAGACCGGCACGACGGGCAGGCGGACATCGACGGTGTCGTCGTAGCGGCCTTCAAGGACAAACGGCTCGCCGTCGAGTTCGCGCAGCGCGAGCACGGGCACGCCGGGATAGGCGTCGCCGCCCCACGCGTACGGGTAGACGCGCCGGAGCGCCGCTGCGGTGGCGGGCGCAGCGTAGCACGGAATCGGGCGTGTCTGGTCGAAGAGGAAGGGGCGCACGTCGTCGAGGCCGGCCACATGGTCGTAGTGCGCGTGGGTGAACAGCACCGCGTCGAGGCGGGTCATCCCGGCGCGAAGCGCCTGCGTGCGAAAGTCCGGCCCCGTGTCGATCACCACAGACAGTCCGCCCGCTTCCACAAGCGCGGCGGTGCGCAGCCGTCGGTCCCGTGGATCAAGCGACGTGCATACGTCGCACCCGCACCCGATGACGGGTACGCCGGTGGACGTGCCGGTGCCGAGAAACGTGAGGCGCATCCAGCAAGATCGGCATGAACGAAGGCAATCCTGTCACACGTCGTTATTCGTGTCCAACTCCGGCGCATCGCGGGCCGCGTCCAGGGCTTTGCGTACCGCTGGCGCAAGAAACACGTCGTCGAGCGGCTCGCGGGCAAGGGCGCGCGCGAGCACGGCGGCATTCGTTTCGGAAGTATGCATTCGGTTGAGTACCACCAGCCTTTGGTCGTCCACGCGGCACCGCCCGCCCCGAAACCGCCCGCGTTCGACCCGAACCACATAGCCGAGGCGACGGGCAAGGGCGTCGAGTTCGCGGAGCAGCGCGTCGGGTTTCATTAGGGCCGGGGATTCCGGCGAAGGTACGCGCTCACGCCTCCGAAGCGTCGACCTTCTTGGCGCGGCTTCGCTTGGGTTGCGCCTCGGCCTCGGGCGTCGTTGTTGCAGGCTCGACCTTCTTGGCGCGGCTTCGCTTGGGCTTGGCTACGACGGGTTCTGCCTCCTCTGCGACGGGTTCTGATGCTGAGGCTTCGGCTTTCTTGGCGCGGCTGCGTTTGGGCTTGGCGTCCGCATCGGGCGTCTCTGCCGCAGGCTCGGTCTTCTTGGCCCGCGACCGTTTCGGCTTGGCTTCGATGCGTTCGGCCGCCTCGGCTTCCGCTTCGCCGGTTTCGGCTTCAACAGACACGATCGCTACAACTTCCACCACGGCCGTTTCGTCGCTCGTGTCTTCCAACGGCGAGGCATCGTCAGCGCCTTGCGCCGGAGCCTCGCCCCGGCTGCCTCGCCCGCGTCCTCCTCGGCGACGGCGCTTCTTCTTGGGTGTGTCTTCGGCGGCGGCTTCGAGCGCCTCGGCGAGATCCTCGGCCTCCGGCGTGGCGTGCACCGGCGGTTCTGGCGGTGTGCCCTCGGCCAGTGCCGCGGCGGTGGGATCCAGAGCCGTTTCCGTGTCAGGATGAAGCACGACAGACTCGTTCGGATCGGTGGCAGGCTCGCTCCGGCGGCGTCCACGTCCGCCACGCCGACGCTTCTTGGGTGTGGCCTCCTCCGGCGTTCTGCCCCCGTCCTCGGCAATCTGGGCCGAAGGCCGTTCGGCCTCGGCGGGGGGGGCTGCCCGTTCCGGGCGCTCGTCGCGCCGGATCGGCTCGCGCCCGTCGCGGAAACGGTCGCCGTCGCGTCGGTCGGCGTTTCGGCGTTCTTCGTCGCGGCGGCGCTCGGCCATCGCGGGCACGCTCTCGTCGCGCCGCCCGTCGTCCTCACCGGCCCATGTGGTGAACGATGGGCGGAGGCGCTGGCGGGTGATCTGGACGATGCCGAAGTCCGACATCGGCAGCACCTTCGTGACGGCGCGATCCTTCTTGAACTCCTTTTTGATCTCGTCGAGCACCTTGCGGCGGTTCTTCTCGTCCCGGAGGTCAATAAAATCCACGCAAATGATGCCGCCGAGGTCGCGCAGCCGCAGGTGGCGGCACACCATCCGCGCAGCCTCTACGTCCACGCGGAGCGCATTTTCCTCCTGCGACAGGCCCTTGCCTGCCCGCCCGGAGTTCACATCCACGACGTGCATCGCCTCGGTGCGCTCGATGATGAGGTAGCCGCCACTGGGCATCGGCACGCGCGTTTCAAAGGCCAAGCGGAGCTGCTGCTCGATCCCGACGGCCTCGAACACCGGGCGTGCGCTGTCGTGGTACTTCACACAGTCGGCCAAACTCGGCGCTACCGCCTGCACATAGCCCTTGAGGTTTTTGAACAGGCGCGGCTCGTCTACCAGGATGCGCTTGAAATCCTCCGAGAAGAGGTCGCGCACCACCGACGACACCATGTTCACGTCTTCGTAGACGGTCTTGGGGTGCTGCGGGCGGCCCTGAAGATGCCGCTCGATCTTGCGCCACTTCTCCACGAGCAGCCGCAAATCGGTGTCGAGCGCCCGGGCCGTTTGGCCCTCGGCTTGCGTCCGGACGATCACGCCGAAGCCATCGGGCGTGAGGCTGCGCACGAGCGCCCGAAGGCGTTTGCGCTCGCGGAACGAGGAGATTTTCTTCGAGACGGCCACATAGTCGGCCAGCGGTACAAGCACGAGAAACCGCCCGGCCAGCGAAATGTCGGTCGAGACCCGCGAGCCTTTGTGCGAGATCGGCTCTTTGATGATCTTGACGAGGATGCGCTGGTTGTTCTGCAGGTATCCGTCAAGGGTGCGCTGCTTGGGAAGGGCAGGCAAGGCTGCGCGCTTGGGAGCCGATTCAACCGGGCGACGGCGGCGGCGCTGCGGGTGGCGGTTTTCCAGCAGGTGCCCGATGGCCGTCCGGCGAGCCTCGGTGCCGCTCTCGGCCATGCCGGTGCGGCGCGGGCGGGCGAAGCGGCGCTTTTTGCGGGCCAGCCGCGCCTCCACGCGAATACGTTGCCGCCCCACCTCTGGCGCGTCCTGGTCGAGGAAGGACAGCAGCAGCGGCAGGTTGTCGGTCAGGTCGGAGAAGTGCAGGAAAGCATCCTGCCGCTCGCCGATGTCGACGAAGGCGGCGCGGATGTTGGGCATCACTTTTTTGACGCGCCCAAGGTAGAGGTTGCCGATGGTGCGCTCGTGGTCCGGCGTTTCGATGTGAAATTCAGCGAGCTGGCCGTCTTCAACAAGTGCGATGCGCGTCGAGTCCCGACGCGCGTTGACGATGATCTCTTTGACCATGTAAAGAAAAACGAGGGAGAGGCCCGCACCGTGTGGTTCGTGTGCCGCCTGCGCCCCGGCCCGGCATGGGGCGCAGGAAGCAGGAGGAGGTCGACGCCGCCTCATCGTTCGGCTTAGGGCCGGACGGAGCGCGTCGAGGCAAGCACACCGCATCGTCGCCTGCACCCCGGAAGTGTTGGGCGGGCGACGGAAGGCAGGGCCTCTCGAAAGGGTTGGAAGGGGCTTGCGGCGCTGGCATAGTGGGCGCAGCAAGCAGAACGAAGGCGTCCAAAACAGTCGGACGGGGGAGACGCTTGGCTGCGCATCGCACGCGCAATGCCAAGCGGACAGCGGGGGTCGCGTGTCGGGCAGACAGAGACGACAGAGAGTGAAGGTACGAACCAACCGTTTAGTTGCATCTTCTTAGGCCCTTCACCGAAAGAACCCATCGACACACCGCCCGGCAGCGGGCGTCGGGGTAGTCCCCACGCTCAAAACAGGGAGAATCTTCGTCTCCACGGGCACCCGACGCCTTACGTTCGCGTATTCAAGGTCTATACCGAACCTCACCTTTCCGATTCCCACCCGTTTTCCTATGGATACGGCCACCTCCGCTGCCGGAAGCGCTCCCGCTCCCATCTACTCACGCGGCCTCGAAGGCGTTATCGCGCTCGAAACCGACCTCTGCGACATCGACGGCCAGAAAGGCGAACTAATCTACGTCGGCTACGAGATCGACGACCTCGCCCGCCACACGACCTTCGAGGAAGTGGCCTACCTGCTCTGGCACCTCGAACTGCCCACGCAGGCGCAGCTCGACGACCTCAACGCCCAGCTCCAGGCGGCCCGCGAGCTGCCGGATGCCGTCTACAGCATCTTGCGAAGCGCCCCCAAGGACGCCGACCCGATGGCGGTGCTCCAAACCGCCGTGGCCGCGCTGGGCATGTTTGCCCCCGACGTGCCCTCGACCGACTGGGACGAGAACTACCGCCGCTCGATCCGGCTCACGGCGCAGATTCCGACCATCATCGCCGCCTTCGACCGCATCCGCAAGGGCAAGGAGCCGGTCGCGCCGCTGACCGACGAGTCGACGGCCTACAACTTCCTCTACATGATCAACGGCGAGCGGCCTGGCCCGGCTGCCGTCAAGATCTTCGATGCTGCGCTGGTGCTTCACGCCGAGCACAGCCTCAACGCCAGCACGTTCACCGCCCGCGTGGTGGGGTCGACGCTCTCGGACATCTACTCGTCCATCGCCGCCGCCATCGGGGCGCTCAAGGGGCCGCTGCACGGCGGGGCCAACATTGAGGTGATGAAGATGCTGCTCGACCTCGACGAGACCGGCGAAGACCCGGCGACGTGGGTGAAGGAGCGCCTCGCCCGCAAGGAGAAGATCATGGGCTTTGGCCACCGCGTCTACAAGACGTTCGACCCGCGCGCCACCATCCTCCGCGAAACGAGCGAAGACCTCGCCAACGAACGCGAAGGCCAGCGCAAGTGGTACGACTACTCGGTGGCGGTGATGGAGACGATGAAGACGGAGAAGAACATCGACCCGAACGTGGACTTCTTCTCGGCGAGCGTCTACTACATGCTCGGCATCGACACCGATCTCTACACGCCGATTTTTGCGCTGGCCCGCATCACCGGCTGGACGGCGCACCTGCTCGAACAGTGGAAGGACAACCGGCTGATCCGCCCGAGTGCCCTCTACACCGGCCCGCGCAACCTCACGGTGACGCCCATCGCCGAGCGCGGCTGAATCGTCAGGCTATAACGCAAAAAAGCGCCCGCCGAGTCCCCACGACCGGCGGGCGCTAGCGTTGTGGTAAGGATGGTGCCGTCCGAGGCCGCAACGCAAAAGTGAACGGATCTAATCTATCCGAAGGCGTGCCGGGCATTCCAGTCGAAACTTCCCGATTTTTCGGTCGGAAGCTCCCGATGGGACGCATAAATCAAGGTTTTTACAGCACGGGTCGGGAGCGCTGTGGTCTGGGCAAGCCGGACGTTAATCCGGCAGGACACACCCAATGGGCGGGCAAGCGGGGTATATTGCAGCATCCAATCTTTTGTCCTCCAATGGCTGCCGAGACGCCCGAAACGCCGACCTACGTTAACACGCCGGCAAGTTTCCAAAGCCTGCCTGCTCCCTACGATCCGCCCCGGTTCCGCCGCTACAAGCTTCGCACCGGGATGGTGGCGTGGCTGCTGCACCGCCTCACCGGCCTTGGCCTTGTGCTCTACATCGTGCTGCACGTGTGGGGCCTCAAGGCGCTCTCCAACCGCGAGGCCTACAACGAACTCATCGCCGGTTACCACGCGCCCATCTTCAAGATCGGCGAGTTTGGCCTGTGGTGCGCCGTCGTCTACCACATGATGAACGGCCTGCGCATCGTGCTGATCGACTTTCTCGGCTGGAGTCCGGATCAGAAGAAACTGTTCTGGACGCTCGGCGCGGTGGCCGTCGTGATGATGATCGCGGGCGGCTACCCGGCGCTCTCGGCGGTGTACCACTGGCTCGTCTCCTGATTTTTCCCCGTTCCGATGGCGCTCACCTACAGCTCCAACACCAAGAGCCACGCCCAGGGCTGGCTGCTGCACCGCATCACCGGCACGTTTCTCGTCTTCCTGCTGCTCACCCACTTCTGGATCCAGCACTTCGACGCGACGACGCGCTCGGTGGTCGAACAGGTCGTGGTGAAGACCGAAAACGCCGAGGGCCAAGCGGTCACGCCGATGCCGACGTACTCGGAGAACGCCGAGAACGCGGTCAACACGCGCCGCAAATCCGATCCGCGCTTCGGCCCGGTCGGCGCGCCGGTGACGCCCTACGACGTGACGATGCTGCGCCTCGCCGACCCGGTGTATGCGGTGCTCTGGAAGACGTTCAACCTGTTCTTCCTGCTCTTTGCGCTGCACCACGGCTTCTACGGGCTGAACAACGTCCTCTCCGACTACATCCGACGGCCGATGGTGCGGGCGGTGGTCACCAAACTCGTGTGGATCGTGGCGGGGCTGCTGTTCATCATCGGCGCGTACTCGGTGATCACCGCTGGGCTGAACATGCAGCCGCCCACGCTGTAACCGACGCTCTCTGAACCGTTGTAAGGGCCGTTCGCGAACGGCCCCAACATACCAAACGCTATGCTTTTCAACCACGACGTCGTGATCGTCGGCGCGGGCGGTGCGGGCCTGATGGCTGCGCTCTACGCCAAAGAAGGCGGGGCCGACGTGGCCGTTGTCTCTAAGCTTCATCCGCTGCGCAGCCACACCGGCGCGGCGCAGGGCGGCATCGGTGCGGCGCTTGCCAACGAGGAAGAAGACCACTGGATGTGGCACGCCTTCGACACGATCAAAGGCTCCGACTACATCGGCGACCAGGATGCGATCTTGATCATGTGCCAAGACGCGCCGCGCACGATCATCGAGTTGGAGCACTACGGCGTGCCGTTCTCGCGCAACAAGCAGGGCTTGATCTCGCAGCGGCGCTTCGGCGGCCACACCCGCAACTACGGCGAGTCTGCCGTGCGCCGCGCCTGCCACGCCGCCGACCGCACCGGCCACGCCATCCTCCACACGCTCTACGATCAGTGCACCCGCAAGGGCGTCCGGTTCTACGACGAGTTTCAGGTGCTGGATCTCCTCCAGACGCCCGACGGCACGGTGAACGGCGTGGTGGCCTACGAAATCCTCTCCGGCGACCTCCACACCTTCCACGCCAAGCACGTCTGCTTCGCCACCGGCGGCTACGGACGCGCCTTCCAGACGACGAGCAACGCCCACGCGGGCACCGGCGACGGCCTCGCGCTCACGCTGCGGGCGGGCATTCCGCTCGAAGACATGGAGTTCGTGCAGTTCCACCCGACCGGCCTCTACCGTCTCGGCATCCTCATCACCGAGGGCGCGCGCGGCGAGGGCGGCATCCTGCGCAACAACTCGGGCGAGCGGTTCATGGAACGCTACGCCCCGACGGTGAAAGACCTGGCCCCCCGCGACCTCATCTCGCAGGCCATCTACAAAGAGATCCGCGAAGGGCGCGGCATCAACGGCGAGCCGTACGTCTACCTCGACATGACGCATGTGGGCGCGGACATCTTGGAGAAGAAGCTTCCGGAGATTACCACGTTCTCGCGCACCTACCTCGGCGTCGATCCGGTCACGCAGCCCATCCCGATTGCCCCCACCTGCCACTACGCGATGGGCGGCATCCCGACCGACTACAACGGGCAGGTCGAGAAGGGCCAGCGCGGCGACTTTGTGCAGGGCTTCTACGCGGCGGGCGAGTGCGCGTGCGTGAGCATCCACGGGGCCAACCGCCTCGGCACGAACTCGCTCACCGACCTTGTGGTGTTCGGGCGGCGCGTAGGTATGCACATGGCCGAACGCCTGCGCACCGAAGGCCGCACCAAGGAGCCGCTTATCGCCGATCCGGAGAAGCGCACCCGCGAGATGCTCGACGGCATCCTCGCCCGCCAAGACGGCGAGAACGTGGCGACCGTCCGTGCCGATTTGCAGGACTCGATGATGAAGGGCGTGTCGGTGTTCCGCACCGACGAGACGCTCTCCGAGGCGCTCTCCGACCTGAAGACGCTCCGCGCCCGTGCCCGCGCCACGACGGTGCGCGACAAGGGCAAGCGTTTCAACACCGATCTGCTTGACGCCGTGGAGCTTCAGCACATGGTCGAGTACGCCGAGGCCATTGCCGCCGGGGCGCTGCGCCGCACCGAAAGCCGGGGCGCGCACAGCCGCGACGACTACCCCAGCCGCGACGACGCCGCGTGGCTCAAGCACACGCTCTACTGGAGCAACGGCGAGGGCGAATACCGTTTCGCCGACAAGCCGGTCACGATGAAGACCGACGAGTTTCCCCAGTTCAAGCCGAAGGAACGCAAATACTGAGGCTTCTGGCGCTTGGCTTCTGGCTTCTGGCCAGCGGCAAGCCGCCAGCGGCAAGCAGCCCATCGCCGTTATGCAACTCAACGTCAAGGTCAAACGCTTCAACCCGGAGAAGGACAGCGCGCCCTACTGGCAAGACTACACCGTCAACGCCGATCCGATGGACACGGCGCTCTACCTCTTGCTCAAAATCAAGTGGTTTCAGGACGGCACGCTCACCTTCCGCAAGTCCTGCGCCCACGGCATCTGCGGCTCCGACGCGATGCAGATCAACGGCGAGAACAAACTGGCCTGCTCGATCCTCGTCAAGGACATCGCCAAGAACGACGGCGACCTCGTAGCCTTTGAGCCGCTGCCGGGAAGCCCGGTCGTGAAAGACCTCGTCATCGACCAGACGCGCTTCTTCGACAAGTACCGCGCGGTGATGCCGTGGCTCATCAACGGGTCGCCCGCGCCGGAAAAGGAGCGGCTGCAATCGGCCGTCGACCAAGAGATCATCGAGGACGCCACCAAGTGCATCCTCTGCGGCGCGTGCACCCACGCCTGCCCGAGCACCTGGGCCGACCCCAACTACCTCGGCCCGGCGGCGCTGCTCAAGGCCTACCGCTACACGTTCGACACCCGCGACGAGGGCGCGTCCGACCGCCTCCGCGTGGTCGACTCCGGCGAGGGCCTCTGGAAGTGCTACACCATCTTCAACTGCGTGCAGGCCTGCCCGAAGGAGATCGACATCACCCGCTGGCTCTCCGCGCTCAAGCGCCGCGCCGTGCTCGAAAAGATCGGCTGACGCCGCGACGCGATGCCCGCGCTTTTGTTTGACATGGACGGCGTCCTCGTGGACGTGTCGCGCTCGTACCGCCGTGCCATCGAGCAGACCGTCGAGGCGATGACGGGCGTGCCCGTGCGCCCCGGCGAGGTGCAGGCGCTCAAAGACCAAGGCGGCTACAACGACGACTGGAAGACGACCCACGCACTCGTGGCCGCACGCGGCGCGAACGTGCCCTTCGCCGAGGTGAAGGCCGCCTTCCAGCAACGGTATCGCGGCGACGACTGGGACGGGCTGATCCGCAGCGAGACGTCGCTCGTCGAGACGGCGGCGCTCGAACGCTTGGCCGAACGGTTCGTGCTGGGCCTCGTGACGGGCCGACCAGAGGACGAGGCACGGTTCACGCTGGGCTTTATGGGCTGGACGAACGTGTTTCCCGTCGTTGTGGCGTTGGAGCAGAGCGAGGGGCGCGGCAAGCCCGATCCGTTCCCGCTTCAGAAGGCGCTTCGTCTGCTCGGCGAAACGTCGGGCGCGTACATCGGCGACCTCGGCGACGACATGCGGGCCGCCAAAGCCGCAGGGCTGCGGGCCATCGGGCAGGTTCCGCCGTACCTGCCGCCGTCGCACGCCGACACCCTCCGCGCGGCGGGGGCCGACGCCGTGATCTTCGGGATGACGGATTTGGAATCGGCGGTCGTATAAACCGTGTAGAGACGCCTCATGGGGCGTCTCTACGGATCGACGAACCGGCGCGGCGCGTTGTCACCTTCGCCCTTCTTTCACCCCCGGTGTTTGGAGGCGCATCGCGATGTGTCGTACCTTAGGCGGCTCTGCCTGCATTTCGTTTGGGCGTATCCGCAAGATGCGTCCGTTTTTGCTTCCGGTGGGTTTCCGTCTGGAAAACGAAGCCGGGGCTGTATTCCGACCGATTCGATGTCTCGCAAAGACCAACTTACGGGCAAGGGGCCGGTAGCCGGCCACCACGTCTCGCACGCCCACAACAAGGCCAAGCGCCGCTTCGAGGTGAACATCCAGAAGAAGCGTTTCTTCGACCCGGAAACGGGCCGCTGGGTGACGCTGCGCGTCTCTGGCCAGACGATCAAGACCATCAACAAGAAGGGCATCGCCGCCGTGCTGCGCGAGGCCCGTAAGAACGGCGTGTCGGTCTAACCGCCGCCCCTAACCTGCTCGACCGATGGCGAAGGCCAAAGAGAACCGCATCAAGATCATCCTCGAGTGCACCGAAGCGCCGGGGACGAGCCGCTACTCCACGATGAAGAACCGTCGGAACACGACGGGGCGCATGGAGCTCAAGAAGTACAACTCGGTGCTGCGCAAGCACACCGTCCACAAGGAGATCAAGTGACGGGGCGCGGAGCAGCCCTCCGCCTGCCGATACCGACGTTTCCACAACCCGCATCCTACGATGGCGAAGGTTAACAAGAACCAGCGTACCGACCGCGCCAAGAACCGCGTCGAGAACAAGGTGGCGAAGATCGTCGTCGCCGAGAAGAAGGAGAACGGCCAGTACCGTTTCCGCTCCAAGATCGTCCAGCTCGACGCGGTGCAGGCCGAAGTCAAGGCGGCCTCGCGGTAACCTCGGACGGGCACGGCGTGTCCGTGCCGTGTGCGTTCCAGCTCCGCTTTGGGAAGCTGGAGCGCCTCGTCGTTTTAGACCGTCTGACCCGGGATTCGGGGCGTAGCGCAGCCCGGTAGCGCATCTGCTTTGGGAGCAGAGGGTCGTCGGTTCAAATCCGGCCGCCCCGACAACCATCCGAGCGCCCGTAGCTCAACTGGATAGAGCCTCCGCCTTCTAAGCGGATGGTTGCAGGTTCGAGCCCTGCCGGGCGTACCACGCCTGCTACGCGGGCGCTTTGTTTCGTCTGGTGCCGTGGCCGAGAGGTTAGGCAAGGGTCTGCAAAACCCTGTACAGCGGTTCGAATCCGCTCGGCACCTCCCCGTATCGCCCCGTTGGCCTCGGCTGGCGGGGCGATGGTTTTAGGCCTACTTTGGCAGGATTGAAACCCTCGACCCTCAGCAACCGCGCGCGCGTGCGAGCGCCTTGCCTCTGCAAACAAGAGCGGCGACGAGTTTGCGGAAGAGGGCGCGACGGTGTAGACGTGACCTGATGCGCCGTTGGGGCGATTGCTCCGGCAACCTCTCTCCCAGGATTCAACGCGTGACATATCCCCTTTCCCCATGATCTGGTTCATCACCGGCTGCTCCACCGGCTTTGGCCGCGCCCTCGCCACCCACCTGCTCGACGCCGGGCACCGCGTGGCCGTCACCGCCCGCAACGTGGCCGACGTGGAAGACCTCGTCGCTGCCCATCCCCACGCTGCGAAGGCGTTTCGGCTGGACGTGACGGATGCCGACCAGGTCGCGGAGGCCGTTGCCGGAGCCGAGGCGCATTTCGGGCAGATCGACGTGCTCGTCAACAACGCGGGCATCGGCTACTTCGGCTCGGTCGAGGAGTCGGAGGACGACGAGGTGCGGCGGATGTTCGAGATCAACTTTTGGGGTCTCGTGCACGTCACGCAGGCCGTGCTGCCGGGCATGCGGGCGCGGCGCTTCGGGCGGATCGTCAACATTTCCAGCATCGCCGGGCTGCGCGGCTTCCCGACCGCCGGGTTCTACAACGCCACCAAGCACGCCGTCAACGGCCTGTCGGAGGCGCTCGCGCTGGAAGTCAAGCCGCTCGGCATTGCCGTCACGGTTGTGATGCCCAGCGGCTTCCGCACCGACTGGGCCGGGCGCTCGGCGAACGAGGCTGCCCACACGATCGACGACTACGCCGACACCGCGCACCGCAACGCCGCCAACCTTCGCCGCGTCTCCGGCCACCAGCCCGGCGACCCGATGCGCGCCGCGAAGGCCATCGCCGACGCCGCGCAGTCCGACGATCCGCCGCTGCACCTGCTCCTCGGCAACGACGCGCTCAACGGTGCCCGCCGCCAACTCGCCCTCCTCACTGCCGACTTCGACGCGAACGAAGAGGTGTCGCGGTGGGTGGACGCGCCGAAGGGCTGAGGGCGGGCCGCTCGGCCTTGCCTCGCGGTGGAGGGTTGGGGATGGTGAGACGCAGAATCAGCTTCCGGTTGAATCGTCTTGTGAAGACGCCTGTGTTGGCAGTGAGACAGAAGGGGCAGAAGCCCCTCCTCGGGCGTCTCCTTCTCGCCAAACGGGGGTGGACATCTTGAGATTTTGGATTCGGACTGCTTCCGCACGCAAGATGCGTCCAAGGGCGGCACTCTCCCGCTTGACTTCGTTGAACTCGTCCTTACCGAGAAGGAAGATTGTGAGCGGTGAATGCTGCATTACCGCGTCTGCATAGCGCTTTGCATCCGAGGTGAAGGCTGCGTTGGCCAGAAGGAGGATATGAGTGGCGCGTGTAAGCGGATTGAGGCCAACCTCTTTGGCTACTTGCTCTAGCCGAACATGCCCGGCTGGAGTGTTCTTGCACTGGATCTGCCACATAGTCGGGACAGCTCCGAAGAGGCCGGACATAAGAACATCTACTTCGCTGAATCCCGTCTCCGCGGCCCGACGCCGCCATCCGACGAAGCGGAGGCCGAGCAATCTCATCACCATAACCGAATACGCCTCTAGCGCGCGGCCCTTAACGTTCTTATCCAGCGACTCAAGGTCGGCATAGATATCGGCAGGCCGTTCTCGGTAGTAGGCTGTCAGAGCAGGGTCTAGCGAGACAATGGCATGCTCAAGAAAGGGTTCAAGTAGGTCCGCATGAAAATGCTTCGTTGTTTTAAGGCGAGATGACTTTCCTCCTTGTGTGCCACCAGACTCAAATTCGATTAGGCGAAGGGTGCGAAGCGGAATCAGCACTTCTTTGGGGAGCGATCCTCGTCCAATCCGGATGCCGTCGCGAACCTCTGCAAGGTCGCGAATCGTGGAGGCTGGAATCCAGTCTGATGGGTTGGCGCTGGCGAGGGCTTTCGCAAAAGCAATCTGTTCTGGAGAGAGGCCCGCGAGTGCAGAGATGGTTTCATCGTCGAAGCCCAAGAGCCGCTGTTTAACCTCTAGTGAAACAGTCCAAGCGTTGTTTTTCTCCGAACCGAACAACCCTGCCTTTGCCAACCACATCCGAAGCGAATTGATGGCGGTGTTGTGCTCGCCTATGCGGAATCCTTGCTCGTTAAGGTACCGTGCGAGTGTATCGCCCGTAACGGAGCGATCTTCGATCTGCATTTCCTGTACTGCTTGGACAACCCTGAGTCCGCCAAGTTGAAGCAAGATGTGCCGCGCGAAGGCTTCATAGAGCGCTGTGCCCTCAAGGTCACGAAGGGATTCGGTTAGGTCGGTAGAGTGGCCTTCCGTAGTCACTAGCCCGTACTGCACGGCTGCCTCGTACGGCAGTTGCTTCATCCGACGGGTTGGAGGAGAAGCATATGGCTTCAGTCGAACATCTCGCCCAAGAAATGCTTCAGCTATGGCCGATGAGTCACCATCGTGGTTTAGGATTGCTTGCACAGCGCCGCGCAGGTCAATGAGCGCGGGGCTGAACTGTGTTCCTACGGGGATTTGGCTGACGTTAGGCGACGGCATCAGGGTTCTGACGGTGCAGATGGGGGGCGTCCACTGGGTTCTGCGGTGTATGTGGTCACGTCTTCTCGAAGGACTAGAACGCGCCCCGCAACCTCATAGGTACGGAATCGGCCTTTGGAGACGAGTTGGTGGATGGCCTGACGGCTTACGCCACGCAGGCTAGCTGCCTCGGCTTGCGAGACCCAGTCGTTCGGGTCGAACGGTTCAGAAAAATCACTTGACATCGTCAAGGAAAATAACGTAGGTTGTTGGAGAAGCGATTCCTCTGGGCTGCCTTGCATAAGGTAGGTGAAACTACTTCACGTCGTCAAGCCAATACTTCCTTCAAGCTGCTCCGCACTGATGTCCCTGCCCCTGCTGCGCTCCGCAACACCCTACTATACCACGCACGGAGGCGCAGCCTACCTTGGCGACAGCGTTGAGCTTATGAGCCAATTGGATGGGGCAAGCGTTGATTTGATCTGCACGTCTCCTCCCTTCGCTCTTCTCCGGCAGAAGGGGTACGGAAATGTTGCTGCCAAAGAGTACGTAGAGTGGTTTAGACCCTTTGCAGAGCAGTTCAAGCGCGTCCTTAAGCCGGAAGGGTCGTTAGTCATTGACTTAGGGGGGACATGGATAAAAGGGGCTCCATACCGTAGTCTTTACCACTACGAGTTTCTTCTTGACCTATGCCGACCAATGGATGAGGGTGGAGATTTTGGCTTCTGGCTTGCACAGGAACTCTACTGGTACAATCCTGCCAAGCTGCCCACGCCTGCCGAATGGGTGACTATTCGGCGAATACGTGTTAAGGATGCAGTGAACACGGTTTGGTGGCTACGCCCCTCGTCCGTCATGGATGAGCGGGGCGGAAAGGTGTCAAACCGCAAAGTCCTTCGTCCCTACAGCGCTGCCCAAGAACACCTAATGAAGCATGGATACACGCCGAAGCTTCGACCCAGCGAGCATGCTATCTCCGATAAATTTGGCACCGACAACGGTGGCGCAATTCCACCTAACCTGATTTCAGCTTCAAACACATCAAGCAATGATAGATACCAGCGTCGGTGCAGAGAGCTTGGAATTGGGGCGCACCCTGCACGGTTTCCTAAGGCACTGCCTGAGTTCATTATCGGATTGACTACCGATCCAGGCGATCTTGTTCTTGATCCGTTCGCGGGAAGCAATACGACAGGTGAAGTGGCGCAAGCAATGGGAAGGAATTATCTCGCATTTGAGTCGGAAAAAGAATATTTGGAAGGATCAAAGTTCCGTTTCGACGAACTTGATGAATGTTCTCCCCAATCAGAGATGTCACTGCCGGCAACACAAGAAAAGCTGGCTCTGTAGCTGGTGCATTAACGGGTCACCAAGTGGCTTAACCCTCCTCAAACCTTCCGCTCCCAGCCTTCCACGAGCGGGAAGCGGCGGCCCGCGCCGAAGGCTTTGGTGCTCACCCGGATGCCGGGCGCGGCCTGCCAGCGCTTGAACTCGTTGCGGTCGACCAAGTTGAGCATCCGGCGCACCGTCTCGGCGTCGGTGCCGGTTTCGGCCACGATGCCGTCCACGTCGAGGTGGTGCTCGACGTAGGCGCGGAGGATCGGGTCGAGCACGTCGTAGGGCGGAAGGCTGTCGGAGTCTTTCTGGCCCGGACGCAGCTCGGCGCTCGGCGGCTTCGTCAGCGTAGGCTCCGGGATCGCGGCTTTGCCGAGGCGTTCGTTCACCCGGCGGGCGACCTTGTAGACGTCCGTTTTGAACACGTCCGACAGCACGGCGAGGCCGCCCGCCATGTCGCCGTAGAGCGTAGCGTAGCCCACCGCCGTCTCCGACTTGTTGCCGGTGGTGAGCAGCAGGTGGCCGTGGGCGTTGGACATCGCCATCAGCACGACGCCGCGGGTGCGGGCTTGGAGGTTCTCCTCGGTCACGCCCGTCGGCCCGCCCGGAATCACGGCGTCGCCCACCCGGTCGCCGCCGGTGGCGTCGGTGGCCGAATCGGCGGTGCCCGCGAGCATCTGCCCAAACGCGGTCACGGCCGGCACGATCGGCACGCGGTAGAACTCGAGGCCGAAGGCGTCGGCGAGGGCGTGGCTGTCGTCCACGCTGCCCGACGACGAGTAGCGGCTGGGCATCGTCACGCCCACCACGCGTTCCCCGCCGAGGGCGAGGCAGGCGATGGCGGCGGTGAGCGCCGAGTCGATGCCGCCGGACAGCCCGACGAGCGCCTTCTTGAAGAACGGCTGCTTGGCGAAGTAGTCCTTCACGCCCAAGATCAGCGCGTCGAGCAGGTCGTCCACGTCGTCGCGGCCGTCGGTGCGGGCGGCGTGGAGGTCGGCCCCCAGCATCGACGGGTGGACGGGTGCGTCGCCGGGCAGCGCGTCGGCGATGTCGTTGGCCGGTGCCGGTAGGATACGTTCGCGAACGCCCTCGGTGGCGACGTTATCGTCGTTCCCAAAATCCCACACGGCGAAATCCTCGGCGAAGGGGCGAAGGGCGACGGCCTTGCGTCCGTCGGGCTGCCACACGCTGCTCTGCCCGTCGAAGACGAGTTCGGTGTTGGCTCCGACTTGGTTCACCAGCACGAACGGCACCCCGTGCTCGGCGACGGTGTCGCGCACGATGCCTTCGCGGAAGGCGGGCCGCCCGACCGCGAACGGGCTGGCCGAGAGGTTCACGAACACGTCTACGCCCTGCCGTGCGAGGTCGTCCACCGGGTTGGCGGCGTAGAGTTGGTAGGGATCCTCCTCGCGGTTGTTCCACATGTCCTCGCAGAGGTGCACGCCGAGGCGGACGCCCCGGAACGTCACCACCGTCTGCGGCGGGGCCGGTTCGAAGTACCGATACTCGTCGAACACATCGTAGGTTGGTAGGAGCTGCTTGAACGTCGTCGCCGCGATCCGCCCATCGTCCACCAGCAGCGCCGCGTTGAACAGCCGCTTGCCGGTCGGGGCGGTGTTGCGTACGGGCGCGCCCACGAGCAACGCGAGGCCGCGAGGCGCTTCCGCCACGAGCCGTGCCACGGCGCGTTCGACATCGTCCAGAAACGCGGGGCGATCCAGCAAATCCTGCGGCGGGTAGCCGGTGACGGCCAGTTCGGGAAAAACGGCCAGATCAGCCCCCGCGTCGCGGGCCTGCTGCGCGGCGGCGAGGATAGCGTCCACGTTGGCGTCGAGCGCGCCGACGGTCGGGTTGAGTTGGCAGAGGGCGAGGCGCATCGGAAGCGGGGAGCGGTCGTTTCGGGGATACGCCGTCGGCTGGACGCGGTGCCACTTCGCACGCCTTCTCCTGCGGCAACGGTTGTATGTTGCCCGTCACACGATCCCCCTCTGCCCTGCCGTGCGTCTGCTCCGGCTCGTCGTCGTGCTTCTGCTAACCCGCGTAGGATTTGCCCAAACGCCGGGCTTTGACGTGCTCTCCCGTGCCAACGGTTTGCCGTCGGACTACGTTTTCGGTCTCGACCAAGACGCCCAAGGCTTCCTCTGGCTCGCCACCGACGCGGGCGTGGCCCGCTACGACGGGCGCTCGGTGCGTACATGGACGACGGCCGACGGTTTGCCCTCCAATCTCGTCTATTCCGTCCGCGCCACGCCCGACGGGGCGATCTGGGCGGGGACGTACGAAGGCGCTGCCCGCCGCTCCAACGGCGGGCGGTTTGAGCCGGTCGAGATCGGCGAGGCCATCCACCGCTTTCACGCCGATGCCTTTGGGCGCGTCTACCTGATCGGAGAGCGCCTGCATGTGTGGGAGCGCGGGCACGTTCGGCTACTCCACCCGGACACGTCCGGCAGCGCGAACACCTCGCCTCCCCGGGCCAACACGTTCGTTATCGGCCTGTCTTCCAAGCAAACCCTGAACGTGCAGGCGTCTCCGGATACGGTCGTGGCCCGGCTGTCTGCGGCGTCCGTCGATACGCCGGGGGTGCGGATGGGCACGTCGCCGTGGACGCTGGCGTACCGGCAAGACGTCCTCTTGGTGTATCGTCCCCCGCAACCGTCCCCGCTTGCCAGCCTGCCGTCGTCGCGCATACTCGTGACCGCGCCGTTTCGGCAAGACTGGCTCGTTTCGACGCTAAGCACCGGCGTGCTGCGCTGGGACGGCACCGCGCTGACGCCCTTTCTCACCGCCGAACAGCTCAACCGTCAGGCCGCCTACGCCGCGCTGCAGGACTACGAGGGCGCGCTTTGGCTTGGCCTGTTTGGCGGCGGCGCGTGGCGGCTCTCCGGGCAGTATCGGACGCTGCCGGGCCGCGACGACGCTCGCCTCGCCGCCCCGTTCGTGCACCTCAGCCGCGACCGCGCCGGGCTGCACGCGGCCACGCGCAGCCACCTCTACACGCTCGACGATCGGCTGCGCATCGTCCACACCTACGACGTCTCCCAAGTCGGACGGATTGCTCACGCTCGCGACGGCACGGCGTTCGTCGTCTCCGGCATCTACCTTCGCAATGCCGCCGGGCGCAGGCTTTTGGCCGAATCCAACTGGTTCTCGTCGGCCCGTTTCGACGGTGGCGACACGCTCTGGCTGGGCACCTACGGCGGCGGGT
>Ga0056908_1000473_pt1 | contig 24111 bp, 22 predicted proteins | sample EBPBio142010_DNA_FD_55020 | JGI IMG/M metagenome (GOLD analysis project Ga0056908, IMG submission 55020) | Wastewater treatment Type I Accumulibacter community from EBPR Bioreactor in Madison, WI, USA - Reactor 1_10/4/2010_ DNA | ecosystem: Engineered > Bioreactor > EBPR > Anaerobic-Aerobic >...
GGGCGGGTGAAGTGGTTTGATCCCGGCAAGGGCTATGGTTTCATTGTCCCCGATGATCCGTCCGTGACGGACATGAAGGACGTGCTTTTGCACGTCACGAGCCTGAAAGAGGGCGGTCACGAATCGGCTGAAGAAGGCGCGCCGATCACCTGCGAGGTGATCCGCCGGCCCAAGGGCTGGCAGGTGTCCAGCGTCATCGACCTGGGCGCGGGAGAAGCCATCGCCGATCATCCGCAACTTCGCAGTTCGGGCTATGAAGGGCTGAAGCGGGATCGCGGCGATCTGGCCGCGCAGCGCCAGCGCCGACCGGCGCCGGAGCCCTATGACGGTCCGGCCGAGCGGGTGAAGGTCAAATGGTTCAATCGCACCAAGGGCTATGGCTTTGTGGTGCGCGACGGGGACGACAGCGACATCTTCGTCCATATCGAGACCTTGCGCCGGTGCGGGCTTGACGATCTGCAGCCCGGAGAGGAAGTGGAGGTGCGGTTCGCCAGGGGTCCCAAGGGGCTGGTGGTGGCCGATATCGCGCCGAACTAGGCGCCGCTTTCCTGGGAGGTCCCGATGACTGGGATCACGCGTCTTGTTCCCATCGCCCTGGCCGCCGTCCTGGCGACGGCGGGATGTTCCGGCGGCGCTGATTCGTCCGCGACGCCCGGTGGCGGCGAAACGGAAGCCTTGGCCATCGTCACCGACACGGGCCGACACGCGTTTCAGGTCGAGATCGCTGACGACGATCAGGAGCGTCAGCGCGGGCTGATGCATCGACCGCCGCTGGCTGACGACGGGGGGATGTTGTTTGAGTTTCCGGTGGCTGAGGAACAGTCGTTCTGGATGCACAACACGCCCAGCTCGCTGGATATTCTATACATCGCGCCGGATGGCCGGATTGTCTCGATCGCGCGCAATACGACGCCGAATTCGGACACGCCGATTCCATCGAACGGGGCCGCCAGCGGCGTTCTGGAGCTGCGCGCGGGCCGGGCCGCCGAAATCAGCGCCGATCCGGGCGACCAGGTGGTGCATTCCTTCTTCGGGAACGACTAGCGATCCGACGCGGGCCGTGGCAGAAGCGGCCTTCGCCGAGGTGACCCCGGGGTGTAGCGCAGCCTGGTAGCGCATCTGCTTTGGGAGCAGAGGGTCGCAGGTTCGAATCCTGCCGCCCCGACCACCTTCGGCCGACGACTGGAGACGAGATCATGCTGGCCCGCATCTACAAGCCCGCCAAGACCGCCATGCAGTCCGGCAAGGCCAAATCCCGCGACTGGATGCTGGAGTTCGAGCCGGCCTCTGCGCGCACGATTGACCCGCTGATGGGCTGGACCAGTTCGGGCGACATGAACGGCCAGGTGCGGCTCAAGTTCGAAACCCAGCAAGAGGCCGTCGCCTACGCCGAACGTCATGGCATCGCGTTTGAGCTGTTCGAGCCGCAGGCGCCGCCGTTGATCATCAAATCCTATGCCGACAACTTTGCGACAAACCGCAAACAGCCCTGGACCCACTAGGGCGCCCTTAGCTCAACCGGATAGAGCACCTGCCTTCTAAGCAGGGGGTTGCAGGTTCGAGTCCTGCAGGGCGCGCCATACCTTTTTCAAGCATCGAAACGTCCCCTAACATATTGAAAGGCATAGCCAAAACGGGTGTTCGAAAACCTGTTTTCCGGTCATATGCCAACTGGCTTGGAAAAGTCAGTTTGAGGGCCATCCGCTTGTCGGTCAGGCTCTCACTTTTCCAGAGATTCCAAGGGCTTGCGAGGAATTGCAAGGCAGTTCGAAACGATTCATCGAAATCTTTGACAGGCTTGTCACAGGCAAGCAGTTGCTCACGCAGAAGGAGCTTGCGGCTTTCGAGTTCGGCGACGCGCCGCTCATACGCCTGAATGACCGCCGCGCTTTCAGCTTCGACGATCCGGTCGAGAAGCTGCGCGACCTTCTTGTCGATTGAACCAAGTTCATCGCCAATCGCCTTCTTAGTCTCGCCAGCTTTCATGATCTGGCGATTCCAGAGATTGCGAAACGCATCGGTCGCGAGTTCGACGAGCTGGCGCGCCGGTGTCAGGCTTTGCAGCAGGGTTTCGAAGGCATCTTCGATCTTCGCCCGTGGCACAGACTTCGCGTAATCGGGACAGCCCTTATGGCGGCAGAGATAATAGGGGTAATGCCCGTTCTTGCCCTTGCTCCAATTGGCGGTCATCGGCTGATCGCATGAAGCGCAACACACGAAACCACGAAGTGGGAAGGCTTCATTGAGATCGGCGCGCACGGGCGCGCGCGGCTTCTCATTCAGCTTCTCTTGGACAGCGTTGTAGGTTTCCACCGTCACGAGCGGTTCATGCTGCCCCATGCGCGGTGTGATGTTCCAGTTGGGAACCGTGACGATGCCCGCATAAAGCGGCTGCGTTAGAATCTGATGGACGCGCTCGATAGTCATCGTGCCGTCGCGCTGTTTCGGGATCGCGGGCTGCGATTCCAGAAACCGCATCACTTCGGCTTGGCTGGAAAACCGGCCACGCGCGAAGCCTTCGAGAGCTTCGGCGATGACCGACGCCACCGGCTCGCTACGATGGAGCATCTTCCCGCCCGAAGGGCATGGGCCATAGCGATAGCCCCACGGGGCTTGGAAGGCCCAGAAGCCGCGTTCGACGCGGGCCGTCATACGGTTGAGGGTTTGCTCCGCATTTTTCTGGCGCGCGTGCTGGCTGACACAGGCGAGCAGGTTTTCGACGAGCTTGCTGTCGCTATCCTCGCCAAATTCGATGGACGGCGATTCAAGCGATGCGCCGGTCGATCCGATCTCCGCGCGAAGCTGGATATGCGCTTCGATCCCGCGAGCGAGCCGCGAGATATCGTCGATTACCACGACATGAGAATGTTTGCGCGTCTTGCGAAGGTAGGAGAGCATCGCATCCATACCGGGTCGCTTGGCGACGCTTCCCGACATGTCGTCCTTGAATATCTCGACGACCTCATAACCCTTATGTTCGCAGTAGAGGCGGCAACGCTGCTCCTGCGAAGACAATCCATCGGTTCGCGTGGTCTGCTGCGCAGACGATACACGCGCGTAAATGACAGCTTTTTTCTGTTGAGCCTCGTTCATGGCGCAAGTCCCTCGTTTTCATTTTTTGTGATTGCGCCCTCGCATCCGAGGTCAACGGGCTTGGCATTTCCAAGAGCCGGAATCTTATCACAAGCACCCCGCCTGTGAGAAGATTGAAGTTCAATTTGTTGAACAGGATGCTGACCCCACGCAGCATCGACGAAGGCTTGCATCATGTTGACGACAATCATGATGGCGTCATCTTTCTGTGCGTCGGACATTCCTTCAATATCGGCAACCAACGCCCGATACCGTTCCATCTCCGCAGAAGTGACATCAACAACGACATTCATCCCAATCACCATCACGAACTTGCTCACATCGAGCAGCGTGAAAGTGATTTTGCTTTGTCAGTGCTTTGCCTGTGGGAGAAACTCGGAATAAATCCTCAGTTTCCGCCCCATTATATTACAATTATACGCATATTTGTATCAAAAATGCAACATTATCCGCAGGTTTCAGCGCCTATCGTCCGAGTTCATCACGCTTGCGTCCGATCATGCGATCCGCGACGCGATTGATGCGGGCGACGTTCTTATGGTGGCGTTGCAGTGCGAGATTGCCCGCCGCGCGCATGAGATGCGCCTTGCGGTCATTGACGGCAAAGGAGGGTTGCAGGGACGGCGCATTGCCTTCGCGCTTCAAGAGGCGATCATAATTCTTCGCGGCCCATTGGTCCTTGCACCGCTCGAACGAGCGTTGCGCAAATTCAGTGACGCGCTCGCGCTTGGCGTCGATGCTTGGCTCGCGCGCCGTCTGCGATGCGCGCGCGTTGAATTTAGGTGTGACGCGGCTCACTCAAATTCTCCCCGATGGAGTGCGCGCACATCGCCGAGTTGGCGTTTCCACGGATCGACAGCGAAGAACGGCACGCAGTCCGAGACGATCAAATGCGGCATGGTGGCGACTTTGATGATTTGGCGGGTAGGGCCGAGGCCGATGATGTCCTCAGCTTGCAAAACACTGCGCTTGGACTCGCCAAGATTGGCGGCAGCGGTTTCGACCGTGCCGCCGTTATGCGAGACACCGCGATTGAGAATCGTTTTGTTGCCCGACAACAATTCAAGATCACGGATCATATCGCTTTCGCCGATGGATCGCATCGTGACGATGCCCGCTTGTTCTTCAAATTCCTTTGCCAAGACCTCTGGGTAGCGCTCGCGTAGCGAGTATCTGCTCTGCGCAAAGAACCAGAGCTGGATTCCTTTTGACCGGTACAAGCGGGTCGCTTTGGTCACCGCCTCAATCGGCGGGAGCTGGGCAAATTCGTCCAAAATGAGGCTCGTGCGCACCGGACCGCGTTCATCCGCGACCGTTTCAATCGCATTGTTGATTTGCAATGCGATCCATGACGCAGAGGCGGCGAGCTTTCTCGACGGAACAATCAGAAAGATAGTGACGAATTCATGCTTGAGCCGACGCAAATCAAATTCGTTTGCCGAGGTCGAGATTGCGAGAGCACCCTCAGGGGCGAATGGTGCGAGCGCGTCGGCAAGTGCAGATTTGTATGCTTCCCACATTTTCGGAGCATCGTGGCGGACGAAATTGAATCCAGCCGCACTGCCTTCAATTTCGGCAACGCCGCAGGTTTCCATCAGCGCGAATTGCGCGCCGAGATCAAAGCCCGATGAATTCACAAATGACCAGAGGCGAGAGGGTGTGCAGTTATCAGGATCGAAGATCGCCAGATATTTGAGCACTGTCGCCGTGAGGCGCAGTGCCCCATTGCGAACCCATGGATCGTCGCCTTCTTTTGCTGGGCGAGGAATCAGAATGTGCGCAATCTCGGATGCTTCGGAATCGATGCGCGCACCACTGCGCACGATATTCACGAGCAGGTTGAACGGATTGATCTTCGTATCGGGGAAATGATCCCCATTGATGCCGTATGGATTGAGGAACACGACCTTGTGGCCGAGCGTGTCGCGACGATGTGCAGCAGACACGAATGCATTTTCGCCATCCTTCGGATCGCACACGATCAGCGAACGATCACGGAGATGCGCGAGATTGGGGAGGATCAGATCGCGCCCCTTACCAGAGCCGGTGCGCGCATAAGTCATCAGCGGGGCATCGCCCCGATAAAACAACAGGCGGCCATTCAGGCCGCCGAGAAAAATTCCATCATCACCAAAGAGGCCGCTGGCATCTACATCGCGCAGCGTTGCCAATCGTCCATGACCGAGCGCGTCCGATGGTGTCGCGCGTCGCATCGCATCTTCCATCGCGCGCGCGCGTTCCCGCGCGCGAGCTGCATGGTCAGCTTCGAGAGTTTGGCGATGCACGGACATGAAAAAATTCATGCCCGTGCTAAATCGACCGCCCCGCATTTTAGTTGCCACCGCCCATCGTGACAGGCTGTTCGCTCAGCACGGGCGGCGGCGGAATCGGAACGGGGCGGAAGCGCCCCATCTCAGCGCGCACGGATTCCGGTGACGGAATACCAGTGTTCCATCCCGTCACATCAATTCGCGAGCCTTCCATTGCCGCCGTGGTCATGCGGTTGGAGAGATCACGCGACATCGCATCGGAATAGGCCAAAGCCTCATTGCCCGATCCGGCATCAAGTGCGTTCGCGCCATGCCCAAACAAGCGCACGAGATTGATGATGCCAGTTTCGCTGCTCGACTGCGCATTGGCCTGAGCCATGCGCATACGCGCATATTCACCCTGAATCCGCGTTGCTGCGTCAGCGTAGATTTTAGCGCGATCATAGACGGCCTGATAGTTGGCGTTGGTCGCCGCCATCATTGCGCGATAGCTCTCAGCATTTTGCTCGGTAGCGATCCGCGCTTCAGCCGCCCATGCATCGAGGCGCGCCTGTTGATTTAGTTCCGCTGCCTTTACAGCGGAGGCGACACGTGCATCAAATGTCCCGATGATGGTGGACGGTCGCCACGTGTCCGGCGCATATTTTTCTGCACCAGCAAGTGCAAGCGCGCCGAGCGCGAACACCGATGCGGTTTTCAAGATCGACGGAATCCGAAAGCTGCGCTTTCGTTCATCGATCACTTCGACGTTTCGCGGACGCGAGAGCGCCGGAAGGTTTGACCGCGTGCTCGCTTGCCGCGAGCCGACGTCGTCATATTCAATCTGATATTGTGTGCTCATAAAATTCGACTCCTGCCGAGTGATTTCGGCGTGGAGTTGTCAAAACATGCTGCAGCTATGAGTGCGGGAGAAAGACGGGAAAAAGAACGTGCGGCGACGATATGAGCTCGCCGCCGCGCAATATCACTTTGCGATCAGCCAGAGGATGAGCCGCTTCGGCATGAACGGATAGAGGTAAGTGAGGAACCAACGCGCATAGCGGCGCGCCACGGCAGCCACGGTGAAGGAACGGTCCTTGAGGCTGTGATCCACCTTGTATTCGTTTGCCACCTTGAAACGGTCCCGTATCTCATACTTCGCGATGAAGAAGAATCGATGCCGCTCGCGAAACGCGATGGCATCTTCGATTTCTTCAAAATCTTCGAGCCGGTGGAACGGATTGAGCGAAGAAATCGAGTTGCTGAAAGCGCCATACTGAAATTCATACACGGCAGCGGCTGCGGTCAGATAGCGCAGCCGCTCCACGACGCGCGCCTGTGCGCGCTGTCGTGGCTTTCGATCAGCCCACTTCCAAAAGTCACTGATCCAACGATAATCCTTATCCCTGTCTCTGGCTTCGTTGAAAGCTGCTTCGAGTTCATCGTCATCGAGCGAGAAATCACGACCGCGCCCATCCACCACATAACCCTCAAAGCCGTGGACGGTGTTCGTGATCCAGTCTTTCACTTGGCGACGCGGCACGTCGATGTAGATGAGCAGCCGCGCGAGCCGTTGCATCTGCGCCGTGCTGCCGATCACATGGTCAGAGGGAAGCTGGATTGCGGGCTTCGGGCCTTCACTTGGTTCCGAGGATATTCTGAATTTTCGCCAGTCGTGCATATGCGTTCTCCATTGTCTGTGGAGACCTGCGTAATCAAGCGGCGGGAGAGACTTGGGAGAAAGTCGGAATTTTTTGGGAGCGCGCTCTCATATATTTTATGTCTAAAAATCAGATGTTTACGTTAATGATCCGATCATGTATTCTCGCGGAATGATTTCCGCCTATCACGCATACCTTATTGACCCCGAATTTTACCGTCTCGATCTGGAAGCTGACCGCGCTCAACACCGCGCGGAGCTGACAAGTCTTGCGCCACTTTTCTGCCTGCTCGCTCCGATCACATCTAGCACGTCACATGCGCAAGCCGGTGGCTCGCACTTTGCGGCATTGGCTGGAACATTCATCGTGCTCCACGCAGCCGTTGTCGCGGATGACCATGCGCGAGAATTGGACGAGCTGCGTTATCAGCGGCACGCGCAAATCATCTCCGCGCTCAATCCGAGCCAGCCATAGTCTCCACTGTGCTCGACCTTATCGAATATCTGTCGTTCAGTTGGACATCGTGGATTCTGGCAGGTGTTTCTATCATCCTTGCCTGCCTTTGTGTGCTGACCTTGGTTGCCGCTCGGCGCATGAGCAACGACGATGATCTCGAATTTTGATCGACGCGGCGATCCGTCAGTCGCTATCTTGGGCTTCGACAAGATCGAAAGTGAGGCTTCCTGAAAACAAGCCGCGCGTGCGCCGTGCCTCAGCGAGCATCGCTTGAACCTCATCGACACTTTGGCGGACAATATGGACACGTCTTGTCCCAAACATCGGCGCGACAATAATAGTGCCGCTCTCGCCTTTCGCGACCGACCTGATGCTCAGTGTGCTGAGAACGATCCGCTTTGATGGTTCGGCTTTGCACTGCATGGCAATTCTCACTACGGTGGAGCATCCTTCATTCGGACAATCGCCCTTGGAGCACAAGGATGATTGAGCGCCCCAAGCAAATCCAATAACAACGTGTCGGTTCTACCGACTCCGATTAGGCTAAACAGGCGTCTAACGCCGACTGCAAGATGTCCGGTGTATTACCGGATATCTTGGCAAGGGAGACGCTGCGCTCTCCCGTTGCATCCCTCTGGCGGCTGACACATCCATCACCCATGCCGTCCGAGATCTGCGGTGCAGATTGCGGCAGGGGTGGAATGTGTCAGCGCAACGCATGGCCGTTGCATCGCCAGTCAGGGCGCGTTCCTGCTCCCCGACACCCCATGATGAAGGGAGCCTTCGCGCTCCCCTCAACTCCATCGACCAACCGTCCGCCGATTGGATGCGCGCCACCGTTTCGTCGTTGGATCGCGAGCAGGGGCGTGCCTGCCCCTTGCATCCCAGCCTTCGTCGATTGCCTGTAGATTGGTCCGAAACGGCGGCACTTTCCCATAGCGTATTGTGTATCCATTGGCTACACTCTCCCAATGTCACGGAAAGAGGCGGGCCTTCGGATTCGGGTTGAGCGTGAGTTGCGAGATGATTTTCTCGCAGCATGTCACCGTCGTGACCGCCCAGCCGCCCAAGTCTTGAGGGAGTTCATGCGAAAATATGTGGCGCAAACGGCTGGCGATGCCACTGAGGCAAAGGTTGGTATCGAGTGATTACCGACTACCACGCCAAGTATATTGCCACAGACCTTTCCAGACGGCGGGCATCCGACAGCAGCGAAAGGCTTGCGGTTGCCATCGCGGGCGCGCAGGTGGACATGAACCCGCATCAGGTCGATGCGGCGCTCTTCGCGTTCGCATCGCCGCTATCAAAAGGCGCGCTGCTGGCTGACGAAGTTGGACTCGGCAAAACCATCGAAGCCGGATTGGTTATCTCCCAACGCTGGGCCGAAGCCAAACGCCGCATTCTCATCATCGCGCCCGCCAATCTGCGAAAGCAATGGCATCAGGAATTGGCCGAAAAGTTTTTCATTCCCGGCACGATCCTCGAAGCGAAATCCTACAACGCCGAGATCAAAGCGGGAAATTTCAGGCCGTTCCAGCCGCAGGATAGCGTCGTCATATGCTCTTATCAGTTTGCCCGCAGTAAGGCGGCGGACGTGGCGACGACCCCGTGGGACTTGGTGGTCATCGACGAGGCCCATCGGCTTCGTAATGTCTATAAGCCGTCGAATGTGATCGCCAATACGCTCAAAGCGACGTTGGCGGAGCGAAACAAGCTGTTGCTGACGGCCACACCACTCCAAAATTCGCTGTTGGAGCTGTTCGGCCTTGTCAGCTTCATCGACGAGCATTCGTTCGGCGACCTGAAGAGTTTTCGTGAGCAGTTCGCGGGCGTTGCGCAGGAGCGCGCGTTTGACCTGCTTCGCGAGCGACTTAAGCCTGTTTGCCATCGAACGCTTCGTCGCCAAGTGACGGCATACGTTCCCTACACCAAGCGCCACGCGATTTTGCAGGAGTTCAGCCCGGACGAGGCGGAAGACCGACTCTACAATCTTGTCACCGACTATCTCCAGCGCGACAACCTTCAAGCTCTTCCGTCCAGCCAACGCGCGCTGATGACGTTGGTGCTGCGCAAATTGTTGGCCTCGTCGTCCTTCGCTATAGCGGGTGCGTTGACTTCCATCTCGGATCGCTTGCAGTTGCGGTTGGACAAGGGCAGGCCACCGGCCTCGCTGACTGACACGGTTGAGGAGGACTATGAAGCCCTCGACGAAACCGAAGACGAATGGTCCGACGATGAGATCGAGCCACTGAGCGAAGCGGACCAGCGCGCGCTCGAAACTGAAATTGCAGAGCTGCGCGAGTTTGCCGCGCTCGCCACCTCCATCGAGCAAAACGCCAAAGGGCGGGCATTGCTGACCGCGCTAGAGGTAGGCTTCGCCAAAGCGCGTGAGTTCGGTGCGGCCGAGAAGGCGATCATCTTCACCGAATCCCGACGCACCCAGTCCTATCTGTTGCGCGTGCTGGCGGACAGCCCGTGGGCGGATTCCATCGTCCTGTTTAATGGTAGCAACACCGATGAGCAGTCGCGCGGTATCTATCAGGCGTGGCTTGCCCGTCATGCCGGATCGGATCGTGTCACCGGCTCGCGCACGGCGGATATGCGCTCCGCTCTGGTCGATTATTTTCGTGAGACCGGAAAAATCATGATCGCCACCGAGGCGGGTGCTGAGGGCATCAATCTCCAATTCTGTTCCATGATCGTGAACTACGACTTGCCTTGGAATCCGCAGCGGATCGAGCAGCGCATCGGGCGGTGCCATCGCTACGGACAAAAGCACGATGTCGTCGTCGTCAATTTTCTCAATCGCAAGAACGAGGCGGACCAGCGCGTCTATCAGCTTCTCTCCGAGAAGTTTCAGCTTTTCGAAGGCGTTTTCGGAGCCAGCGATGAAGTGCTTGGCGCGATTGAATCCGGCGTCGATTTCGAGAAGCGGATCGCCGAAATTTACAACGAGTGTCGACAGCCCGACGACATCAAGCAGGCATTCGATGAACTCCAAGGCGAACTAGGTTCTGAAATCAGCGAGGCCATGCGCTCCGCACGACGCAAGCTCCTAGAAAATTTCGATGATGAAGTGCGCGAGAAGCTCAAGCTCCGCGATCACGATACCAATTTACATCTCAATCATTTCGAGCAGCAGTTAATGCGGCTTGCAGCCCACGAACTGGATGGTGCCGCATCATTCATCAATAGCTCTTCGTTCCGGCTCGACACACTTCCCGAATGGATCGAAAACAGAGCCGTGCCGACCGGACTTTACGAGCTTCCGCGCCGCTCCGGCGAAGCGCATTTCTTTCGCCTGAATCATCCGTTGGGCGATGCCATCATCACGCGAGCACGAGCGCGGGATTTACCCGTTGCCGAAGTGGCCTTCGACTACACGGCACATGAAGGGCGTATCTCCGTCATCGAGCCATGGGTCGGAAAATCGGGATGGATGACAGCCGCGCTCCTCTCGGTCGATGCCTTGGGTCAGAGCGAAGACCATCTATTGCTTGCGGCGCTATCCGATGACGGTGAGATGCTGAGTGATGAAGCGTCGAGCCGCCTTCTGACCATCGGCGCAGCCATTGGCGTCGATACGGCAGTGCCAAATCATATCGAGCCGGAGTTGTCCGACCAGCTTGCCGTGCAGCAAGATCGCATTCGCCGAGGTATTTCCGAGCGAAACGCACGCTTCTTCGAGATGGAAGCCGAGAAGCTCGATGGTTGGGCTGACGATTTGAAGGTTGGGCTTGAGCGGGAGTTGAAAGAGCTGGACCGCCAAATCAAGGAAGCGCGCCGCGCGGCTACGGTGGCGTTGACGCTTGAAGAGAAACTCGCGGGACAAAAGGCGGTCAAAGCCCTCGAGACGGAACGCTCGACCAAGCGACGCTCACTGTTCGATGCACAGGATAAAATTGACGAACAGCGCACGGAACTTATTGCTCAGATTGAAGGGAAGCTGGAACAAAAAATCAATGTGCAGCCGCTCTTCACAATCAGGTGGGGGGTGCGATGATTGATGAGGCGACACCTTCGGCGAACCTTGCCGCGCTTGCCGTGGACCGGCTGATCGCATCCGGCCTGCTACGCGCCGATAAACGCGATGCGTTGATTGCCAAAATCGCCGCCGGAACCATGCAGGGCGAGGATTGGAAACTTGAGATCGACCTGGCGTCGGCAAAGGCGGAAGCCCAATGACCGCGCCCACCACATTGAAGTCGCTCACGTTGACCGCGTTTCGCGGCTCGGCAGGCACGTTCAAGCTCGACTTCGAGAAGGGCAAGAAGCTCACACTCATTTATGGCGAGAACGGCACGGGCAAGACAACCATCTGCGATGCCTTCGAGTTTCTCGCGTTCGAGCGCATTGGCTCGCTCGAAGACAGGGGCATGGGCAAGGGGCTGGAAAAATTCTGGCCCACGGCGGGCAAACCCGCGAGCGCGTTGGCCGTCGAACTCGAAACCAGCACCGCCAAATGCACCGGCAAGATTGTTGATAAGAAAGTCGCGGTGTCGCCGCTGACCTCACGGCCCCGGATCGAACTGCTCCGGCAGCGTCAGATTTTGGAGCTGATCCAAGCTCAACCCGCGAAACGATATGAGGCCATTAAACGGTTTATCGACATTGAAGCCTTTGAGCGTTCCGAGGAATCGCTTCGGCAATTGGGAAAAACGCTCGGCACCGAAAAGCAAACGGTAATCGCGGCCGAGCAGGAGAATCTGACCGCGTTGCAGGGCTTCTATGAAGCAGCGGGCAGTCTGGCAGGTTTGAATCCGGTCACATGGGCCAAGCAAAAACTGGCGGAACCGACGACAGGATTAGATGCTGACATCGCGGCGATCACGAAACTTCGCGCAGCCTTCGAGGCTCTTACCGGCTACCCGCAAAAGCTGGACGAAAAGCGCGATGCGGTTGCATCCGCACAGGCCGCTGCCGATGCGGCGGATCAGGCCCAGAGCGCCGCGCTGGCAACAGTCGATAGTGAGGCAGCGGGCCGATTGCCTGTCCTGACCGTAGGCGATGCCTATCTCCACGATCATCCGGACGCCGAAAAATGCCCGCTATGCGACAGTGCTGAAAACGCGCATGGACTCGCCGCGACGATAAAATCCAAACTCGCTCAGCTCGAAACGCTGACGACGGCGACGACGAAATGGAAACAGGCACACAATGCCTTGAACGCGGCCAAGATCGCCTTGCAGCAAATCGAAGCCGACTATCAAAAAGCCGTCGCCACATTCTCCGGCGCGCAAGCGACGCATACATGGAAGCCAGAAGTCCAGATTCCGACCACGCCCGCACCTAGCGATGCTGTCGCACTTCCAGCGTGGCTTGCTGGCAATCAGGCGACAGCGACTTCGTGGGCCAACTTAGAAGCAGGCTGGCGCGACGAGAGCAAGTTTCGGACGCAGTTGAAATCCGCCACCGAGCGATATGAAGCAAACGCTTCCCGTGTCGCGGAACTGGCCGCCCTAATCCCCAACGTGGAAAAGGCGCTCACCGAATGCGTCGAAGAACGTCAGAAATTTACGGACGGCATCATCTCCGAAATCGCCAAGGAAGTCGGCAAACTCTACGAGAAGGTGCATCCCGGCGAAGGGCTGGACAAGATCGCGCTTGAGCTGGACCCGAAACAGCGCGCATCGCTTAATCTTGGCGCGACCTTTGAAGGGCATGAAGCGCCCCCACAGGCATATTTCAGCCAATCCCATCTTGATACGCTGGGCTTGTGCGTTTTCCTCGCGCTTGCCGCACGCGATCGCGCCCATAACACCGTGCTAATTCTTGATGACGTGCTGGGCAGCGTGGACGAGCCGCACGTCGAGCGCGTGATCGGCATGATCTATGAAGCCAGTGCTGATTTTCAGCATACTATCGTCACCACGCACTATCGGCCGTGGCGCGAGAAATACCGCTGGGGCTGGCTGAAACCCGGACAGGCTTGCCAGTTTGTCGAGCTGACCGGCTGGGGAATCGATGACGGCATCCGCATCATCAGCTCGCTTCCCGAAGTCGAGCGATTGCGGACATTGTTGGTGGAATCGCCCATCGACCCGCAGGCCATATGCAGCAAAGCGGGCGTTATCCTTGAAGCCGTGTTGGATTATCTGACCCAGAAATATGAGTGCGCCGTGCCGCGCCGGCATGGTGCGGCTTACACGCTTGGCGATCTTCTCCCTGCGATCAGCGGCAAGCTCCGTGATGCGTTGAAAGTCGAAATGCGCGATGGCCTGACCGACGCGACCGCTGCCTCGCACAGCACGGTTGATCTAAAGCCGATCCTCGATGAGCTGGCGCGCATTGCCCAAGCGCGCAATGCGTTCGGCGCGCACTTCAAAGCCATTTCATTCGAGTTGCTCGATACCGACGCCGTTGGGTTCGCCAAGCATGTGATGCTGCTGGTCGATGCGCTCACTCACCCCGAAGATGGATGGCCCAGCAACGACAAGTCGGGAAGCTATTGGCGTAATAGCGGTGATAGCCGTCGTCTCCACCCCTTGAAGAAACCGAGCTAGGAGCGACATGGACGAAGCTCAGCAAGCTCTTCTCAAGCGTCATCTCGTCGATGTCTATGTCGGGAAGCTCCCGCCTTTGCTGCAACCTTCGGGAAATGCGGCGCTGAACGATCAGAAGAATCTCGCGCGGTCCATCAGCGCGTTCGTCGTCCACCATCATTGCGGAGCGAGCATAGACGACGCTTGCGCGTCGGTCGTCGATGATTTTGGCGATCTCGGCATCGACGCCATTTTCTATCAGGCCGACATCAAGACCCTGTTCCTGATCCAGAGCAAACTGAAAGCGGCGGAGCAGTTCACGCAGGACGAAGCCAATGCCTTCTGTCAGGGCGTTCGTAAACTGATCGCGTCCGATTACACCGGCTTCAATCAGAATGTGCTGGACCGTCAGGTCGATATCGACGCCGCGCTTGATGATTGCGAGCGCATCCAGCTTGTGATCGCGCATACGGGCGATCAGCTTCGGCAGTATCCGGCACAGGCCATCGCTGACTTGATCGCGGACCCCGCTCATGGCGAGGAGCGGCTTGTTGATCCGGTTCTAGATTACGCCGCTCAGGATATTCTCGCAGCCTTGCGGGACGTAAATGCACATGCGCGGATTGATTGCAGGCTGACGCTTTTCGATTGGGCTAAAGTCTCCGGCAACCGGACAGCTTATATCGGCATGGTGAAGCTGGAGCAGTTGGCGCAGCTCCATCTCCAGCATGGCAAGTCACTGTATGCCCGCAACATTCGCGCCTCGCTCGGTCATCGCACGGATGTGAATCGATCCATCGATAACAGCCTCGCCAATAACGCGGTGGATTTTGAGTTTTTCAACAATGGCGTAACCGCCCTGTGCAGTAGCATCCAAGGGCGACGGGGGAGCCGCGACAGCAAGAATTTTCAGATCGAGAAGCTATCCATCGTCAACGGCGCTCAAACCGTGGCGACTGCCGCGCGGCGTGTCGGCACCGCAGGAGCGGCCAGCATATCGGACGCGCGCGTGCTGGTGACGGTCATCGCGGCTGACGCCGAGAACGATTTCGGGCAATCCGTCACCCGTGCGCGTAATCACCAAAACGATGTCGGCAAGGCGGATTTCGTCGCGCTCGATGCCGAGCAGGAACGAATCCGCCGTGAGCTGGCGATTGTCGGATATCGCTATGCTTATCAGGCCGAAGCGCTCGACCTTACCGACTCCACCATCATCCGTGTCGAGGAGGCTGCATTCGCATTGTCGATGCTGCAACCCGATCCTCGCCTTCCCGTGATGGCGAAGCGCAATGCCGCCAGTGTGCAAAAGATCGGGCAATATCCTTATTCGACGATCTTCACGCCCGCGCTGTCCGCATTGGAGTTGCGGAATGCGGTGATCGCGTTCCGCTACATCATCGCTCGCATGACCGAGGAGGCGGCTGGAGCGCCGACCGATCAAGAGCGATTGGCCTATCGGCACGGCGCATACGTCGTCGCCTTCGTAATGATGAAGCGGCTTCGAGATCAGATTGCGGGGCATCCGCCCCTCAGCCTGCCACGCCTTGTTGCCGCCGTTGGTCCCGAACTCGACAATCTCCGCCAGACCGTGTGGGCGCAAACACAGCCGGTCAGCGTGGATCGTAATCCATTGAATGTTTTCAAGACACAGGCGGACGTCAGTGATATTATCCGCTTGTCGATGACCGAGCATTACGGTCTTCAAAACAATCCCGCGCTCCCGCCGCTACTCGCGTTGCCTATCGGTAATGACCCGTATCCGGTGCGCCTGTTCAATTTCCTTTCAACCCAAGCCCCTCAAATCGGTAATCTTATATGAAATCAAAACAGAAACTTGAACTTACTTGGGTAGGGAAAGACAACCGACCACGGCTGGAGCCGCGCATTCTGATCGAGGATGCAGAGAAGAGCTATCACGCGGCCACGCGTGTGAGCGAGGATGACATTTTCGACAATGTGCTGATCCACGGCGACAATCTACTCGCGCTCAAGGCGCTCGAAGCGGATTATGCGGGCAAGGTGAAATGCGTCTTTATTGACCCGCCCTACAACACCGGCAGCGCGTTCACGCACTATGATGACGGATTGGAGCACAGCATCTGGCTTGGCCTGATGCGGGACCGGCTGGAGATCATTCGTCGGTTGATGTCGGAGGACGGCTCGCTTTGGATCACCATCGACGACAACGAAGCGCACTACCTCAAGGTGCTGTGCGATGAGATTTTCGGTCGATCCAATTTCATCGGAAATGTTGTTTGGGAAAAATCTGATAGCCCCCGCATGGATGCCGTTTTCCTGTCAGGCCGCCACGATCATGTTCTTGTTTACGGCAAAGATGTCACGAAAACCTTTTGGCAGCGCTTAGATGCAGATGAAAGCAGTTTGCCTTCCCATTACGATAAAGAAGATGCGGAAGGTCGGAAATACTATCTGAAGCCGTTACGTGCGATGGGTGGGCAGGGAGACAGTCGCATTGCGCGTCCAACTTTATATTATCCGCTGATCGCGCCGGACAGCACGGAAGTTTATCCGAAGCGTCAGGACGGCACCGATGGGGCATGGCGATGGAGTTCAAAAAAGGCCGAAGCGGAATCCGAACGCATTGATTGGGTCAATGGCCGAAATGGCTGGACCCCCTATTATCGGATTTATGCGGACACAAGCTCTGGGCGCCCTGTAGAAACAATTTGGCAGCACGGGGATGTGGGAAGCAACCGCACGTCGAAAGCCGAAGTAAAAGCTCTCTTTCCCGATCAGGTGGCGTTCGGCACCCCAAAGCCGGAGCGTTTGCTTCGTCGTATTATCAGCGTGGCATCGACCGAAGGAGATTGCGTCCTCGACTCATTCGCCGGATCAGGAACGACGGGCGCGGTCGCCCACAAAATGGGCCGCCGCTGGGTTATGGTCGAACTAGGCGACCATTGCTTCACGCATGTTGCCCCACGTTTACGGAAGGTGATCGACGGCACGGATCAGGGCGGCATTAGCAAATCGGTCGACTGGAAAGGCGGCGGCGGTTTCCGTTACTATGAGCTTGCTCCGTCGCTCCTAGAAAAAGACAAATGGGGCCGTGAGGTGATTTCCAAGCAGTATAATGCTGAGATGCTGGCGCAGGCGTTATGCAAGCTGGAGGGCTTCGCATATGCGCCCAGCCCCGATGTCTATTGGCAGCAGGGGTATTCCTCCGAAGCCGACTTCCTCTATGTGACAACGCAAACCTTGGGACCGGAGGAGCTGGCGGCATTGAGCGAGGATGTTGGCGAGGGGCGCTCACTGCTGATCCTATGCGCCGCATTCCGAGGTAATGTCGATCATTGGCCGAACCTGACCGTGCGCAAGATTCCCAATCACATCCGCAGCCGATGCGAATGGGGGCATGACGATTACAGCCTCAACGTCGCCAATCTCCCGCAAGCTGAGGTTCCGGTCGCGCCGGTCGCTCGGCAGGGCGGACTTTTCGATGACGGAGATGACGCATGAGCAATCTTCGTCACGTCAACGCCATCGCAGGCCGGTTGAGCTTGCGCGCGCCGCAGCGCCGGAGCTTGGAGATCCTCGACCGCGTCACCGAGATTGCCCCGCCGACCAAAGCCGCCGACCTTGCGGCCGCGCTGGACATCATCAAAAGCGAGTTTCCGGGGGTCACAAATTTCGAGCGTGATTTCCCGTCGCTATGTTTCGCGCTGGCAACTGGCGTCGGCAAGACTCGCCTCATGGGCGCGTTCATCACCTATTTGAAGCTAGCGCACGGCATCAATAATTTCTTCGTGCTCGCGCCGAACCTCACCATCTATAATAAGCTGATCGCCGACTTCACGGCGAACACGCCCAAATATGTGTTCAAGGGCGTATCTGAGTTCGCCATTTCGCCGCCCGTGTTGACGACCGGCGAAACCTACGAGCGCCAGATCGCGTCGGGCGGGCAACTCTTCCCGACGACGATCAACATTTTCAACATCGCCAAAATCTCGTCCGAGGTGCGGGGCGGGCGCAGCCCGCGCATTCGTTCCTTCCGTGAGGAAATCGGCGAGAGCTATTTCGATTATCTCGCGAGCCTGCCCGACCTGGTGCTGCTGATGGACGAGTCCCATCGCTATCGCGCGACAGCGGGAATGCGGGCGATCAACGAATTGAAGCCGGTACTGGGCTTGGAACTGACTGCCACGCCCTTCGTGGAGAGCGCGCGCGGGCCAGTGCCGTTCAGCAACGTTATTTTCGACTATCCGCTCGCGCGGGCGATGGAGGATGGCTTCGTCAAGGAACCCGCTGTCGTCACACGCAAGGACTTCAATCCGGCTGGAAAATCGACCGAGGCGATCCAGCAAATGAAGCTGGAGGACGGCGTTCGTCTCCACGAAAGCGTGAAGGTCGATCTTGAAACCTATGCGCGCGAAAATGGCGAACGGATCGTGAAGCCGTTCGTGCTCATCATTGCGCGCGATACTGCGCACGCCGCCGAGTTGATGAGTCTGATCCAATCGGATCGCTTCTTCCAAGGCCGATATGCCGACAAAGTGATTCAAGTCGATTCCAGCGTGAAGGAAGAAGAAACGGTCGAAAAGCTCCTGACGGTCGAGCAGAACGACAATCCCGTCGAGATCGTCATTCACGTCAACATGCTGAAAGAAGGTTGGGATGTAACCAACCTCTACACCATCGTCCCGCTGCGCGCGGCCAATGCCCGCACTCTGATCGAGCAGAGCATTGGGCGCGGGCTGCGCCTGCCCTATGGCAAGCGCACTGGCGTCACCGCCGTGGATCGCCTGAATATCGTCGCGCATGATCGTTTTCAGGAAATCGTCGATGAGGCGAGCAATCCCAATTCGCCGATCCGGTTGAAACAACTCGTGCTCGACGAGGCGGAGCTTACGCGCAAGACCGTGACGGTCGTGGCTGCACCCACCATCTTATCGAGCCTTGGCCTGCAATCGACCTCGCCGACCGAAAGCGCCGCCAGCCCGTCAGCGCCGCCGCCTGCATTCGCCGATGCCGAAGAGATGAAGGTTGCGCAGCTTGCTTATGATGCCTTTCGCAAGCTCGCGCGTGAACCAGACAAGGTGCCAAGCACTTCCTATCTGAGCCGCCCCGAAGTGCAGGCGCAGATCGTCAAGGAGGTTAGGAGCCAGTTCCAACCGGTGCAGATGGAGCTGGAGGGCGTCGCTAAGCCAGCCCCCGATATGGCGGCGGTCGTCGCCGCGACGGCGAAGCTCATGGCGGAACGCACCATCGACATTCCGCGCATTATCGTCATGCCGAAAGGCGAGGTGAAAGCGGGCTTCAAGCCATTCACGCTCGACTTGTCGGGGATGCGTTATCCGGCCCCAAGCGAAGAGCTTTGGGCAAAGCATCTCCGCACGGATCAGGTCGATATTATTGGGCTGGCGCAAGCCAATCTGCTCGAAGAGCGGTTGGAAGATTATGTTGTTAGCGGCCTAATCGACTTTCCGGACATCGCCTACGATGAGCACGCCGACTTGCTTTATGGACTTGCTGCACAGGTGGTCACGCACCTGCGCAGCTATCTTTCAGAGGAAGAAGCGGGGCAGGTTCTCACGCTTCATCAGCGTGAGATCGCGCGAGCCGTTCACGCGCAGATGCAGGATCATTTCTGGCTCGATGACAGCGTGGAATATCACCACGAGGTCCGGCAGGGCTTCACGGAGCTGAAGGAGAGCGCCTTCACCACTGATAATTCCGCGCCACTCGATTATCGCGTTCCGCCCGCCGACAAGAGCAATATGGCGCGCTACCTGTTTGGCGGTTTTGCTAAATGCCTATCGACCGTGACGAAATTCCATTCGGACACCGAACGCAAGCTGGCCGTCATCCTTGAGCGGGAAGCTCTCAAATGGCTTCGCCCCGCCAAGGGGCAGTTTCAGATGTTCTATCGCAGCGGGAACGATCATTTCGAATACCAGCCCGATTTCGTTGCCGAGATGGATACCTATATCGTCATGCTGGAGCCGAAAATGGCGACCCAGATCGCAGACAAGGATGTGCTGGCGAAGCGCGATGTGGCGGTCCAATGGTGCGGCTGGGCGAGCGAGCACGCCCGCACATATGGCGGAAAGCCTTGGCGTTATGCCCTGATCCCGCACGATGCCATCGCTGAAAACATCACGGTGGATTTCTTGGTGAAGCAATACGGCCAGTGATTTAGCGACCGCCTTCACGCCTTTCACCGTTCCCTGAGATTCAGCCGCGAATGTGGCTGAGGCTGTCTGCCCGTCAACGGGCTGCCCGATCCATTCGCTGCGCTCCCGTGTTGCCTGTTTCGCCTGCGGCTGACTGAGCCGACTTACCCCCAGCCCGATCCCTTCGCGTCCTCAGGATACAGCGAAAGGAGATCAGGACATGACCACTTCATCACATGAACGCTTCGACGTTTACACCGCCATCACCAACCAGATCATCACTGCCATCGAAGCCGGTTCCGGCGACTATGTGCAACTGCCTTGGCACCGCAACGGCGGATCGATCCAGCGCCCGACCAATATCGCGAGCCGCAAAGCCTATCGCGGCGTCAACACTGTTGCCCTCTGGGCCGCCGCCGATGCCTGCGGGTTCGATCATGGCCTTTGGGGCACATATCGCCAGTGGCAAGAGAAGGGCGCACAAGTCCGCAAGGGCGAGAAATCCTCGCTCATCATCTTCTATCGTGATCTTGATCCCAGTGAGTCCGCATCATCGTACAATGGCGATGAGCAGCAGAGCCGTTTCTTCGTTGCCCGTGCATCACGCGTGTTCAACGTGGCGCAGGTCGATGGCATCACAATCGAACCGAGCGAACCCGCCGTGGATCGCATTGATCCCTGTGAACGTGCCGAGCAGTTCATCCAAGCTACCGGCGCGACCATCACGACCGGCGGCACTCGTGCGTTCTACAACACAGTGAGCGACAGCATCACGATGCCGGACCGTCATCGCTTTGTCGGCACCGCGACGAGCAGTGCATCCGAAGGCTGGTATTCAACCTTGCTCCACGAGCTGACCCATTGGTCAGGTGCATCGTCCCGTTGTGATCGCACTTTCGGCAAACGCTTTGGCGACAATGCCTATGCGATGGAAGAGATGGTTGCCGAACTTGGCGCGGCATTCCTCTGCGGCGATCTTGGTATCACCGCCGAGCCGCGTGCGGACCATGCTGAATATATCGGTCACTGGCTTCGCATCCTGAAAGCTGACAGCAAGGCGATCTTCACGGCAGCGAGCGCGGCCAACAAGGCTGCCGAGTTCCTAACCCGTCTTGCCGACACCGAACTACGGGAGGCGGCATAGCCGCCTTTCGATATCGATACCGTTCTAATGTGGGGCCGCTTGTCGGCCCCTTTTCATTGCTGCCTCACATTTGGGATCATCCGTTGATAATGCCGGTGAGAGTGGCGAGCGCTGATCGCCCGTCAACGGGTTGCCCGATCCATTCGCTATTCGCTCCCGTGTTTCCCGTTTCCCGCCTGCGGCGGTGACGGACGACCGACCGCGCCCGCCGCTTTGCCTCCCCGTCCACCGGACGAACCCAAACGCCAAAGGAGGCAGGCATGAAAACCGACTACGCAATCATTCACAAAAATTGGAACGGCATTGAAATCGAAATTCGCTGGAACGCCGATTACGTCGTGTTCGACGATGGAGAATCAATGGCGCATCTTGAGGTCGAAAGCGTGAAGCCAAAACACGCGCCGCTACCGATCACCGAAACCGGCTATCGCTCGCACTTCATCCACCGCACCAATGTCGATCATATGGGCGGTCCCGAAGCCTATGTCGAAGCATGGATCGCCGAGGTCGCGAATACGCCTGTATGGCGCAATGCCGAGGCCGCATCCCGCCAACTCGCGCTCTTTTGAGCGCGGGTTATCCGTTGAGCTTGGCTTCCAGTGCGCCAATCGCAGCCATCAGTTCATCGAATGAGGGAGGCGGCGTCATGAACATCTCCGACATGGCGGAATAGTCGTCCGCGAGACGCGCGCGCAGTTCGTCATTCGGAGCAAGGCGGAGCGTCCCGAGTTTCGCCGTGCCATAGGATGCTTTGTTGTCTACGAACATCAGGCTCTTGTTGAGCACGACCTTGGCGAGCAGATCATGCTTTTGCTTGGCTGCATCGTCGATGCCTTTTGCCGCCAGCATCATCGTATCGTAATAGTGGCGTGACATTTCGGGCAGCAGCTTTGTGCCGTGATGGAGGGCGTGGAGGATCGTCACCTTCTCCCAAAAGGTGCGCTCCACCGATAGCGTTGACACGGACACCGACGCATCGGGCAGTTCATCGGGAAATTCGGCTGCGAGATAGGGCGTGATCGTTCGGGCTTCCGAAGGTTCGGTTTCACCGCGCGCGCCGAATTCGAGTTTAATGCGCGGCTTGATGTAGCCATCTTCGCCTTCGCCGAAGGCACCGACACCGAAACGTCCCGCCCCGAAGCCGCGACCATAGTTCAGCAGCTTCGGATAGCGGAACAGGATCGTTTGCGCGTCACGATCATCGGGATCGAGCACCACGTCCCATCCATCCTTTGTGCCGAGCGCGCGTTCAGTCGCGGTCGCCATTTCGGGAAGGGCAATGGATTCGACATAGGATTGCGCGGCGGTTTTGAGCGCCTTGGTGCGGCGCTCGCGTTCCTTGCCGCTTATCCCGTCCTCCATCGGCGGGAGAGTATCGAGGATCAACGGCGCATCGCGCCCGATGGTGAGGTCGATATCCTCCGAGAACCGCTCGATGATGCCATAGGCTTTGGACAGGGACGTGCCGCCCTTGAATGTCAGATGCTCCGCCAATGCAGGAACTTCGCCCAGACGGCGCAGCGTCCAGCAGACCCAGAAATCCTTCTCGATGATGATCGGCGTGACATCGCGCCGCGCCGCCGCCTCATTGATGAAGGCGAGGCGATCATCGGCGGGTCTGCGTGCAAATTCATCCATGTCGAACCAAACCGATCTTGAGCACCGCATCGCTCATCCAGCCCGGCATTAGCGGCTGCGCTTTCGTCAGGGCTTTGAAATCGCGGTCATCGATCTGTGCTGACAGGCGTTGGATAAGATCGTTGTCGATCTTATCTTTGCCGACATGAGCGAGCAGTTGCAGAACCGCATTCGCATCGGGCGATGCGTCATCAAGGATGGGCGCGCGTGATCGCTTGAGCGCGATGGTGCGACCAGCGACTTTCTTGACCCGCGTTTGTCCGCTGGTGGCATAGCTTGTCTTGGCGGGAACCTGCGTGGAGATGCCGAGGCGGTTGGCGGCCTGCGCACCTGAGGAGGAGAGTTTGTCACCGCTTTGCGTCGCAACCGCCTGCGCAATGGTGTCGGCATCGGGTGTGAGCGCACCGAGCTTGTCATGCAGCTTGGGATAATCATAAAGGCCGCGCCCGATGCGCCGAATCTGGTTCGCTTGCACGAGACGGGTCAGCGCCATGTCGATGGACGCACGGGTGCCAAGGTCGAGAAAATCCTTGGGCGTAAAGGCCCAGCCGCGCCCTTTCCCGCGCACGCGCTTCATGATTTTGTCGGTTACGGCAGACATTTTTCCAATCCTTATTGTTAGATAATAGCACGTTATTTTCTAACAAGCAATTAAGCGATTCGATCGATAAAACACAGCAGTTTCATGCGGAAAGCCTTGTCATGAGACGGGAAGGCCCTTGTGGTTCGGTCCACGGAAGCCCGCACACAACTAAAGCCGTATAGGCGCGGTTCGGCTACATTCGTGTCGGGGCATGTTCTCCTAGGGCCACCACCGAGCAGCGGACATTCCCATCGGCATTCATTCATGGGTTTTGACCCGCCGCGTCTCGGATCAAGGCCGCTCGCTTCCGCACCCTTCGTTCCTTGGGTTTGTGCAGCTCCGCGCAGAGGTTCGCGTGCCGCTCAGCCTTTGATCCTCGACTCATGTCGTCAGGTCACGAGTCTCCCCATGAAGCCGAGGGAATTGTCCTTCGGCGGAAACCAAGGAGAACTGAAATGTCTGACACAAACGCAAACCGCCCGAGCCACCGCCTGTTCAACGTCATGGGTGACGGCGACAACGCCCGCTGGACCGATATCGGCGTCGCATGGGCCACCAAGGACGGCAAGGGCTTCACGCTCACGCTCAATGCGATCCCTGTGAATGGCCGGATCGTCATGCGGATCAACGAGGAAAAGCCAGCAAAGAAGGGGAGCTAACGCTCCCCTTCG
>Ga0056908_1000486_pt1 | contig 23771 bp, 29 predicted proteins | sample EBPBio142010_DNA_FD_55020 | JGI IMG/M metagenome (GOLD analysis project Ga0056908, IMG submission 55020) | Wastewater treatment Type I Accumulibacter community from EBPR Bioreactor in Madison, WI, USA - Reactor 1_10/4/2010_ DNA | ecosystem: Engineered > Bioreactor > EBPR > Anaerobic-Aerobic >...
CCGCCGGCATGGTTCCGCTCGCGGACTGTCACCGGTAGAGTTTGAAAGGCGCTACGCGCAGAGCGGCGACTGAGTGTCTACAGAACTCTGGCCGGTCCAATCCTGTCGGATCGCTTCCTGGAACTCCTTTTTGACGTTGAATACGGTGCGCGGGCCGCCCTGAAAGAAATTCCTGCTGCTATGAGAGCGGCCCGAGAAGAACATCGGCGTCCTCTGCAGAGTCCCATAGATGCCAGATATCTGGACACCCTAGCGAACGCATACTCTCATCCGGTACTCGGGCGGATCGACATCAAGACCGAGGCAGGCAGAACGTGGTTTGACTTCGGTGGCTGGAGTACCGAGGTCGCTGTTCTGCCAGAGGAAGCTGGGGCGCTCGAGTCAATCTCGCCAAGCGTGGCGGGAATGCGGTTTACGCCAGTTCAGGAAGGCGCCACGCGAACGCTGGTGCTCGACGACGGACAACGTACCTACATCTTTCGTGAAAGCGGCAATTCTGCTGGAGATTCACGTTCGGAAACATCGGGACGTTGATGGATTGCCGGCATGCCGTCTCTATCCACTGCTTTACGAATCAACCACTGACACTAAGGAAATTTACATGCACACTCTCGTGAAAGCTGTTGCGAGCCTCTCTCTGCTGTCACTGGCAACGGGATGTTCGACCTTGGGGGCCTCATTCGCGGTCAGCGATGAGGCATTGGTGTCTCGCACGGAGACAGCCATCGGTGTTCCGGCCAGCGAATTCACCATCTCCGACCGTGTTAATGAAGGTGTGACGGCTCGCTACAAAGTCGAAACCAAGAGCGGAAAGCGATACAACTGTTTCGTGGGTGGATCCCTCACTGGGATCGGAAAGTCGGTATCCGAGGCGGTGTGCAAGCCGCTGGATGGATCGGGGAGCACCCAGCCATCGGACAAGAACTGCGATGCGCTGAGCCAGGCGGCAGGGCGGTGCTGAGCAAGACGATCCAATGAGGTACATCAAGTACATCCCAATCATGGTGGTCGGAACTTTTTCCTGCGTCACCCCCGGCATAGCAACGTCTGGAGACCATGCTTCCGTCTTCGACCTTCGACTGAACGAACCATTCGACGTCCGCGAGTGCGCATACACCATCGCCACGATCCCAATCGGGCAACAGGGGATACTCGTCAAGCGAACCATTCGGATGTACAAGTACACCGAGTCAAAACCAGAGAGCGGGAAGTGCTTCCAGAGGGAAGGATTCGGCTACACGGTTGAGCCAGTGGATCGCAATGGAAAGCCCTTGCCATTACCTCCGGTTCGTCCCGTTGTCGACGGCGATGTCCGGATCATCTACGCAGATGACCTCAGGCCGGGGCTAATCGGCGACAAGTGGGTCTGGGTTCGCATCGCGAACTCGAAGCTCCAAGCGATCAAATTCTACTTTCCATCACGGTCTATCAAGGATGTCGAACGTGCGCTCGGGGAAAAGTACGGAAACCCGACGGCGGTTGACGAGATGTATGTCGACCGATATGAGGCAGGAAGAAAAGACTTCTACATCGCTCGCTGGGACTTTCCGGATCTCAATGTGACCCTAACCAGCATGGATACAAGCTTGGACTACGAGGGTGGTAGGTATTCGGCTGGCCACGTGCGCGTCGACTACGGGCAGCGAGTGCGGAAGGAGGACAAGAATCGGCTGTGACAATCATAGTCAGAATTAGGAGCAAGCGATTATAAGGACCAACCTCAACAAGAGCTCATAGGGAAATTATGTATCCAACGAGAACCGTTGTCGTATTGGTTTTCGGAGTTTTCTCATTGACAGCAGTTGTAGGGGATGCCGTTCAGTGCAAACACAATGACGATTCCGGAGTAAGTTCCATTACCGATGTTATGCAGGATTTTGTGAGGGCGCGATCCCATTACGATCAGAAATTGCTCGGGGACACCATTTCAATGACGTATACCGAGGTATCACCGATTGGCGACATCGACTCCCGCATCGATGTGCTTGACTTCTATGGAGAAGAGGCAGCGCGCAAGTTCGAAGCATCAGGAGCTAGTGTCTCCAGCAGCCTTGACGAGGTGATGATCGATATTTTGGGCAATACTGCGATTGCGACTGCGCGGGAGAGCGTGATAGCTGCCAGTCCAAGGGGATCGAGATCGTTCTCGTTTCGTGCGTCGTTCTTTCTTGAGCAGGACGATCATCGCTGGCGCGTCCGGCACGTTCAGTACACCCCGATAGTTGTTCAGAAGGACAAATAGTGGCATAGCAGTCAGAGTTCGTAGGACGGGTTCTCTTCGTGCGTTTGTGTACTCCTGGATTGCATGAGAAGTAGTCAATGAAGATGCGGTCCATCCGAGCAGCCGCGATGCTCTTGGGATTGCTCCTGGCTTTCCCGTTCGCCTTCGCATCGCTATCGCCGAACGGCCCTGCCTCCCAATCTGTCCTGTTCGTGTTGAGTTCCGAGGGTCGTGATGCGGGACAGATGCGTCCCGGTTTTGAGATCGACGAGCTTGCTCAGGCATGGAACATCTTGAAGAAAAGCGGCGTTCGGACGGCGATCGCAAGCCCACGGGATGGTCGGGTCGAGACGGACGAGTTCGACGCGAAGAATCCAGACAATGCCCGACTGCTGAGTGATCCCGAAGCGGGCGACATCCTGTCACGGTAGTGGCGCACGGATGAAGCTGTCATTACCAAATGGAGGCAAAACTGTGGTCATTTCGAGCATGCAACCGACGCCTGCGCGTCGAGGACTGAAAGAATCTGTCGCAACTGCGATTGTGCTTTGCCTTGGTTGGATTCAAGTTGCATACGCACAATCCTATAACGAGATGATGAGCGAGAGTTCCGCACGGGAGTTCTACGCAGATGTTCAGAGGCGCATCAGTGCGGCCACGCACGATGGGCCTACGTACTACCTATCGGGATACGATTCGTTGACGCCGGAACAGGAGCAGTATCTTGAGGAACGTCGACAGAACGACGAGAAGCTCAACGAACTCAGAAAAGATCCCGTTCTGATGCGTCATGTGAATGGCTACTGGGAGCAGTACCAAGCTAGGGAATCGGCCAAGCCTGGTGAGTTTTGCGCGGCCACTTACACGAACCTCCATGGGTCCATCACCCTAAACGGTGTCGACGATCGGTGGGAGGGAGGGTTGCTAACTTTCATAGGCAAAGACATTCCGAAGCCCGACTCATTCCGCGAGATCACGGCCACGCTTACGCAGTCTGGAGGCAAACCTGCTGCAGTCAGGGTCTACAACCCGCAATCCAGCCCCGAGATGAAGGGGCTCGGCACCCTCATTTTCGCTGTCCCGAGCATGAAAGGAGCCCTCTCTGGAATGGAAGATCAGCAAGAGTTCGTGATTTCCATTGAGGGGGAGGAGGTCTTCCGAATGAGCTGGAAGGAAGGGATCGATGCACGCAACGCGCTGCGACGTTGCATTCGTCAACGATGAGTCAAGAATCTCAAGTGAAGCTTCTCGTGGACCAGTTTAGGCGCCATTCGCTCAAGTCTAAAGCGCTTCGCTGCACCAACAACGCGGCAAAAACATCTTGTCATGCTGTTGGCAGCATCGCGTGCGTCGGATTAACTCAGGCTCTAAACACCAATACAAACTTCATCGGAAGCTGGTCCCATGGATTCCTTGATTTCATTCATCCTGTTCACGGCTGCTTGCCTTGTTTTCGCGCTGTTGGCGTCGGTAGCCGATAGAAGGATCACGGCTACCTTCGCCATCGCCACCGCGCTCTACCTTGGGCTGGATGGCATCATAACCGAAATTCCTAACCTCGTTCCAAGCTTGGACTTCATCGGTGGCAACTGGAATTGGGTAGGAAAAATACTAAGCCTAGCCTTCTCCATGGTGGTAATTATCTCGTTGAAGACCTACGCGCCATCGCCACCTTCAATGGCCTGCGGCGCGGTCCCTCCAGGGAGTGCCAGCTCCGAAAAGTGTTGTCGGATGAGATCCAGCTTGGGATCGATGTAGAGGCGGCAGAAGGGTCTGCTCGGATCGGTTCGATAGTAGTTCTGGAAACGCTCGTCGGACGCCTTGAAGCTTCTGAACGGAATCACGAGGGTATGCACGGGCTTGCCTGACTGGTCGGCGAAACTGGCAATAGCTCGCTCGGCCTCAAGCCGCTGATGATCGTCAAAGAGGTAGATCGCGCTGCGGTATTTGCCTCGAGGGGAGCGCGCCCTCGTCGCGGAATGCGTTCTGAGGTGCACCTCGGAAAGCGTTTCCAACTGAATGACTGTCGAATCAAAGGTGACGATCACGCCCTCTGCCCACGTATCTGCAGGCGCGTCTGACTGGACAAATCCCTGGTCAACCTGGGTGACGCCGCGCAACGATTGGAACACGCCTTCGGTGCACCAATGGCATCCCCCGCCAAAGCCAGCCTTTGCGATGGTCACAGTTCATACCTCGGTGCAATTCGACGCGTGGCTTTGCGCAGATCATTGCTCGGACCGGCGGCAGGACGCCTGTGCGTCATCGCTTATTCCTTCTGAACTATGGCTTGCAGGGGCAGAACGCGACGCTCCGCCCAGCGACGGCAACGTTTAGACGATGGATTCATATCCATCCGAAGTCCAATAACCAACGTCTATGCCTTCTATACCCCTGGCGGTACGCGCCGCCGTGGTGCGCTGGCATCTTCATGCCGACCCGTTGGCCTGGGCGTCCTATCGCCCGTCAGGGGTCAGGACGAAACCCCAGCACGAATGCCACGACCTTTTGGGTGGACATTTCGCAGGGCTTGAGTGACGCCTGATCTGACGCAACCCGATAGAGATTGAAGCTGACAATGTCTGTCCCCGCCAACTCTCTGGCAAAAAGGCTGTTGCGACGACCATCCTCGGATCGCTTAACGGTCACACCGAAACGGCGGCCTTCGTACGCGCCCTCGGCGTATCCCTCCGGCATCGCTTTGAAGGCGGCATCGAACTCGGCGTGCTCCATCTCAGCTCACTCGTGTTGATCGTCAGAACGCACGTTGCTTCTAGGAACTCGTGGCAGCCGCAGCAGAGTAAACCGGGGCGCAGCCCTCCAGCCGATAGGCAGGCGCGAAGCCCATTGCAGTCGTGCCTTGCTGCCAGACATCCCATCCACTTGGGCCATTGCCTCATCTCGGACGGCCGAAACTGTGTATGCGAACTACTTGGCCCGGACTGCAATTGCTCAGTCTTGAGGTGGCGGCCGCGCGAGTAGCTCATCAAGTCCGCCCGCGGCATCAAGATCAAATAGGTCGTCGCAGCCACCGACATGAGTGCCGTTGATGAAGATCTGCGGCACGGTGCCTCGGCCCGATGCTTCGACCATGGCCTGCCGGCGGGTTGGATCCGACCCGATATCGATCGATTTCCATTGCACGCCTTTCTCCTTGAGCAGCTCCATGGCCCGTCGGCAGTAAGGGCACCAGCTCTTGGTGTACACGAGAACGTCTGGTTTCACGGTACGTATCCCTTAGTCGATAGTGGAGGCAGAGCCTGTCGCGCCCAGACCCGGGGGTTAGTCATAGACCTGCCGTGGAGTCGTCGTACGGCATCTCACAGCTCGCAGACCCAAAGTCACTCCGGGATGCCGCTAGCGGGTCGTTCGCATGTCACCTCAGCCGTTGGACCACTTTGGGCTATCCGCCAGCACGTCGGCGGTGGTCAGCATGCTTGCGCGGTCGAATTACTGATCTCCCATCCATGGGCGCTCGAGGAGTGCAACCGTGCCCTGACCGCCGTCGGCGCAAATGCTGACGATCGCGCGCGAGCCAGGAGGCATGGCCCAGAGCTCCTTCACCGCCTGGCTCAGGTCACGCGCGCCGGTCGCGCCAAACGGATGCCCAATGGCGACCGAGCCTCCGTTGGGATTGACACGGTCCCAATTGAAATCGCCCATGGCCGCCTGGACGCCGGCCTTTGTGCGCACCCACTCCGGGTCGGTAATGGCCGCCACGTTCGCTAGGACCTGGGACGCGAAGGCCTCGTGGATCTCCCAGAGCCCGATGTCGGCGAAGCTCAGTCGATTCCGGGCGAGCAGGCGAGGGATCCCATACGCCGGCGCCATGAGCAGACCTTCGGTATGGAAATCCACCGCAGACACCTCGTAGTCCACGAGCCGCGCGTAGGGCGTGCCCGTGGGGAGTCGGGCCAGTCCGGCCTTGGTGGCGACCCAGCAGCCGGCAGCGCCATCGGTGATCGGGGAGCTGTTGCCCGCCGTCAGGCTCCCCTTTCCACTGTCGCGATCAAAGACCGGCTTGAGTGCGGCAAGCCGTTCGGGCGACGTATCGGCCCGGGGATTCGCATCGCGCGCCAGCTCCGGCAGCGGGATCACGAGATCGTCGAAGAAGCCACGCTCCCATCCCGCCACGGCGCGCTGGTGACTCTTGAGCGCCCAGTCGTCCTGCGCCTCGCGCGTGACCTGCCAAGCCTTGGCCGTCTCCTCCATATGGTCGCCCATGGTCCGGCCGGTGATCCGGTTGGCCCAGCCCTTGGTGGGCAGCAGATAGTCGCGTGGGGTAAGGGCCTGGAGGGCGCCAAGTGCAGCCGCGGGATCGCGCGCAAACAGATCCGTGAGCCGCTTAGATGCATCTGCCGTCAGGGCGATTTGAGGGCGGCTCATGACTTCGGACCCGCCGACCATCGTGAGCTCCGTCCCCCCGCCCAGCATCCCCGCCGCCGCGAAGGTGGCCGTCATACTGGTAGAGCAGGCCAGGACGACCGAGAACGCCGGTACCGTCGGACTGAGCTTGGCGTCAAGCCAGGTCTCGCGGGCGATGTTGCTCCAGCCCATGTTTGGGATCACGGTCCCCCAGACCAGCAAATCTGGCTCCGCCTGGGCTGCCATCGCCTTTACAACCGGAACGGACAGAGAGACGGCGTCATAGGCAGACAACGCCCCTCCACCGCGGCCGAAGGGGGTTCGAAGGCCAGCGGCTACGAAAACGGGTCCGGCGAAGCGAGTCATGCTGGTCTCCTACGTTCTTGAACTTGTGGAGGGGTTGGATGCATCAGGTGCGACTGGATAGGTACTAAGCGCTGACGCGGGTGCAACGGGTCCAGGGATCGTTTATCTGAACTCTATTTGCCAGCACCGGAAAATCTGTTTGAGCCTCTTCAAAATGGGAACGGCAATCTGCATCTGCCATCGGCAAGAACTTTCAGCCTGAATCCTGAGCTAGAAGTCCAGACCCAGAGAGCCTGAATTTGACCCCTCCCACTAGCCGCCGTAACGTTCGGTTCGGACACTGGAGGCATCCACGCCTGCAAGCAGAACCGCATCCGTCGCGATATTGACGAAGCCGTTGGATCCACAGACGAATACGTGTGTAGGCATTCGGTCAAGCCGAGTCAGGATCTCCTGGACCATGGCGCCGTCGATCCGTCGCCCATAGTCCAAGCCGCGGGCCGGTCGCTCCCGCGTAATTGCCAAAGCCATAAGGAAGGCCGGATCGCTGGACTCGATCGAATGAAGCTCTTCCGAGAAGAGAACGTCCCTTGCGGTTCGCGCGGAGAGGAGCAACGCTGTCGGAACCGTTTGGGCAAGTGCGCGGCGCTGACGAATCATCGCCATTAACGGCACGAGGCCAGATCCTGCCCCGATCAGCAGCACGGTGCCTGCGGCAGGCTCTGGCCAAAGGAAATGGCCTCCCAGCGGACCACGAAGTTCTATTTCGTCTCCGACGGCTGCGACGTCGTGGAAGAAGGACGACACCTCACCATCGGGCAAAAGCTCAATAGCGATCTCTATGATCGAGCTTGCGTTTGCAGATGACGCGATCGAGTAGCTACGCATTGCGCTGTAGCCATCGGGCGCGGTCAGCTTAACGTCGACGTGCTGCCCTGCGATGTGCACAAACGATCTGCTCAGCCTAAGGAACAAGCTCTTGATGGTCGGCGTTCGCTGCACGATCCCGACGATCATGCAGGACTGCCACGGTATCCGCTGATCGCCGTTGTCAGTCATTTTTGTAGCGTTGCTCGCGCCACGGATCGCCGTAGATGTGATAGCCGCGCAGTTCCCAAAACCCGGCCTCGTCACGCGTGGTGAACTGCAGCGCATTCACCCACTTGGCTGATTTCCAGAAGTAAAGGTGCGGTACTAGCAGCCGCGCAGGACCCCCATGGTCGCGCGGAAGTGGCTTCCCGGCGTAGCTGAGCGCGACCATCGCCTTTCCGGAAAGCAGATCCGCCAACGGCACATTTGTCGAGTACCCGTCGTAGCAGTGCGCCAGTACGAAGTCCGTGGGCCGCTCAAGGCCGGCGTCCGCAAGAATGTCCTCGATCAGCACACCTTCCCACACGGTGTCGAGCTTGGACCAGGACGTGACACAGTGAATATCCCGAGTCACCTTGGTCTTCGGCAGGGCGTTGAACTGGCTCCAGTTCCACACTTTGGCGGGCTTCGGGCCGATCTTGACGGAGAATTTCCAATCGGCAGTATCAACGAGCGGCGTGGGTCCGGCTGACAGGACCGGAAACCCTTCCTCGAGATGCTGCCCAGGCGGAACTCGATCCGCTTGATTGCTGCCCGAACCGCGGCCAGTGAATCCTCTGGTGACCATGGCGAACCCCCTTACGTGTCACGACAGAAAGGAACCGGTTTCATCTCGAACCACTGTGCATTCCCTTTGCACAGGTCGCTGCCGGACGGGCAACCGGGTGAAGGTCAGAATAGCGGATGCCAAATATCAGTAGCTACCTTTCCCCGACGCGGCGAGGCACGCGCATCGCCTGGAAACCGTAACATCCGGTCGACACCATTGCCCAATAGCGACGGGCTATGTCTGCGATAGCCTAGGCAGGGATTTGTGGTCTCCCCGGTCAGCGTCATAACAGCAGACCGCGTCCCTTTCCTTTGGCGATATGGACCGGGGGAATATCGCTACTGCCGCACAGCCCCTGATAGTCCGCCTCAGCGTGGAAGCTCGGTCAATGCCGCGCCGTGCAAAGCTGGATTCCTAGATGGTGCGCCGTTGGCCAAACTGCGCCCTCGCCTTGCGGCAGCCAGGCATGGCACCTATGTCGCGAAGCTATTTCAAATGCTTCGCGCTTACCTTCATAGTCTCAGGCGCGGTTCTTACGAATCCCGATCACGCCTCGGCTTAACTGCCGAGCTGGCGGATCAAACGTTCGGGAGACAAACCGCAGGGAACTTCGAACGATCGGCTGGGGCTGCTCGCTCGGACATTTACCAGGCATCTACATCAGGGGTGGAGAATCCAATGAACGTGTCCGAACGACAGGCACCTGAGCTTCGCGTGCAGCGGTGGATTGGCGCCAACGGAGAGAAGATCGCGCCTCTCAAGCTGTCGGATCTGGGTGCAGGACCAAAGATCCTGTTTGCTTTCCAGGACTGGTGCGGTGGCTGCCATTCTCATGGGTTCCCGACGCTCCAAGCGCTGCACGCTGTCTTGAGCGACCAGGGCGTCGGCTTCGCGGTGATCCAAACCGTATTTGAGGGAGCGCACGAGAACACCTTCGAGAGACTGAGACCGAACCAGCTCGAGTACGAACTTCCTGTCGCATTTGGTCATGACGAGCCCCCGGCCGGCTCGACGCTTCCCACGTTCATGCAGGACTACCGAACCCGTGGCACGCCCTGGTTCACGGTCATCGACGCGGGCGGGCGCATTATCCTCTCGGACTTCCGCCTGGATGTGGGTCAGCTCGTGAAGGCGCTGGAGCAGGCCTAGTCAATGCGGCGATGGCTCGTTCTGGCCACCACCCACCTGGCGGTGCTTGCGCTAGGTTTTGGCGCCGGCATATATGCCCTGCCTATCCTGACAGCACCGGCAGCTCCGGATGCAGACGTGCTTGATCGGGTCGCTGCTGAAACGCTCTACGCAGGGCGCTTCGTGCGAGATCTCAGAGGTAGCAATCGGCTCCACTGGGGCGAGGGCGAGGTGCGCGTGTCGCGCAAACACATTGCGCACTTTGGGCACCTGGCCCCAGGCCCCGACTACAAGCTCTATCTCGCCCCACGCTTCGTCGACACGGAGGCAGCCTTTCTGCTCGTCAAAGACGTGTCGCGCCGCGTGGGCGATGTGAGGACGTTTAACGGCTTTCTCGTGGAGGTGCCGGCCGGCATTGATGTTCGCGACTACAACACGGTCGTCATCTGGTGCGAGTCATTCAACCAGTTCATCAGTGCCGCGGAGTACCAGGCCTCGCGTCATGATCAAGACTGACAAGCGTGTTGGATCCCGTCAGGCCGGGGCGTGACCCCGGCCTGGGATATCTTGTTCGCGGAGGTCTCGCCCCGGATTGAGCACGAGCCAGGCAGCAGATTGGGAGTCGACCTACTCGACGCTTTCTACAGTGATTTTCCGGCCGTTGAACTGCACGGTCTCTCCCGCGCGTGCGCCTTCAATGGCCTGGAAGATCGGCGCCATTGTGGAGATGCCCATAAGCTCCTGCCCATGACAGTTGAACTGGCTCGTTGACACGGCAACCACAAAGTACCGGCCGGACAACTTAACGACAGCGCCCTCGACGACGGTAGACTTCGGCCCGAAATCGATTGTTTCGAGCTTTTCAATTTTGTCCGCATAGTCATGGAGCTTGTCATCAAGTCCTTCCGCGAGGTCGCTCGCGATTTCCGCCTGAGCGTGCTCGTCGTTCTCGATCGGCTCGCTTCGATCAAGCCGAGCCGTCGACACGTAGCCTAGATACGTGTCGCGAGCGCTCTTCAAGGCCGCCGTTTCCAGCGACAGCATCGTCTCTCTGATGTGGTCTTTGTTCCAGTTCACAATCACCTCGCCTTGTATCGCTATTGGAGCCGTCTGCCCGTCAGGACTCGCCGGGGACCGCCGCGTAATTGAGCTTTGTCATCCCGCCCACGCGGCTATTCATCGCTGACAAAGTCCTCTCCTTGATAAGGAGCTCGGATCAACCTGGGGTCTCGGATGATGCTTGTGACAAGCCAAACATAGGTTTGCTCTGCGGTATCAAATCCGAGGATGCTGAAGGCACCGCCGAAGGGACATGCGGGAAAGTCTGGGAACCCCTCCCGAAGGACGTAACGCTCGGGTTCTTGTTCAAACTCGCGCTTGTAGACCTTGCGCAGACCGTGCTTGCTCGGCACATCCTGGTCCCCTGTCGGCAACGTCTCTCGATGCGCCAGAAGCTGCTCGGAAAAGTCCGCATGGCAAATCTCGTCGAACACATCGAATGCGTCGATCAGCAGTCCCTTGTGCCCCGTCTTTGGGTCCGTGATCGCGTAGATGTTTGAAGCATCCTCCGCATCGTCGCCACTCTCCAGGCGCAGCGCAGCGTCCACACGCATGGAGCAAGCATCCAGTTTCGATCCGAATTCGAGATCGACGAGATGGCCATCCTTGACACGATACTCGCGGTCGTATCCCTTGGCGACGTACGACTGCACTGCGCTTATGACATCGGTCACTTGGGTGTTCATTGAGGCGCCTTCATCTCGCGTTGAATGGAGCGTGCGCCCGCACGGGGCGTGCTGTGGACTGCCGGAGGACGGCGGAGATGTTGGGGTACAGAATTCAAAGCCACTTTGCCTTCTTTAAGCGCAAGAAGAGGATGAGGCAGGACGTCGCCATGAGCCCGATCACGACGAAGAATCCGTAGGTCGCATTCAGGCCGGGCATGTGCGTGAAGTTCATGCCATATATTCCAGCGATTGCCGCCGGAACTGCCAGTACAGCCGCCCAAGCCGCGAGCTGGCGGGTGATCCTACCCATCCTTTGCGCTTCCAGAAGACTGCTGAACTCAAAGACAGATGACAGGACCTGAAGCAGACCGTTAACCATGGTCTGCACGCGATCAACGTGGTCCGCGACATCGTTGAAGTACGGCCTCACATCGGCGCTGATGCAGGGAAAGTGCCCGCGAACCAGCTTTCTGACCAACTCGGCCATCGCTCCGAGCGTACGCTGGAAGTGGGTGAGCTCGCATCTCAGTGCAAAGATGCGGGCGACGTCTTCTCGTCCGAGAAAGTCGCCAAGTGACCGCCTTTCCATTGCCAGGACGTCATCCTCGATCATTTCAAAGATGGGCAGATACTGGTCGACAATCCGGTGCAGGATCGCGTGCAACACGTAGTCGACGCCCTTTCCCAACAGCGCCGGCGAAGCCTCGAGTTGCTTTCGAAGGGTACCTAGCTCTCCGGCGTGGCCGTGCCTTACGGTGATGAGATGATTGTGACCGGTGAAAATTGCCATCTTTCCGTAGCGGATCGTGTCGCCTACCAGCTCGGCGGTCTGGGCGACGACGTACAGCTCATCGTTGTAGACCTCGAGCTTGGGCGGGCACAGCGGGTGCATCGCATTATCGATGGCCACCGGATGGAGCTGATAGGTCGTCTGTATCGCGTGAAGCTCCTCGGCAGTGGGGTCGTGTAGCGCGATCCAACAGAAGTCCGATCGACTCTTATCCCATTGAACGTGCTCGTCGAGCGCGACGTCCCTGATTCGCTTACCTTCGTTGTAATAGCAGGCGGCAACGATGCTCATGCCGGCCTCGCAGGGATCTTCAGACCCCGCTGTACAGCTGGTCGAGCTAGCCCACGACCGAGCCAGGCTTGGATATTCGAATATTCGCTGAGGCCGACGATGTCGCCGGCAGCGTAGGTTTCAACCAGCGCATTTACCCAGCCCAGCGTTGCGATGTCCGCGATCGAATAGTCATCGACGATCCACTCGCGCCCTTCCAGCTGGCGATCAAGCACCCCTAGGAGTCGCTTGGATTCGTCGATATAGCGCTGTTGTGGGCGTTTATCTTCATAGTCCTTCCCGCCCCAGCGCAGGAAGAAGCCTAGCTGGCCGAACATCGGCCCGATGGCGGACATCTGGAAGAACACCCACGTCAGAGTTTCGTAGCGTTTGGCGGGTGCATTTGGGATGAGCTGGCCGGTCTTCTCGGCCAGGTAGATGAGGATGGCACCGGACTCCCAAACCGCAATGGGGCTCCCGCCAGGCCCTGCAGGATCGATGATTGCCGGGATCCGGCCGTTCGGATTCAAGGACACGAACGCCGGATCTTTTGACTCGTTTTTGGAGATATCGACCAAGTGGGGCTCGTACGGCAAGCCGGTCTCCTCCAGCATGATCGAGACCTTGACGCCATTGGGCGTGGGAGATGCGTAGAGTTGGATGCGCTCGGGATGAGATGCCGGCCAGCGCTTCGTGACCGGAAAGGACGAGAAATCTGACATGGTTCTGCGATCCTGGTGATGCGATGGCTGGGGACTGGAGAACTCAACCCTATCAGCACTGGGTTCGATAACCGCGCCGAAGAAGGGCGCGGTTATCGATGACTGCGAGGAGGGCGGGGGCTCAGGTCGCGACCCGCGAAGACGGTTCTGCCTCAGCCCCGGCCGATGCCCGCACAAGCCCCCCCGCTTTAGCGCTTGGGAAGAACCCAGTTGGAACGGGGAAAGTGGCACGTATAGCCGCCTGGCCGATTCTCCAAATAGTTCTGGTGCTCCGGCTCGGCCTCCCAGAAATCGCTCACCGGCTCGACATCGGTGACCACCTTGCCATGCCATAGCCCGGAGGCATCCACATCGGCGATCGTGTCCTCGGCGACCCGTTTCTGCTCCGCGTCGACGTAGTAGATGGCCGACCGATAAGAGAGCCCGCGATCATTGCCCTGGCGGTTCTTTGTGGTCGGATCATGGATCTGGAAGAAGTACTCCAGGATACTCCGGTAGCTGGTCACTGCCGGGTCGAAGATGATCTCGATCCCCTCGGCGTGCGTGCCGTGATTGCGGTACGTGGCGTTGGGAACATCGCCGCCGGTGTAACCAACACGTGTCGAGACGATGCCCGGCTGCTTGCGAATGAGATCTTGCATGCCCCAGAAACATCCGCCCGCGAGAACTGCGCGCTGATGCATGTTAAGCCTCCTTGATCTGATCGAGATATTCGCCGTATCCCTGGGCGGCCATCTCGTCACGCGGGATGAACCGAAGGGACGCGGAGTTGATGCAGTACCGAAGCCCGCCGCGGTCGGAGGGACCATCCGGGAACACATGGCCGAGATGACTGTCGCCATGTACCGACCTCACTTCCGTCCGCCTCATCCCGTGGGCGCCGTCCTGAACCTCGTTCACGTTGGCCGGAACGATCGGCTTGGTAAATCTGGGCCAGCCGGTGCCAGAATCGAACTTGTCCGTCGAAGCGAAGAGCGGCTCTCCCGACACGACGTCCACGTAGATGCCAGGCTTCTTGTTGTCGTTGTGTTCGCCCGTGAATGGCCTTTCGGTACCCGCGTTTTGGGTGACCCAATGCTGCTCCGGGGTGAGGCGGTCCAACGCTGTCTTTGACTTTTGAAACTTCACGATAGCCTCCGTTACGCATCTAGTGGGGCAGCCAAACTGTCGTTTGTGTTGTTAGTCATTGCGACGACTATCGCAGCGCGCCTTGGATTTATCCAATACGCCGAACGTATCGTTTCGATAGCATCAAAGCACTTCGCGATCTGATTGAGTTTGGCTCGCCCCAGGTCGCCAGCTGCTGATACCTTGATGCGACCATCACAGGTTGGGCGAGCGCTTCGAACAGGTTCTTCGGATGCCCTGGGAGTGCAACGGCCAGCCGTCTGCAGGAGGTTCGTCGGGTATGGCAGAGACTAGATTTTTGTTTCTCGGCGGGACTGGCTCCCAGCTTTCTGGTCATCTTGAGCCGCCGGAGGGCACGCCGCGGGGCTGGGCGATCTTCGCGCACTGCTTCACGTGCGGGAAGGACAGCCGCGCGGCCGTTTACATCTCGCGCGCACTGTCTCGAGCCGGCATCGGGGTCCTGAGGTTTGATTTCGCCGGGATCGGAGCCGGGTCGGGGGAGCCCGTCAGCTTCGCGTCGGACGTCGAGGACATTCGTTCAGCCGCAAAGGCGATGACGGCGGCGGGGATGCCGCCTTCTTTGCTTGTTGGGCACAGTCTGGGTGGAACCGCTGCGATCGTGGCCGCGGCCGAGTTGCCTGGCGTGGCGGCCGTGGCGACGATCGGCGCGCCCGCCGACCTCGAGCATATTCTGCGGTTCTTCCGGCCCATCGACCTGGACACCATCGCAAGCGAGGGCGAAGCATCGGCGGAAATCGCTGGCCGAACCTTCCTCGTTCGCCGAAGCTTCCTACAGGCGGTTGAGGTTTTCGACATTGAGAAGTCCATCGCCTCGCTCCGACGTCCTGTGCTGGTGATGCATTCTCCGCTGGATCAGGTGGTCGGCATCGACCACGCGTCGCGCATCTTCGTCGCATCCAAACATCCAAAGAGCTTCTTCTCGCTCGACACAGCAGATCACCTGCTTACGAGTGCCGCAGACGCGAACTACGCCTCGGCTATGGTGGCCGCCTGGGCAAGCCGATTCCTTCCACTTCTCAAGGCTGACCTTCCGCAGGTCGAGGTTGCGGAGGGCGTTGTCGCCACCGAAACCCTTGCCGGAAAATTCCAGCTCGAGATCCGTAGCGGCGAGCATACGTTCTTCGCCGACGAACCAGCGTCGGTCGGCGGTCTAGGAACTGGACTGTCTCCCTACGAGCTTGTGTCTGCCGGCTTGGCGGCGTGTACGGTCATGACCATGCGTGTCTACGCGATTCGCAAGGGCTTTCCGCTCGAACGGGCGAGCACGACCGTGCTGCACGAGAGGGTGCCGGGCATGATGCCGCCCGACCGGTTTACCCGCACCATCACCCTCGATGGCCCGCTGAACGATGATCAGCGTGCTCGGATTCTCGCGATCGCTGATCGATGTCCGGTTGACCTCACACTGGTCCGGGGTTCTGACGTTCAGACGAAGCTATCGAGTAGCACCGAGACGGCTGAACCAAAGCCAGATTGAAGAATGCTACTGACGGCGGCGCCCAACAAAGCGACCAGTCTGCGCCAACTGGGCTGCAGGGTTACCCGCGTCAACCGCGCTTCCCTATCTAAACCTTGCTCTCAACGGGGCGCGTGCGCGATTGCTCCGTCACACCTCACGACCGGCAGCAATGCCGCGATCGCGCAGCTCTGCGTCGATGGGACAGTCAGTACACCCCTCATGGCAGCAGAGGCGACAAATCCGGTAAGAGTGCTCAAGACTCTCAAGACGAGCGCGGAGGACACGTGCAGAGAGCTGCCCCAGAATTTTCATCTCCTCGTGGGTCAGAGCGGCCAGTCCCTCGGCGATGACCTGGTCCCTTGAGTTCAAGACGTCGTCGCTGACCGCCTTGCCAGCCCCCGTCAGATAAAGAGCGCGTGTCCGTCCGTCAGTGGGATGCTCCCGGCGCTCGATCAAGCCCTCTGTGACCAGACGGTCAACAAGTCGAACCGTTCCTGCATGGGAGAGGCCTACGCCCGCGGCCAGCATGCCTACGGACAAACCTGGCTTGTGCGCTAGCAGTGCCAGCGCCGAAGCGGTGGGGCCTGCCTCGGGCGCACGCGATGAACTGGCGCGAATGACGTCGTCGCTGATCATCAGCGCGAACGCCCCAAAGACATTGCGATCTTGGAGTTGAGTCATGGAGACCATATATATGTCCACCGCGCATAGACTGCAAGGGAAAAGTGATGCTTTTAGGGCATGCGGGACGAGGCGCTAAGCGTATGTTCCGGGCCTTTTTCCACCATAAACAGTGGGTTGGATGAAACCGCGGTGATCAGTCCGGCCGATGGGATGAGTATTGGCAATGCCTATCAGCTATGGATTCCTGATCCACTCCGGACACTATATGCACGCCGCATATAGATACGAACGATGATTGGACCCATCGGAGGACGGGCACTGGCCAGACTCCCCACCCTCTGGAGGCCGACCACCAGGTCGGCGGATTCCGTAGCCAATTGCTAGGTGGACGTAGGGAGCTCTGCCTCCTGTCCGCGGCGGAACCGGGAAACGGTTCGCTTGAAATGCGAACTAGATCGGGACGTGGCGAGATGAGTGTGCCAAGGCGTGGCTTGCCAGGCACTTGGAACTTGCGGCGGCGCGGATGGCCTATGAAGATCGGTGCTGAAATGAGGTCGCGCAATTATGTACCGCTGCGCTGTCCTTAGGGTGTGAGGACTATTGGACGCGGAGCTGTTGCCCAACGCTCCCGTCTTGCGGGGAATCTGAACTAGCTACCCGTTTGCCACGTAGTGACTGCCCGTTGCATCGACCAGGCGGTTGGTCAGTGACCCGTGTCTTCGCCAGCAGCGTCGGCCGTAGCGTGTGTTGTCCCTGGCTTGTGATGAGCCGGTGCGTAGATGGTGTAGAGCTGCATAGGTGCTTGGCCGATATTGGAGATGTTGTGCCAGGTCCCGGCGGGCACCAGCACGCACCATCCATCGGTCACTTCTTGGTCGAAGGTAAGCTCATCCTTCTGCGGCCCCATCTGGATCCGGCCGCGTCCGCCGTCGAGCCGGAGGAACTGATCGGTATCGGCGTGCATTTCGAGGCCAATGTCGCTTCCAGGTGGAATGGACATCAGGGTCAACTGCAGATAGTTGCCACTCCATCTCACCGAACGATAGTTCGGATTATTGATCGTCTCACTCTCGAGATCGAACGAATGGGGCGCTGGGCCGACGTCTGCAGTCTTCACGATCTCTCGTTCCACTAAATGATGGTGGCTCCTACTGCCCGCTCCCTTCGTAGTGCCGAAGTTTGTGGGCGTAGGGACGACGCGTTAAGCGGAGTGCGTAGTTACCTCGCTTCCAGCAAATACGCGACAATCTCTCCTCGCTTCTTCGCGTCTTGAACTCCCCGCGGGAAAAGTCCGCCCATTCGATTTCCAGGAATAAGCTCCTTGGGCTTCTCGATATGACTGGCGAGGTTCTCTGCGGTCCAAATCACTTCGGAGCTCGACATCGCAGGGGAATATGCGTATCCGGCTGATGTCCCTGCCTTTCGGCCCGCCACGCCTGCCAGGGAAGGGCCTATCCCGTTTTCACCTGGCGTCATTGAGTGGCAAGAGGAACAATAAATCTCGAACGTGACCTTGCCGGCTGCCACGTCGCTGTCCGTATCCTGCGCTACGCCGACGACGTCGCCGCCCGCCTCCTGGGCTCCGGCGCCGCCGTGCCTGGCGGCACCGGCTTCAGGCTCGCCGACGATGATGTCCTTTGGAGCCGTTGCCTGGGCGTTGGGGCCGAGCGCCGGGTAAGCGTAGCTATATACCCAATCCGACTGCATCGCCGGAACGTGGCAACCTTTGCAATCCGTCTGGTAATTGCTCGATATCTGCTTCTTGGTGGCTGGATCAAACTCTGCCCAACCCCAACCATCACCCCACAGCGGATTCGATGGAAAGCGTTCGTTTGCATCCTTGACCATCAGAAACCACGTTTTGGTCTCATTGGCCCAGAACGCGTTACCGGTTGTATGTTTGGAGCCAACGGCCAACGTGACTTCCTTGACCAGCACGGCGCCATCAAGGAATCTGCCGGTCTCGTTGAAGTTAACCACGTCAATGGGGCGTGCATAGACGGAGTGGATGTCTGCCACTCCGCCATCACCCGTGACCGCCCAGGACCCAATGAACACAAACCCGCTTGGGAAATTGGCCGGAAACCCGATGTCTCCCGTTTTGCTGACGAAAGACGAGTACGGGTCCAGTTCCGCCTGTACGGGGTCACTCTGTTTGCATCCCCCTGCGCAAAGCAGTGCGGCGATCGCGACAATGCTCCCCGCTGCCATCCGCGAACCGATTCTGCTCATGCGACTCGCCCCCACTTCGTTCCCGCGCGCTCCCCATCCCGCGAAGAGGGCAGTCCATAACAGCCCTCTTCGCATGGACGATGCATGTCAGTTCGCAGCGACAGGCAGAGGTAGCGGGGCGAGGATCGATTCGTAGAGTTTGACGTAGACCATGTCTTCGTCGGCGTTGGCGATGTGGCAACCAGCGCACTCACCAACCGGCTTGACGGCTGCTTCCGCAAGATACGGGGGGGGTGCGTGATTGAAGTTGAAGTAGCCCCAATTGTTTGTATCCGCGAAGCGCTTGCTGTCTTTCACGGAGACATCCAGACCATTGACCGCACCTGGGAAGTAGCCGCGACCAGAAGGCAAAACGCGCGAGCCATCGGGGAAATCGCCTTTGGGATCGTCAACCAGTTGCAGTTCCTTGATCATCATCGTGCCTTCCGGCCACTTTCCGGTTTCCCGGTATGCCTTGAACGCCGCCGGCTGGACGTAGACATTGTGGAATTCCGGGAAGTTCGATTTTCCATCATTCAGGCCATGCGGTGTCAAAGGAGCTCCGATGAAGACCATCTCCCGGAAATCCTTGGGTTGGATCAGATGCCCCTCGGGCGACCAGACCGGCGGGATATCAATCTCCGGGTAGGCTGGATCCGATCCAAGCCCCGATGCCGGAGCGGGGGCCGCAGCCGCGACCACAGGAGCGGCCGACGCCACGCTGGGCTCTGCCGCTTGATTTGTGCATCCCGCAAGTACGAGGAATGACATCGACAGCGCGATGCATCCAAGACCGTTTTGGAATCTTGAGTGGTTGATGCTCATGGAAGTACTCCCCTAGTGGGCGCGACAGAAACGAGCGCACGCTGACTACTGAGAAGCGCCATCTCTAAGTCAAATAGTGCAAACGCATTGGAACGATGCCTTTAAAACATAGTCGGCTGCTTTCCGCTTCCAAACACGATTGCTAGCTCATAAGACGCTCCTTATGCGCCCTTGCTTGAGGGCTCCCTGGACACAATTGGGCGTATGTTTCAGGCGCGATGATCTGAGGTAATGTCGGGCGTGACCCGCTCTAGGAGAGTCCAGTGCATATGACTGGCAGTCCCGTCTCGCCCGAGCAAGGCGAGAGTGATCGCGACAACGTTGTCCTACGCTGCGAGCGGTATCGAGAGGCGTTCTTGTTGTTGTTGAATGCGCCCTTTGAAGATCTGGACGACAGCCTGATGCGCATGTTGGCCGTGCTGGCGACCACCCTGGACGTCGACCGTGTTGGTCTGTGGCTGTTCACCGATGCTCCTCGCGGCATCCAGTGCGCCCACCAGTGGGACCGAGAGGTGGGTGGACCAGTTGTACCTGATGTCTTTCTTGCGAAGGACTATCCCCACTATTTTTCTGCCATCTCTAGCGAACTTCTGATTACGGTGACGGATACGCGCACGGACGCACGTACAAGCGAACTGTCACAGGACTACCTCGAGCCTCTTGGAATCCTTTCGCTGCTCGACGTCCCCGTTCGCGCATTTGGTCGCTACCTTGGCGTGTTGTGCCATGAGCACAGGGGCACGACGCGAGCGTGGACGGCGGAGGAGCAACACTTCGCCTCCGGCGTCGCCAATCAGATCGCGCTAGCTCACGAACGGCATCAAGCAAGCAAGGCCCAGCGGGCGCTACTTTGGCGCTGTACTCATGATGAGCAGACGCAACTGCCCAACCGCGCCTACCTTGATGGCGCATTGCATACCGCAGTGTCAGAGAGCACGTCCGGCGTCACGTTGATCGTTACGTCCGTCGATCAGTGCAGTTACCTGCTAGGCGCTTTGGACAATAGAACCATGGCGACCGTGGCTCAGCAGATTGCAGAACATCTGCTGCGCGTAGCGCCCGGTGATTGGCTGGTAACCAGGACGGCCCCGAATGAGTTCGCGCTTCTCATTCAAGACAAGGATCCTGCCGCGCTAGCTCATGCGCTCCATACATTGGCGGATGCACTGAAACTTACCGTACAGGTTGGCAGGCAGCGCGTGCCTCTGACATGGAGCTCGGGCTACAGCCAACGAGAGGTACTGGAACCTGATGACGTCAACGCGCTGATCAGCGAGGCACAACTGGCGTCGGTCGCCGCGCACACGTCCGGCGGAAACTGCCTGGTTCAGTTTGATTCTGTTATGCGATCGCGCTTGGCCGAGCAACTTGAGCTCGAGCAGGAAATGAGAGATGGATTGGAGGCCGCCGAGTTCAAGCTCTTCTTCCAGCCTGTATTTAAGCTCGAGTGCGGAACCTGCGTGGCGGTAGAAGCTCTTCTTCGTTGGCAGCATCCGCAACGAGGGATGATCTTTCCCGATGCGTTTCTCCCAGTGGCGCTTTCGTCTGGTCTTATCCTTGACTTAAGCCGGTTTGTCGTGCGGGAGGCATGCCAAAGTATCTCCAAGCTTCGCCAGGGGTCGGGGCTCACCGACTTGCAGATAGCAATCAACATGTCGGCTCCAGAGATCGTGGTCCCAGGTACCGTTGAACTCTTGGCTGACGAGTTAACTCGCGCAAATGTCACAGCAGAGTCCCTGACGCTTGAGATAACCGAGTCCGCCTTGATACTCGATCTGGGCCGGGCTGCAGACGTGCTGTCCAGTATTCGTAACTCTGGGATCAAGGTTAGCCTGGATGACTTTGGCACCGCCTACTCGTCACTGTCCTGGCTTCGACAGTTGCCGATCGACAACGTCAAAATCGATCGCGGCTTCGTGGCAGGCATGATCGATGACCACCGTGATAGAGCAATCGTCGAGGGCATAGCCGCTCTGACAAGGTCTTTTGGGAGAGAGGTCATCGCAGAGGGCATTGATACGGTTGAGCAGCTTGCCGCACTGCGGGCTATTGGCGTGGAGTTTGGCCAAGGCTATCTTTTCTCTCGGGCAGTGCCGCTGGAGGAGTTCGTACCGACATTGCTGCACAGCTGCGAAACACTATTCTCCCCTGCCCCCGGAGCGCCACCCGGCTAGATGCTAGGGCGTTGACGCGCCCCCTGGCTATCCGCTGCCCGCCATGGACGGCCGGCACGATGCGCGTATGCAGCGTCTGACTTGATTGTGGGTGCTGGTCGAGGTGGACCAGGCCGTTGAAGGTGACCGCGGCCTAGTTCATGTATCTGGCTACGGTCGCTTTCGGCTATAACCGGACTGGTTGCCGCGTCGTGCACCAATTCAAGGCGCCGCGGCTGTCTTAGGTCGCGAATGGTCCGGACAGCGCCCGAACTACGGAACGTAAATGTGAGTCTCGTAATTTACGAGAATCCGCCGCCACGTCCGTGATTGGACGTAGGATATTGTCCATGAGAGATTTTCCGGCGAGATTGAGGCAGCCATCGCTCCGTTGGAGGTCCGAGCGCAGAGTCGCCTCCCGACTCGAAGTGGTCATCGGGCACACGCGACGGTTGTAACTTCGTGCCGCCCTTCAGCGGCTGCGTATTTCGGCCCGGTTGAGCAACGAATCCGTTTGACGTTGACCACAGTCGGATCAGTTGCTGGTGCTGACCGGGGCCAGGTCTTGTTTCAGGCCACATCCGCTTCCGACCGAGGCTGTGTAAAAACTCGTCGGCAAGGGACTAGCGACGTTGGCGTGAGCAGTTCGAGCGGCCGGTGATACAGCGAAAAGCGTGATGACTAGGCCGCGATGGCCCTCACCATGCCATCGGTGCCCATGATCTTGATCATCCGCTTCATGTTGTAGGCCAGAACCGCCAAGCTGATCTCCGTTTTGACCTTTGGAAGTGTCTTGGTCAGCAATGGCGTCGTTCCGAGCCACGATTTGAGCGTGCCGAAGACATGCTCCACCGTCTGTCGCCGTGCTATGGCCGCTTCCGGCCTCGCATCCAGCAGCATCTGCATTCGTTCGAGCACATGTTCGTGCTCCCAGCGGGTGATTCGTCTATAGCTTGCGGTCGTGCATTGCGTCCGCATCGGGCAGCGTGGGCAGGCTGAGGACCAATACTTACGCAGGGTCAGGCCCTTTTCTTCGGCCGTGAAGCGATGGATCGCTCTTTCGCCTGCTGGGCATTCGTACTCATCCGCGGCTTCGTCATAAACAAAGTCCCGCTTGTCGAACCGGCCTTCGGCCTTGCTGTTCGACGTGAGCGGCTTGGGCACCAGCGGAATGACGCCTGCCTCCTCGCACGCCTGGATCTCCGGGGCATTGAAGTAGCCCCGATCTGCCAGCGCCGTCATGCGTTCGGTGCCAAGGGCTTCCCTTGCCTTCGTTGCCATGCGCGAGAGCTGCGCGCGGTCGTGACCGTCGTTCGTCACGTCATGGGCGACGATCAGATGATGCTCGGCATCAACAGCCGCCTGGACGTTATAGCCCACCACACCCGTTCCACGGCCGCTCGTGGCCATCGAGCGTGCATCCGGATCCGTCAGTGATATCTGGCGATCTGGAGTGGCCTCAAGCTGCTTTTCGATGGCGTCGAGCTTCTCCATCTGCGCGCGCAGCTTGGCCAGCTTGTCCTTCAAGTGAGGAACGCGACCCTCTGGCAACAAGCTTGGATCACGATCCGCGCGGTCCATCTCGGCCAGATAGCGCGCAACGCTCTGCTCCAGTTGCTGCCGGCGCCCCTTGATCTTGCCAGCGGTGAAGTTGCGGTCCCGGCTGTTCACCGCCTTGAGCTTGCTGCCATCGATCGCGACGATTGCGTGCGAGAAGACCTTCATGCTCCGGCAGAGGCTGACGAACTGGCTGCACGCCGCGGTGATCGCGCTGCCGTTGTCCTTGCGGAAGTCGGCAATGGTTTTGAAGTCCGGTGCCAGCCGGCCAGTCAACCAGATCAGCTCCAGGTTCCGTTGTGCCTCCCGCTCCAGGCGGCGGCTGGACTGGATGCGGTTGAGGTAACCGTAGATATAGATCTTGAGCAGTGCCGCGGGGTGATACGCGGGACGACCGCCAGCCACGCGATTGGCGGCCTCGAAGCCCAGTCCGCTCAGATCGAGTGCGTCCACGAAGGCATCAACCACCCGTACCGGGTTGTCATCGTGGACGAAGTCTTCCAGTCGATCAGGGAGCAGAAGCCCTTGGGAACGATCAACGCCATCCACGAATCGCTTCATGCAGAGCACCCATCGGCCGGTGCTCAGATCATGCCAGTGGACGCAGGGTTTTCACACAGCCTCG
>Ga0056908_1000540_pt1 | contig 21844 bp, 16 predicted proteins | sample EBPBio142010_DNA_FD_55020 | JGI IMG/M metagenome (GOLD analysis project Ga0056908, IMG submission 55020) | Wastewater treatment Type I Accumulibacter community from EBPR Bioreactor in Madison, WI, USA - Reactor 1_10/4/2010_ DNA | ecosystem: Engineered > Bioreactor > EBPR > Anaerobic-Aerobic >...
GAATATCTGCAACATCTTTATTTCCTGTGGTGTGAAAAGTTGCAGCGGCAACAATTAAAATTGCTGCATTGATAAAGAAGGCTAAAAATAGGGAAAGTGTACTATCGATGGTCGCAAATTTAATCGCTTCTTTTTTCCCTTCATTGGTACGTTCATAATTTCTTGTCTGAACGATACTGCTGTGCAAATACANATTATGCGGCATTACGGTTGCTCCCAAAATTCCAATGGCGATATAAAGCATGGAAGGATTAGTTACAACTTCTTTCTGTGGAACAAGTCCGCTTAGAATCGGGAAAATATCGGGATTTGATAAAATAATTTCATAAGCGAAACATCCTAAAATAATGAAGATTAAACCCGCAACAATACTTTCCAAGATTCTGAAACCTCTCGCTTGAAGAAATAANATCAGAAAAACATCAACTACGGTAATCACAACTCCCCAAGTTAACGGTATGNCGAANAATAGATTTAATGCAATCGCAGAACCGATGACTTCTGCCAAATCACATGCTGCAATTGCNATTTCGCAGAAAACCCAAAGGATAAAATTGGTGGTTGGATTGAAATGGTNTCTACACGCTTGAGCCAAATCTCGTTCAGCAACAATTCCCAACTTCAGTGATAAATGCTGAAGAATCATCGCAAAAATATTGGAAATAAGAATCACAGAAAGTAAAGTATATCCAAATTGTGCCCCACCTGCAATATCTGTCGCCCAATTTCCGGGATCCATGTAACCGACGGCAATCATCAGACCGGGACCTGCAAACGCAAACAGTTTTTTCCAAAAACCCGCATCTTTAGGAATGTTAATGCTTGAAAAGACTTCAGGCAAAGAATTGATGTGCTTTTCTCTTTTCCAACCGATATTGTTATTCTTCATTAATGTTAGATTAATCTAACAAATGTAGTTATTTTAAACTAAAACACAATATTTTAACAAAAAAAATCCCGACAAATTTGTCGGGATCTGTTATTAAATATCTNGAAAGATTATTTTGTAAATCTAATAGAAGTTTTTCTGTCTGCTTCTCTTTCTTTGTCAGAAGCAGTTTCAGCAACAGTTGCAAATTCTTCACCGTAACCTTCAGCTCCTGTAACTTGNGCAGAACCTAAAGCAGCTTTTACAGCATCNGCTCTNTTTTGAGACAAAGCNTTGTTTCCTGCATCGTCTCCTTTTTTATCAGTGTAAGCTCCGATTTTTACTTTAGCATCTGGATAAGCAGCCAAAATCGCTTTCAAGTTATCCAACTGAACTTGAGATTCTGGAGTCAATTTAGTTGTTCCAAATTCGAAGTTTAAGTTATCAAAGTTGAACCACTTGTTTTTCAAAGCAGCTTCGTCTGCATTTTTGTACTCGTCAGAATTCAAGAAAGCGACTACTTGATCTTCGATACCACCTTTGTAAGCGTTCAAAGTTTTTCCACNAGGAAGAGTAACTGTAGTTGATTCTTTTGCAGTTGTAGCTACTACTGCAGAATCTNCAACTGGAGCAGTTACGGCAGCAGAATCGGTTACAACGGCAGNTGAGTCTGTAGTTGTAGTTGTTGTATCTGCAGGTTTGTTGCACTGTTTCCACAAGAACCAACCAGCAAGACCTAACAATAAAAGTGGCAATAACCATTTCCAAATAGAACCACCACCTCCGTTGTCGTCATTTCTGTCAACGTTTACGTGAGTGTTTCCTCCTCTGTTTACTTCTACTTTCGGTTGGTCGTACGACGAAACTCTTACTTTTTCAGTTTCTACGTCTGGTGCAGAATGACCTCCCCAATTTCCAAGACCTAAAGAGGCCAAAGAAAGACCTGCAGGAAGAAGTGAAGAAACAATTCCTTTTTGATCATTCAACAAAGAAGTAAGTCCTGAAGCTCCAAGATTGTTATCAGCAGAATATTTTCCTAAAGAACCAAGAGCTGCACCAGTTACCATATTCAACAAAGAATTCGATGATGAGTTGCTTACTCCTGAAAAACTGGAAATTGCATTTACCAATCCTCCAACTTTATCTCCAAAGATTGCAGATAGAACAGTTGAAATTAAAGAATTATTAGAAGAACCTCCTAATAAATTACCAAGAAGACCACTAGAAGCAGCTCCCGTAATTGCATCAAGAACTCCTGGTTTATCTGCATTGTTTGCCAAACCACCTACAACAGCAGGAAGTAATCCGCTGATTGCTTTAGATACTCCTGATTCGCTTTCTCCCAATTGAGAAGCAGCTTGTGAAACTAACGCAGGACCTAACTGTCCTTTGATAAGATCAATAACGTTTAATGACATAATAGTTTATTTTAAAGTTTAACTAAACCAAAGGTAAGCAAAATTCAATCCATTAATCTGAGAATTGTTAAATTTTATAAAAACATTAACATTTTCAGTACGCTTCGCATAATTTTTTAAAATTTAATATGATTTTGCAAAGATAACACGCTGTTTTGAGGGTTTTCCTGTAATCATAGAGACGCCTTCTTCTAACTCATTTTTTAAAGGAATACAACGGATGGTTGCTTTCGTTTCATTTTTGATTTGTTCCTCTTCTTCAGCAGTGCCGTCCCAAGGAGCTGAAATAAATCCGCCTTTATCTTCTAAAACTTTTTTGAATTCTTCGTAAGAATCCACTTTTGTGATGTGGGAATCCCGGTAATTCAACGCTTTATTGTAAATATCTTTTTGAATGTTTTTTAAAAGTTCTTCGATGTAATTATCAATATTTTCGATAGGTTGAACCTCTTTCGTCAAGTTATCGCGTCTTGCAATTTCAACGGTTTTGTTTTCCAAATCTCTTGCTCCCATTGCGATTCTCACAGGGACGCCTTTTAATTCATATTCTGCAAATTTCCAACCTGGTTTGTTTTCTGTTCGATTGTCATATTTTACTGAAATTCCTTTTGCTTTTAATTTTTTCTGAATTTCAAAAGCTACTTCATCAATTTGTTGTAGCTGTTCTTCGCCTTTAAATATAGGAACAATCACCACCTGAATCGGAGCTAAACTTGGTGGCAAAACCAAACCTAAATCATCGGAATGGGTCATAATCAAAGCGCCCATCAATCTTGTAGAAGTTCCCCAAGAGGTCGCCCATGCGTGTTCGATTTTCCCTTCTTTATTGGTGAATTTTACGTCGAAAGCTTTTGCAAAATTCTGTCCCAAAAAGTGAGAAGTTCCTGCTTGAAGCGCTTTTCCATCCTGCATCAAAGCTTCTATACAGTAGGTTTCATCTGCACCGGCAAATCTTTCTGAAGCGGTTTTAATACCTTTAATCACAGGAATTGCCATGAAATTTTCTGCGAAATCTGCATAAACATCAAGCATTTTCTCAGTTTCTTCAATCGCTTCTTCTTTTGTTGCATGCGCAGTGTGGCCTTCTTGCCAAAGGAATTCAGCCGTTCTTAAGAACAGACGGGTTCTCATTTCCCAACGAACAACATTCGCCCATTGATTAATTAAGATTGGTAAGTCACGATAAGACTGAATCCAACTTTTATAGGTGTTCCAGATAATTGCTTCCGACGTTGGGCGAACAATAAGTTCTTCCTCCAATTTTGCTTCCGGATCTACTATTAACTTCTTTGGATTATTTGGATCCGCTTTTAAACGATAATGGGTTACTACAGCACATTCTTTGGCAAAACCTTCCGCATTTTGTTCTTCGGCTTCGAAATAGCTTTTAGGAATAAAAATAGGGAAATAGGCATTTTCGTGGCCGGTTTCCTTAAATTTCTTATCCATTTCGTCACGCATTTTTTCCCAGATTGCATATCCGTAAGGTTTAATTACCATGCAGCCGCGAACTCCGGAATTTTCAGCGAGGTCTGCCTTCACTACAAGTTCATTGTACCATTTACTGTAATCTTCAGCTCTTGAAGTTAATTTTGCCATTATTTTTATCTTTTATTTCTATCTTTGATTTAACTTTTTAGGAACGCCCTTATCTAATCTAAAAAGCGTAATTTTATCCGAGATTTCTATCATAAAATTGGTATAATTTTGGTAGAAAGTGCAAATATAATTCAAATTAAAACTTTTCACATTATCATGAAAAAATTTACCCATAAAAATTTACTTGGATTGCTTAAATCTAAAGCGGTTTTGGCAATTTCGAGTAGTTTGATATTAACTTCCTGCGTGATCCAAACTGGAGGTTACAGCGAAACTGATGGCGTTTATTACGATCCAAATAGAGATACTTTACCAGAAGGAACCGTGATGAACAGCGGAAACAGAGTTGGTGAGTATTACGACTATCAAGCCAATGATGATCAAAATAAATATCTAAATTCGGACAACAGAAATCAAAGTTGGAAAGACAATAAAAACTCTGATTGGGGAAATTATACCGGAACAGATACTTACTATTCCGATAATTGGGGTTATTCACCTTTCGGATATTATTCTGGATTTGGGTTGGGATTGAGTTTCGGTTGGGGTTCACCTTGGGGTTATGGTGGATATTATAGTCCGTGGGGATTTGGGTACAATCCTTGGTATGGCTATTATAATCCTTGGTATGGGTACTACAACCCTTGGTATTACGGATATAATCCTTATTATGGCTACAATCCTTATCATGGGTATAATCCTTATTACTACGGAAACGGATACGGATATGGCTACAACAGCTATCAAGGTGGATTCAGTTATAAGAGAAGCGGTTCTGATACCTCGTTCAGAGATGCTCAAAGAATTTCCAATAGCTCGGGTTTTAGAAATACCAACAATAATAATTCTGGATTCAGGACAAATTCATTGAATGATGCTGGTTTTAGAACTAATAGTTCTGGAACGAGAGCAAATCAAAGCACACAGCAATCTCAGCCAAGAATGAGAAATTATCCGCAACAAAACCAACAACAAAGTTCACCACGTTACGAGCAACCTGTCAGAAGCAATAATGGCGGTGGTTTCAGATCGGGTGGTGATAGTGGATTTAGATCAGGTGGTGACAGCGGTTTTAGATCTTCTGGAAATTCTGGAGGCGGATTCAACAGCGGTTCTTCTAATTCTGGTTCTAGATCTTCTGGTGGAGGAGGATTCCGAAGATAATTTTTTTGCTAAAAAGTATATAATATAAAATGATTAAAAAATCTTTAATGATTTTGAGCATTTCTGCGGCTTATTTTGCAAATGCTCAAGATGTTTCAACCATTCGCAACACTGCTGAAGTTTACTCTAATTCATCTTTGAATGGTTCATCAAAATATAATTCTATGGCTGGTTCGATGGGAGCTTTAGGTGGAGATTTCTCCGTACTTAATTCCAATCCTGCTGGAATCGGTGTAAGTATTGCGAGCGAAATTTCAGGAACATTATCCGTTGGAAACAGTAAAAATTCAACTTCGCTTTATGGAAGTACAATGGAGTACAAAATTAATAATACCGATGTCGGAAATGTGGGAGGTATTGCATCTTTTCAGATCGAAGGCTCCACACCTTGGAAGTTTGTGAACATCGGTGTAAACTATTCTAATCAATCTTTGGAGGATTACTCACAAAGTCCTGGAAATTCCGGGTTGGTTTATCCGATTTATGACCAAAATAATGTGTTGGTTACCAATTTAACTTTCGGTGGGCATGCTTACAACCGTTACGGTGACGTATCAAAAATGTCGATCGGGGTTGGTGGTAATTATGACAATAAATTTTATCTTGGTGCTGGTTTGAATTTTCATAATGCAAATCTTGAGCAATATGATTCTGCAAGATTTANTTCAAGCTCAAATAATGTGACGGAAACATTCANCAAACAATACACTCCTTTTTCAGAATCTTCCAGCGGTTTTTCTGCGTCAGTGGGTGTTATTGGAAAAATTAATCCGCAATTCCGATTGGGAGCATCCGTTGAAACTCCAACATGGTGGAATATTGCAAGGGTTTACACGGAATATGAAAATCCTACCGATGGGACCTATTCTGAAGACCGCAATCTTACATCACCTATGAAAGCCACGTTAAGTGCAGCTTTTGTACCTAACAAAAATTTCGCTATTAACGTTGATTATTCTTTAGGTCTTACAAAACCTAAATATAAAGTGTATGGTGATGCAGAAACAGAATTGAACAAATTCTTTGCAGACCATTCAAACAGCCTTTCAGAGGTTAAAGTTGGTGCAGAATATAGAATTCAACAATTTCGCTTGAGGGGAGGATATGCATTTTCGTCAAGTCCATTTGACGCGATGACGATTTCTTCGCTTTCCAATATTGGCGACGTTTCGAACACTTCATACAGCAATTTGTTTTTAGGAAAAAGGAACACGATTGGCGCGGGAATTGGCTATGATTTTAAAGCATTTTATATTGATGCAGCTTATCAAAATGTAAGTTCAGAATACAACAGTCCTTTTATCCAAGGATCTTTTGCGAATAATACAGGATATTTTTCCAATAACTACATTGTTGAAGTAAATTCATCAATTGTATCAAACGTTAAAAACAAAAAAGATAATTTCTTTATTACACTCGGCTGGAAATTCTAGTCGGAATTAAGTGAAATAATGATAGGAGACTCCAAAGCAATTTGGAGTCTTTTTTAATGCTGATGAAATAAATGTCCTGTCATCGCCAACAAAATCCCCAAAATCACCAAACCAATTTTCTTCCAATCGATATTGTGATTTTTGCTTCCCTCAAAAATAATCACGGAGGAAATATGCAGGAAAATTCCACCAACCAAAGCAAGGAAATAAACTTCCCAATCAGGATTAAAATATTTGCCTAAAACCATTCCCAAAGGTGAAGCGAACGCAAAAACCGAAATAATAATCCACGCCGAAGTAGAAAATTTATTTTGCTTAATCAAAAAAGCTCCGAGAATAAACGAAATAGGAATATTGTGAACCAAAATTCCCGTTAAATAAGGACTTAAAGTTTGGTCCTGATTCGCAAGTGGAATTCCTTCTAAAAACGCATGAATAAACATCCCAATCATTAAAGCCATTGGGAGAATGCTTTTGCTTTCATGGTGGTGATGAAAATGACCGTGTTCGAAGCCTTTGGTTAAATTTTCAAGCAGGATTTGCAGCAAAACTCCCGCAATCACCCAAATTCCGATATTATGATGCTCGTTGGAATAAACTTCGGGAAAAACTTCGTTTAAACAAATGGTAATTAAAAATCCCGCACTTAAAATCAAAAGATTTTTGGCAAATTTCTCTCTGTTTCCGAAAAACTTTCCGAGAAAAACACCCGCTAAAACGCTTAAAACCAATAAGATGATAATCATTTTTTAAAAGTTTTAATTCATGTTCTTGTAATCTTCCGACTTCGGACTTCCATCTTCTAACTTCCTGAAAACAGTGATGCAACGTGGTGAGTTTTCAAGATCAAAATTTCCCAACTGATAATCTCCGTAAATTTTTACTTTTTCAAAACCCAATTCGGCACCATAATTTTCAATTTCTTCCATCGTGTGCAGCTTCACTTTTTCAAAAAAATGATAATCTTTTCCTTTGTCTTTAAAAGAAATATCTTTGATGATATGCTGGTTTTCAATTCGCTTTTTGATATGGAAATCGATCCCGCCTTTTGTTGTTACATATTCAGGAACCAACGTATTTTTCACCCATTGTTCATTTAAAAAATCGAGTACGAAATAGCCATGATCTTTCAAAGAATGGTGAACTGATTTGAAAACTTTTCGGTCATCATTTTCACTCTCAAAATATCCAAAACTGGTGAAAAGGTTGAAAACGGCGTCCACCTTTTCTTTAGAAACCGATGGATAAATCTCGTCACGCATATCGTGAACTTCAAATTTCAGATAAGGTTTTGTCAGACTGAGCGGAGCCGAAGTCTCAAATTCTTTATTATGGAAAATACTTTCCTTTGACAAATCGAGTCCTAAAACATTGTAGCCCAATTTATTAAGATAGATGGAATGCCTTCCTTTTCCACACGCCAAATCAATAATTGCGGAATTTTTTGGAATCTCTAAATCGTTGACTAAAAGGGAAATAAATTCTTCTGCCTCCGCAAAATCCCTGTCTTTGTAAAGAATATGATAATAAGGGGTATTAAACCATTTTTCGAACCACGCCATTGTGCAAAAATAACTAAATTTGTCGATTAATCGCTTTCCGCGGTCAGCTTTCGGCAATCAGTATTTGCAGAAAGCAGAAAGCAAAAGCTGAATGCAATTTATGAATACAGAAAATCTCCTAATACAGATCAAAACTTTTTTCGGTCTCGAAGAAGTTTTGGCTGCAGAAATCAAAAAACTCGGCGGAACAAACGTCGAAGTGAAAAACCGCGCCGTGAATTGTGAAGGCGACCTCGGTTTTCTTTANAAAATCAATTATTCGGCGAGAACGGCGTTGAAAATTATCATTCCNATTCTCACTTTTAAAGCATGGGACGAGNACCGTTTTTACGATAAGCTTTTCGATTTNCCGTGGGATGAATATATGAATGTGGACCAAACTTTCGCGATTGATGCTACGGTTTATTCCGAAAGATTCAAACATTCACAATTCATGTCTTTGAAAATGAAGGATGCAATCGCTGATTATTTCAAGTTTAAATACAGAAGAAGACCTGATGTTGATCCGAAAAATCCTCACATTAAATTTCATCTCCACATTGACCGAGAATTGGTGACGATTTCTCTCGATTCTTCAGGCGATCCGTTATTCAAAAGAGGTTACCGAAAAGAACAAGGTGAAGCACCATTAAATGAAGTTTTAGCTTCGGGAATGCTGCAGCTTGCCGGTTGGGACGGAAAAGGGAACTTCCTCGATCCAATGTGTGGTTCCGGTACTTTGTTGATTGAAGCCGCCATGATTGCGATGGATTTACCTGCACAGATTTTCAGAAAAAAATTCGCTTTCCAAAATTGGAAAAATTATGATGAAGAACTTTTTCAAAAAATAAAGGAATTCCGAATTAACAGNGTTAAAGAATTCACGGGAAAAATCGTTGGNTACGACATCGATTCCAAAATGTTGAATGCTGCGAAAATCAACATCGAAGCCGCAGAAATGGAAGATGTAATCGAAGTGAAAAAACAGGATTTCTTTGATTCCAGGAAAGAACTTTTCCCTTTGATGATGGTTTTCAATCCGCCTTATGACGAAAGAATTGAAATTAATGACGAAGAATTCTATAAAAAAATCGGCGACACCTTCAAGCAAGGTTATCCAAATACTTTGGCGTGGATGATCACTTCCGATTTGGAGGCGGTGAAAAAAATAGGTTTGCGGCCATCCCGAAAAATCAAACTGTTCAACGGAAAATTAGAGTGTCGTTTCATGCAGTACGAAATGTATGAAGGAACGAAAAAAGTACATAAATTAGAACAAAAGTAAAATTAGAAGGGATTCCCCTCTTTCAGAGGGGTGGCAAAAATTTAGCAGAAATTTTTGACGGGGTTTTTAAGAAATATTCAAACCCTCAAACCCTCAAACACACCCACTTACCAACACGCCCATAATTTGAAAAAAACCATCTCCATCGTCATCGCCATTTTCAACCGCAAAGACGAACTTTTCGAGTTGCTCACTTCCTTGTCGCACCAAACCGACAAAGACTTCGAGGTGATTATTGTTGATGACGGTTCCTTGATTGATTTAAGACCAACGGTGGAACTTTTCAAAGAAACGCTAAATATTCAATTTTTCCGGAAAGACAATTCAGGACCGGGTTTGACGAGAAATTACGGTGCAAGAAGAGCAAAAAACGATTGGCTTGTTTTTGTGGATTCCGATGTGATTGTGGAAAAAGGCTACATCGAAAACATCAAAAAAAATATTTCCGAAATTCCGTGTGACGCGTTCGGTGGTGCAGACAAAGCGCACAAAGGTTTCAACCTCATGCAGAAAGCGATTTCCTATTCCATGACCTCGGTTTTCACAACGGGCGGAATTCGTGGAAGTAAAAAAGCCGTCACCAAATTTCAGCCCCGAAGTTTCAACATGGGCGTGAAAAAATCCGCCTTCGAAAAAGTGGGCGGTTTCTCTGAGATGCGAATCGGCGAAGATCCCGACTTATCCATGACACTTTGGGAAAACGGTTTCATTACTGCGTTTTTCGATAATATCGGAGTTTACCATAAACGCCGCGTCGATTTTGGAAAATTCTCGAAACAGGTGTATCAATTCGGTTGCGCGCGGCCCATTCTCAATCAGCGGCATCCAAATTATGTCAAAATTTCGTTCGCCTTTCCTTCGCTGTTTTTAATTGGCTACATTCTCGGATTCATCGAGTATTTCCTCTTCGGAAAAGGCTTTATCATGGCGATGTACGGACTTTACACGTTCCTGGTTTTCTTCCACGCACTCTACAAAACCAAAAATATCAGCATTGCTGCAATGGCGATTATTTCGACCTACATTCAGATGTTTTCTTATGGATACGGATTTCTAAAATCTTGGTTTTTACTGAATGTCTTAAGAATGAAACCTGAAGAAGCGTTTCCGACTCACTTTCACAAGTAGTTTTTGGGCGCATTGTTTCAGCTCTCACTACTCGCTTTTTTTCGGCGGCGGCGAAGCCGCCGCCGAAAAAAAGAGCTCAAACATGCCGTTCAAAACGAGCAACGAGTTTTGACGAATCTATTAAAAATATAAAGTAAGAGAGTCAATCTGGGGCGCAATTTCATATTATTTGAAGAGTATTTTTTAAATCAATATCACTTTACATAAAGAAAATCTGCGCAATTCGCCAAATCGGCGAGAACCATAAAATTCTGTATTTTTGCAAAAATCTTCACATGAACAATTACCTAGAATTCAACTTCAAAATTTTCCCACTTCAACCTTGGAACGAAATCCTGATGGCAGAACTTATCGAAATCGGTTTCGACAGTTTCACCGAGGAACACGACGGAATTTTGGGATACATTCAAAAAGATTTGTTCAACGAAAATCAATTAAAAGAAATTAATCTCTTTAAAAATGATGAAGTGAAAATTTCCTACACGTTCCAAGAAATGCCAAACATCAATTGGAACGAGGAATGGGAAAAAAACTTTTCGCCAATAAACGTGGAAAATCAAGTTTCAATTCGGGCGGAATTTCATGAAAATCAAAACCTTACTCATGAAATTATCATTCAACCCAAAATGTCTTTCGGAACCGGTCATCATGCTACAACTTATTTGATGATTCAGCAAATGCTCGATTTGGATTTCCAAAATAAAGCGGTTCTCGATATGGGATGCGGAACTTCCGTTCTCGCTATTTTCGCCAAGCAAAAAGGAGCAGGAAAAACCGTCGCCATCGACATCGACGAATGGTCCGTTGAAAATTCCGTCGAAAACGCTGAAAGAAATGGAGTAGAGCTTGAAGTTTCTCAAGGAACTGCGGAAAATTTAGGCAAAGAAAAGTTCGATATTATTTTAGCAAACATCAATAGAAATATTTTGATTTCCGATATTCCGACTTACGTTTCCGTTTTGAATGATGGCGGTCAACTTCTTCTTTCAGGATTATGTTTCTTCGATGTAGATGATATTTTAGAAGTTTGCACCCAACAAAATCTGACTTTGAAAAAGAAACTTCAAAGAGAAGAATGGGTGAGTTTGCTTTTAGAAAAATAATAGTCGGCAAAATAAAATCTGCGTAATTTGCGAAATCTGCGAGAATAACTTAAGCGTTTTTGTTTTTCTCCTCAATCCATTTTCCCAAATATTTTGTACTTTGCAAGCTATGATGCTGCAAAATCTGCCCAAGAAAATTGGAGATTCTGTGCTTTTCCAAATTGTTTGACATTTCATCTAAACGTTCGGAAAATTGTGGCAGGAAATCCTCTTTTTTGAAACGTTTTTCAATGATTTCAAATCCTTTTTTCTGTAATTGAAGCCAGTCGGAATCCTTTTGATATAGTGAAACAGATTTGTCAACAAACTCATTTTCATCATCACAAACAAACCCGTTCCAGGGTAAACTTCCATTCATACCTTCTGCTCCAATCGTGGAAGTCACATTAGGTAAACCGTATTGCATACTTTCCAATAATTTCCCTTTAATCCCTGCTCCGAAAGGAATTGGTGCAAGTAAAACTTTGGATTCGGAAAATACTTTTTCTACATTTTCAACTCTTCCTTTAAGTAAAAAACCTTCTCTTTCATTATGAAGTTGTAACGCTTTTTGAGTGGCGTAAGCTCCGTAAATATGAAGTTCTGCTTCAGGTAATTTACTTTTAATTTTCGGCCACAATTTTTTTAATTTCAAAACGGTTTGCCAATTGGGTTCGTGCAAAAAATTCCCGATGCTGATAAAATTTTTCCTTTCCGAGAAAGAAAATAAAGACGGCTTTACTTCTGCAAAAAGTGGAAGATAGTAAAGAATCTGTTTGTCAATTTTAAATTTTTCGGTGAGCAAATCCATTTCAAATTCCGAGATAATTAACGATAAATCACAACGAAGGATTGAAGCGATTTCTCTTTTAAAAACATCGTTNAGCAAATCTTGATCATCAAGTTTACGATTTTGTTTAAAGGCAGTTTCTCTCGCTTTTCGCAAAAAATGCAAATCTTCCGTATCCAAAATTTTCACAGCATTTGGACAGATTTCAGAAACCTTCCAACCAAACTGTTCTTCCGAAGCAAATCGGTCAAAAANCACAATGTCGGGATTGAGTTCGGCAATTAAATTTTCGAATGAAGAGTCATTTAGTTTTATCGTGTAAGCTTCAATTTCTTTAGAATTTAAATCAAAACTATGCTCTGAAAAAGAAGCCGCCGATAAAAATGAAACCTTGAATTTTTCCTGTTGAAAAAAATCGATGAGTTGAAGCATNCGCTTTCCAGCAGCGGTAGAATTGGGTTCAGGAAAAACAGTTCCGATGATGACAAGNTGCTTCATGANTCAAAAATAAATAAAAAAACTTTGCAGATTCTGCAAAGTTTTTTGTGAGCTCGACAGGATTCAAACCTGTAACCTTCTGAGCCGTAATCAGATGCGCTATTCAGTTGCGCCACGAGCCCCGATTTTTGGTTTGCAAATATAATACTTTTTTGTTTTCTTTGATGAATGAAAACCTACTTTTTTCTATTTCTCGCACTTTTTTCACTTTTCTCGTGTAAAAAAGAATCCCCAAAAATTTCAAACGATTGGCAAAAAATCTCGGAAAATGTTCAGTTTAAGGAAGATGGAAATGTTCTTAAATTAAAATCAGGAAAGTTTGATTATGCTATTCCAAATTCGAAAATTCCGTTTAAAAGAGTGATGTTGCTGAATGCAAGTTTGGTTGGTTATTTCACCGAACTTGGTTTGGAGGGTAAAATTATCGGGATTTCAAGTCCTGAATATGTTTTTTCGGAGAAGGTTCATCAATTGATTGATGATGGAAAAATTCAAAACATCGGGAACGAACAAAAATATGATGTCGAAAAAATCATCGCCTTAAAACCTGATGCCATTTTCACCAATTACATCGCAACTTTTGAAAATACCTACGATTTGCTGAAAAAAAACGGAATCGAATTGATTTTCTTGGATGAATATTTGGAACAAAATCCTTTGGAGAAATCGAAATATCTTCTGGTTTTCGGGAAACTTTTAGGTGCGGAGAATAATGCGTTTTCAAGATTTAACGAAATTGAAAAAAGTTATGATTCATTAAAAACTTTAGCTAAAAAATCCCAATCGAAGCCAACGGTTTTAACCAACGAAATTTATGGAAATCAGTGGTTTCTTCCAGGTGGAAAAACCAATTTTGCACAGTTGGTTTCCGATGCAAACGCCAAATATATAAATGCTGAAAATCGAGAATCAAAAGCGGTTCCGATGAGTTTTGAAGAAGTTTTCATTAAAGCGAAAGATGCACAGTTTTGGGTAAATGCAGGAAATCATCAAAGCAAAAAAGAGTTGCTGCAAATCAATCCCAATTATGCGAAAATGAACGTATTTAACAAAGGAAAAATCTACACCGTTACAGGTAGAGAAAAAGGAAAATCCAACGATTATTTCGAAAGTGGTGTAGTTCGAGCCGATTTAATCCTGAAAGATTACATCAAAATTTTCCACCCCGAACTTCTTCCCGATTATATTTTAACTTATATGAAAGAATTGAAGTAATTCAAAATTCAAGATTCAATATTCGAAATTCAAGATTAAAGATTCAATATTCAATATTCAATATTCAAAAGTTTGAACTTAACAAATTTCTTACTTTTGCAGTTATTGCCTATTACCCATTACTCATTACTCATTAAATATGTGGAAGAAAATCAAAAAACTCCTATACATCCTCATTCTAGCTAATATTCTCTTCATTTTTTGGGGCAAATTTTTTAATCCGCCGATTACTTTAACCCAAATTTCAGGGCTTTTTGAGTTTGGGAAACTGAAAAGAGATTATATTTCCTACGATGAAATGGGCGATCATGTGAAAAGAGCGGTCATCGCTTCTGAAGACCAAAATTTCTTTAATCACAACGGTTTTGATTATAAGGCGATTCAAAAAGCGATGGAGCATAACGACGCAGGAAAAAAACTTCGTGGCGGAAGTACGATTTCCCAACAAACTGCAAAAAATATTTTTCTTTGGCAGGGTAGAAGTTGGGTTAGAAAGGGTTTTGAAACGGTTTATACCTTTATCATCGAATTGGTTTGGGGAAAAGACGTGATTCTTGAACGATATTTGAATTCCATCGAAATGGGACGCGGAGTTTTCGGCGTGGAGGCTGCTTCCGAATATTATTTCAACAAAAAGTCTAAAGATTTAACCAAAAGTGAAGCCGCGTGGATTGCCACGATTTTACCTAATCCGAAAAAATACGACCCAAAAAATCCTTCAGCATATTTGAACAAAAAGCACAACTGGATTATGCGCCAAATGAACAATGTAAGTCTGAAATAATTTATCTTTGCGCAGATTATGGCGTTCAAATTCCGAAATAGCGACAGTTTCAGCAACATTCTTATCAAATATTTCAGTTTTAAGAATGAGACCAAATCGATGGAGCCACTCATTGATTTGCTGCCAGTTTTGCGAAATTCTGATTTTGACGAGTTTCTAAATTTTCTGAAAGAAAATCCTGAAGTTACTGAGAATTTCAGTTATTACATCAAAAATCTCTTTAAAGGGAAACCTTTTAATCTGTCGCTGACCGAAGCGAATATTCTTTCAGAAAACGCTTTCTATCCTGAACTTAAAAAACGTTTGCTCGATAAACTTTTGCCCAATATTGAAAACGAAAATACGATTTGGTATTTGGTGGACAATATTTCGGTGCAGCCAAAAAAGGATTTGGAATTTTTCAGAAGTCTTTCTGCGGAACAGTTTGATGAACTTTTCCTACTTTTAAAGCTAGATGACTATATTACGAAAAAGGAAGTTAAGCGTGAATTGCTGTTTTCTTTAAACATTTTAGCTTGGCGAATCATCGGAAACGCAATGGAAGTGGAGGTTTTGAACATGGCTCCTGAATATCGGAATTTTGACAATCCGTTTCTAGCACTGCAAAATGAAATTGATGTGCTTAATCAAGATTTTAAGGAAAATCCTGATTTTGTCATTGATTCCAAAGATGTCAATTTCAAGCAGATTAAAGTTTATTTGCAGCAATGTTTGGATTTTGTGACGGTTGCTTTTAAAAATTCTGCGAAATACGGAATTTCGGGAAAAATCAATCAGTCTTTGTTGAAAATCAGGCAACAGCTTGAAAGGATGAACGATATTCTTTCGGTGATGCTGATTAATGAAGAAAGTGATGTGCTAAAAAATTCTAAACAATTGTTCCTCAATATTTTAGACTATAAATCTCACAAGAATAATTTAAAGGAACTTTTCGCCGATTCCACCACTTTGATGTCGCATTTGATTACCAATCACACCGCAGAAACAGGTTCTCACTACATTACTTCCAATCGAAGAGATTACCTGAATATGTTTTTCCGAGCAAGCGGAGGCGGCATAATTGTGGGCGCATTGTGCGTTTTGAAGATGCTTTACAGCTATTTTCCAGGAAGTGACTTTTTGCACGCAATCTTGTATTCATTAAATTATGCGATGGGATTTGTGATGATTTATTTGATGAATTACGTTTTGGCGACAAAACAACCTGCAATGACGGCTGCAACGATGGCAAAAGTGCTTTCCGCAGGAGAAAATACAAAGAAAAATTATCAGGATTTTGCACATTTGGTTTCAAGGCTTTTCCGTTCGCAGTTTATCGCATTTATGGGAAATGTTTTGCTTGCTTTTCCTGTGGCACTCGCGATAATTTATGGTTTGGATGTATTTTTCAAACAGAATTTTGCTCTTGAAAAATCGGCAACACTTCTAAAGGATTTGGACCCGATTCAGTCACAAGCGATTTTCCATGCGTGTATCGCGGGATTTTTCCTGTTTCTTTCAGGGATTATTTCGGGAAATGTTGGGAATAATTCGGTTTTTTACCACATTCCGAAAAGAATTGAGAAGAATCCGTTCTTGAATTATTTCTTTGGAAAGAATTTGGCAAAAGGACTTTCAGATTATTACGCTAAAAATTGGGCAGGAATTATTTCGAACTTTTGGTTTGGTATTTTCCTCGGAATTACCGGTCCGATCGGACTTTTCCTTGGTTTGGATTTGGATATTCGCCATATCACTTTTGCATCCGGAAATTTTGCGCTTGGTCTTTACGGTGCAGATTTTTCGGTAACTGCTTATACTTTTTGGATTTCATTCATCACCGTTTTTCTGATTGGATTTTTTAATTTTCTGGTGAGTTTTGGATTGTCGATGGTTTTGGCTTTCCGTTCGCGAAGTGTGAATTTCGGTGAGGTGAAGGAGATTTATAAAGAAATTTTCAGGTATTTTTGGAGGAATCCGCTTCGTTTTTTCTTCCCGATTCTTTCAAAGGATTTGGATATTCGTGCACAGGAAATGGTCGATACGGTTTCTACAAAATCTGAAGATCACTAATATTTTCCTCGCCAAATTTTTCTTTAAACTTATTTAAAAAGAAGGTTTTCCTCATTCTAAAATCGTTTTTTAAAAGCGGTGATTTTATTTTAATGGAAAGGATTTTCTTGTCCAAATTCACATCTCCAATTTCTTGAAAAAGAGCATCGTTCAGATATTCCTGTAAAAAATCTTTAATTTCGAAAGCCAACAGTTTATCCTCAAAACCATAGATTTTGGCGAAAGATTTTACAAGTTCGGAACTTTGGAATTCGCGTTTTTTTTTCATACGAGGTGCGAGATAGGTGATTCGAGATACGAGTTATGTGATTCGAGTTATGAGTTATGGGTTATGAATAATTTGTAAGTTTTTTTCCGGGTTTTCTTTTCTTTTATTTCAATTTTCTCGGACCCATTTTAGGTAATTGTTGATTTTTCCTCCCAATAAATCATATACTGTTTTAAGGTCTTCAAAATTATTTATTTTTTCGGGATAGAGCCGGATTATTTTCTCTAAATGGCCAATCGTCTCCTGATTGCTTGAATGGCAAAAAACTAAAAATCGTTCGTATTCTTTTTTATTAACGCTTCTGCCTTGGCCTTCAATAATATTGGCGAAAAGAAGTACGATGAGTTTTGATAAAAAGTTCAAAACTGATTTAGTAAATATCAAGATTTCGGTAACTCATATCGAATATCTCTTTAAAATTAAACAAAAACTATAAAATGTATTTTATTTTAAACTTAACGCAATCTCGTACCGCGCACCACGTATCTCGCATCAAATTTCAAAAATTTTACTTTCGTCAGTAATTTTCCTCACCACATTTTCTGTTCTTTCTTTATGGGTATCGGTAATAAAAATCTGTCCAAAATGTTCCTGATTCACCAATTCAATCAATTGTGAAACTCTGGAATCATCCAGTTTATCAAAAATATCGTCGAGCAAAAGTATAGGAGTTTTCCCGGTGATTTCTTTAATTCTGTTCATTTGAGAGAGTTTCAAAGCAATTAAAAATGATTTTTGCTGGCCTTGACTTCCGATTTTTTTTAACAGATTTCCGTTCATCTCAAAAAGCAAATCGTCTTTGTGGATTCCTTTTGAAGTGTAGGTTAAAATGCGGTCTTTTTCAAGGTTTTTATTCAGTAGGTTTTCAAAACTTTCTTCATTTAAATCTGAATGATAAATTACCGAAACTTTTTCTTTTCCGTTAGAAATAATCTCATAATAATTTTGGATTAAAGGTAAAATGGAATGTATAAACTCTTTTCTTTTCTCAAAAATTTTGGTACCGAATTTAATTAATGGCTCATTATAAATCTCCAAACTTTCCTCATCGAAATATCGGTTTTTCGCGAAAGATTTCAAAAGCGCATTCCTTTGCTGAACCGTTTTTTGATACTGAATTAAATTAAAAAGATATTCCGAATCGATTTGAGAAATCATCGCATCCAAAAACTTTCTGCGGCTTTCCCCTGAATCTGAAATTAAATTGGAGTCGTAAGGAGAAATAATAACGCTCGGTAAAAATCCGATGTGATCTGCAATTCTGTCGTAAGATTTATCGTTTTTCCTGATGATTTTTTTGGCTTCTTTCGGTTGCTGAATTTTGATGATGTTTTCTTTTTCCCCATCGAAAATTTCGCCTTCAATCGTGAAGAAATCTTCTGCCACACTGAGCGGAGTCGAAGTGTGAATGTTGTTTAAATCTGTATTTCCCAAAAAAGATTTCCCAACGGAAAGATAATGAAGCGCATCCAAAACATTGGTTTTCCCAACACCATTATTTCCCACGAAACAGTTGATTTGTGGTGAAAATTCAAATGATTTTGAAAGGTGGTTTTTAAAATTGTTCAGTGTTAGTTTTTGGATTATCATATGTCAAAAATACTTCATTAAAATCAAAATCAAAAACGGCAATCCAGAACAACTTTCCACCCAAAACGAAAAGTAAGAATCTTTGTTAGAGTTTTCTGAAAAATAAATAAGGATATAGGTGAAGATTGAGGTTAAGGCAAAGGAAATTGCAAATTCAGTTTTTAGATAAAAAATGGAAATCATTAAACTCAAAAANATAAGAAAATACGCAAGATATTTCGTGTTTTCAACTCCTATTAACCTTGGAAAAGTCACGACATCATCCACCTTCATATCCCGAATATCGAATGGCAAAACCAAAGCCGTCACAAAAAATAAACTGATGAGAAAAATAGTGAAATGAAATTNNGGTAAAATCAGCCANGAATTGATTAAAGCCCAGGTAAATCCTACATAAAAAACCTTTAATAATGGAACTTTTCTTATATAATTCTCCAAGAAATAACTATTGTAAAGCAATCCCAAAATCACGATGAAGAACCATTTTAAAATTCGGATTTCGTTATGATTAAGAATAATTAATATTAAAGAAACGATTCCGCAAATGATGTTGAAAATCAATACTTTGCGAAATAATTGATGGTTTTGATATTTGGTGTAAAGATAGCCACTGAAATAGGTAATGAAGATTAAAATAACCGTCGGAAAGCGGAACACATTTTGCTCCAACATGAAAAAAATTGCCAAAAAAGTGCCCATCAAAGAAACATAGATTTCGCTGTCGATCACGTATTTTTTTAGTAATTTTAGAATCTGCATCAGTTGCAAATTTAACCAATTCAAAGTTTTAAAATCCATGATATTGTAGAGGCGCGATTTATCGCGTGTCACAAAATTATTAGAACATTTTTTATGAAAAAATTCACCACACTTTTCGTTTTTTTTCTATTGTTTATCGTAGTTACGCCAATTTTTGGACAGAAATATTACGACGAACAATGGAAAAAAATTGAAACCAATTACAAGCAAGGTTTGTACAAATCCAATCTCCCAATTATTTTAGAAATCCAAAAAACCGCCATGAAAGAAAGCAATGCCGTTCAACTCATACGCTCGCTGAAAGCGGAATTCAGTATTGTGAACCAAACTCGAGATGATGAAAAAAATGATTCTTCAAGTCAGTTTTTCAAAAAATTGTCGGAATTGGACCAATCGTTGAAAGGCGAAGAAAAACTGGTTTATCAAGTTCTGTTGGGTGAATTTATCAACGATCATTATCAAGAGGATCAATGGGAAATCGATCAAAGAACCAATATCAACAATCAGGATTTCGCACAAATCGAGACTTGGTCTAAACTGGATTTTAAAAATTTTTTGAACAAACATTTTGCCGATTTAGAAAAGCAGAATTTTGAGTTGCAAAAAATTTCGATGTCGAAGTACAAATCTATTTTTGAAGGAACAGAAGATTTGGATTATTTCCCTACTTTGTTTGATTATAATTCAATGAAACAAATTGATTTTCTGAAAGATGAAGATTTATTTACACCGAATGAATTGAAAGTGAACCGTTCCAAAATCAATCAGATTTATGAAGAGTTAACTACTCAAAACTCGGGAAATTCAAAACTCTATTTTCAGCATCAAAAACTGAATTACAACTGCGAATTTACCAATTGCAAAGACCAACTTTCTCAACTTCAAAATCTTTACAAAACCACTACCGGAGGTGATTACAAAGTAATGATTGCGGGTGAAATCATTGATGAATTAACAGAAGACCAAAAATATAAGGAAGCATTAATTTGGGTTGAAAGCGTAAAAAAAGAATATCCAAAATCAAAATTTCTGAACAATATTCTCAATCGAGAAAACCAGATTGTCAATCCAAATCTCACAATTTATTACGAAACGCATACACAGGCAAATCTCCCGATTCATTTGGTGGCACAAGCAAAAAATGTGGACAAATTTTCATTGAATATTTATGAGGTGAAGGACGATTTTCAGAATTTCTTGAGATATATTTCTGATTCTTACGACAAAAATAAATTCAGTGCGGTAAAAAAATCTTTGGTTCGAAAGGAATCGTTTGATTTACAGGATTTAAAAGATTACAAAACACACAACACTTCTTTAGAAATCAAACCACTTCCATCAGGAATTTATTTGGTGGAATATGTGGTGGAAAACGCGATTCAGGAGAATTTTTATTTCATCGTTACAAATTCGCGAATTATTTACAACAAGAAAGATGATCGGAAAACCATTGAAAATCAACTAAAATTAGTCCATCGCGAAAACGGAAAATCAATCTCAAGCGAAGGTTTGAAGATTTATGAATATTCACGTGGAACTATGATGAATACTTTTCCTTTAAACACGGATAATTCAGCAAACTTTAAGTTTCCAGTTTCCAAAGGCAACGAATATTACCGATTTTATCTTGTTCAACAACCCAAAACCAATGATTTCAATTTGATGCAGATTTATGGAAACCGTTATTATGGCGAAGATTTTAGAAATCAAAACCAAAATTCTGCACAAATATTTTTAGACCGAGCGATTTATCGTCCTGGACAAACCGTTTATTTTAAAGTGATTAACACTCAATTGGTAAATCAAAAGGAAAGTGTTGCATCTGGACTTTCTCAGAAAATATCGATTCACGATGCCAATGGAGAAAAAATTTCAGATCAAACTTTCAAAACGAATGAATTCGGTTCCTACAACGGAAATTTCATCTTACCGAACGGAAAATTGAACGGACAGTTTTCGCTTCAAATTCANGAAAACGGAATTGATACCTACAAAGATTTCCGTGTGGAAGAGTACAAACGCCCAAAATTTGAGGTNACTTTCGAGCCGATTAAAGATGAATACCAATACGGACAAACCATTGNANTGAAAGGGAAAGCGATGATGTTTTCGGGNGTTCCTTTGAGCAATGCGACGGTGAATTACGAGATCAAAAAACACAATATTCGGTGGATGTATTTTTGGTGGTTTCCNCGAGGNAATGATAATGAAAACTCCATTCTCGGTGAAGTGAAAACCAATGAGAAAGGCGAGTTCATGATAAAGNTANATTTGAAAAAAGATGAAACTTTAGAAGGAATTCAGGTTGATAATTACGAAATCAATGCTTCGGTAACCGATATTAATGGTGAAACACAATCTGCAAACACA
>Ga0056908_1000566_pt1 | contig 21119 bp, 33 predicted proteins | sample EBPBio142010_DNA_FD_55020 | JGI IMG/M metagenome (GOLD analysis project Ga0056908, IMG submission 55020) | Wastewater treatment Type I Accumulibacter community from EBPR Bioreactor in Madison, WI, USA - Reactor 1_10/4/2010_ DNA | ecosystem: Engineered > Bioreactor > EBPR > Anaerobic-Aerobic >...
GGTGGCCGCGCCGGTGTAACCAAACAGGTTGAGCACGCGCGGCGCAGAAACCGACTCGGCGGCTCGGCGGCCTCGGTCTTCGGCGGCGGCCCACGCCTGCAACCGTTCGTGCATCCACGCCCAGTTGGCGGCTTGTTCGGGAAAAAGGCCGGTGTGTTTGAAGGCGGTGGGGCGGATGCGGAACGTCAGGCCGCGCCAGCCGACCGTCCATGCCTCGGGGAGCTTCCTGCGCACATCCCAATGCCCGCCGCCGTCGGACGATCGGCGGTAGAACGCGTCCACGTCGTCGCCCCAGCCGTCGAAACCGCCCGAAGGCGTGTGCGGCCAGAGCGCTTGCGGGTCGGGACGGACGAGCACGAACCGGCCCCAGCGCTCCTTCTTCATCCCGTCGCCGGTAGCGAGCAGTTCGTAATCGGCCCAGCCGTCGGCCACGACGAGGGCGGGGTGGAGGTAGCGAGGCATAAGAAAGGGCGAAGGACGAAGGGCAACCGACACTCAACTGGAACCAATCCGACCGCCCCGGTTCCACGTTCTGCATCTCACGTTGTCGCCGACCCGCATGTCCCGTGTTCCGTTGCCCGCCATCGAGCAGACCGAAGGCTCCCGCCCGATGGGCCGAAGCCGGTCGCGGGTGTTCGTCCTCGTCGCTCTGCTGCTGATGGCCGTCTCGTCGGTGGGAATGGCCGTCTACTTCACCCGCGTCGCGCGCGAAAACAAGGCGCAGATCGGTACGCAGGACGATAACCGCTCGGACGTGCCAGGCTTTGGCGTCACCAACGCTGGCAAGCCGTGATCCGTCTGCTGGCCCTTGGGGCTGCCGTCGCCCTCGCTCCGATGGCCCGTGCCCAATCCGTCCCCCCGCCGCCCCCGCCGTCGCTGCTCGACGTGATGGGGCACTACGGGTCGGGGCTGACGGAGGTGGTGGTCTACGAAGACGGCGGCCTGCTTGCGGCCCACACCGAGGGCCGAACGCTACGCCTACGACGCACCGGCAGCCGGTCGTACGCCGTTTCTGGCGGGCCGCCGTGGGTGGGCGACCGGCTCGACTTTCTCCCCGACAGCGGCCGGGCCACAACGATCCACCTCGGTCGCTACACGCTCGGACGCCGCCTCGTTGGGCCTGCCGACGGGCAGGTGTTTCGCATCGCGCCGCTGCGCCCGGTGGCCGAGGTGCTTCGCGAGGCCCGCACCGCCCGCTCGCCTCACGGCCCCGGACGGCAACGCCCCGATCTTGTAGACGTGCAGCGGCTGGTGCCCCACGTTGTGCTCGACGTGCGCTACGCCACGCCGCGCAACTTCATGGGCGTGCCGCTCTACCCCGAAGCCCGCGTCATCCTCCAGCGCCCCGCCGCACAGGCGCTCGCCCGCGTCCAGCAAGACCTCGCCCGCTACGGCCTCGGCCTCGTGCTCTACGACGGCTACCGACCGTGGTATGTGACAAAGGCGTTTTGGGACGCCACGCCGCCCGAACAGCGCGGCTTCGTCGCCAACCCCGGCGACGGCTCGAAGCACAACCGCGGCTGCGCCGTCGACCTCGGCCTCGTCGCCCTCCAAACCGGCGAGATCGTGGAGATGCCCAGCGCCTACGACGAATTCACGTCCCGCGCCTACGCCGACTACCCCGGCGGTACGTCCCGCGCCCGCCACTTCCGCGACCTGCTGCGCCGCACGATGGAGACGCACGGCTTTGCCGTCAACCCGACCGAGTGGTGGCACTTCGACTTTCGCGGCTGGCGCGACTACGGCGTGCTCAACACCCCGTTCGAAGGCGTGCCGGTGGGGCGGTAGGCTGCTGCACCCAACCGGGCACAGCCGTTCTCACGTCGATCAGCGGGCAAGAGCAGGGATCGGCACGAGCGCCCCAAGCGTCACGTCCGTGCGAGCGTGACCTTGAGGCGTACCCGCGTAGCGCAGCACATTGATGTGCGTTGCGCTGTCGGGCGTGACGACGTCGGCGAGGACGCGTTCGAACTTCCATGTGCTGTCCGGCCCAACCTGCGCCACCGAATCGCGGAACGTGCCGAGCGTGTTGAGCTGCCCGTCGACGACTTCCAGCACCACGAGCACCGAGTCGTACGGGTACGGCTTGTAGTTGTGAACTTCGCCGCGCAGCATCTTCGTGTCGCGGTCGAACCAGAGCGCCCGCACGGCCAGCGACTGCGTGGTGTCGCGGTCCACGACAGGCCCTGCAGGCGTATCGGTAGGCTTCTGGCAGGACGCCAGCGCGAGCGGCAAGACCGCGGCTGCGGCGAGAGGCAGGACGAGGCGGCGCATCGGCGTAGCAGGTAGGATTCGCGCCGAAGATAGGCACAACGCAGCACAGGTACGTCGCAAAGGGCGAGCGGCACACCTGCACAACTTTTTTTGTGTTGCGGAAGCGACGTGACATCATTTGTCACCCTGAACATCGCATCTTGGCAGCGTCGCCCTCACTCCCGTGTCCCACTCGCTCGCCGCGTCTCAACTCCAGCGCTGCACCCAGCTGCTGCACTGGCTGCAAGCCGGGCAGTCGTTTACGGCGGTTTCGGCGGCCGGGCGGCTGGGCGTGACGGTGCGCACGCTGCGGCGCGACCTCGACCGGCTGCGCGACACCTGGAACGTGCCGGTGGTGTGGAACGCCACGCGCCGAAGCTTCGAGACGACTGTGCCGGTGGCGCAGATTCCCGCCGTCCCGCTTTCCGGCCGCGACTTCGCCGCGCTGCTCGTGGCCCAGCACGCCCTCACGGCACTCGGCGACACCGCCAGCGCCGATCTCGTACGCCACGCCGCCGACCGCCTCGCCGACGCCTTGCCGCCCTCCGTGGCCGTGCCCCCGCACGCCCTCGCCGACGCCATGCGCTTCGCCCCCGCAGGCCCTCGCACCGACGCCCGGAGCGCGTGGCACCTGCCGCTGGCCGAGGCCGTCGAGGCGCACCGCGTGGTGCGGCTGCGCTACCGCTCCGCCTCCAAAGACGAAACGACGCTCCGCGACATCGAGCCGTACGGCCTGGTGCTTCACGCCGGGCGCTGGTACCTCGTAGGATTTTGCCACCTCCGCGACGGCTGGCGCGACTTCCGCCTCGACCGCATCGAAACGCTGGAGACCACCGCCGCCACGTTCGCCCCACGCCCGTTCGACGCCGAAGCCTACCTCGGCGAGAGCCTTGGAATGCACCGCGGCGACCGGACGTACCACGTCCACGTCGTTTTCTCCGCCCGGCAGGCCCGCTGGCTGCGCGAAGAGGCATACCACCCCACCCAAGTGGCAACGCTGCGCACCGACGGGCGGCTCGACGTGCAGATGAGCGTGCGGGGGCTGCCCGACTTGGTGCGCTGGCTGCTCGGCTACGGCGTCGACGTCGAAGTGCTGGCCCCGGCGGTGCTGCGCCGGGCCGTCGCCGACGCCCACCGCGCCGCCGCTGCGCTCTACGCCCGCGACCCCGACCCCGTCCGCGACAACTGATGTCCGGCGAACGTCCGGTGTAGCTGCCCCTCCCTTCGTACCCTCCCCTTCGTCTTTCCTCAATCGCCTCTATGCGCCTTCGCCTTCGCCTTTCGCCCTCCCACGGCTTCGTCCCGTTCGACTACCAGCACGACCTCACCCGCGCCTTCTGGCGGTGGGTGAAGGACGGCAAGGAGCACGACGAGACGAGCCTCTACAGCCTCAGCTTCCTCTCCGGCGGACGCCCGACGCGCACCCGCGAGGGCACGCCCGTGCTCGACTTCTCGGACGGCGCGACGTGGACGATCTCCGGCCCCTACCCGGATTTGCACCGCCGGTTGCTGCGCGGCGTGATGGACGATCCGCTCGTCGGATGGGGCATGCGGGTGGAAGAAGTCCACGAACAGCCGCTTCCCGAGTTTGGCGTGCTGCAACGCTTCCGCGTCAATGGGGCCGTGCTCGTGCGCGAGAAGCGCGACGACGGCTCGCAGGAGCACCTGCGCTGGGACGATCCGCAGGCCGACGAGGCACTCACCCGTGTCTTCCGCTGGAAACTGCACCTTGCCGGGCGCGACGATCTCGCCGAGACCGCCGAGATGCGCTTCGACCGCACCTACGACGGTGCCCGCACCAAGCTCGTTACGCTCAAAGGGCTGAAGTACCGCTGCAACGAATGCCCCGTGCTCGTACTCGGCGAGCCGGAGGCGGTGCTGTTTGCCTACCTCGTAGGAGCCGGCGAACTGACCGGCTCGTGCCTCGGTGCGCTCACCCTTTGATCTCTACCGCTATGTCCGACCTCCTCTATGTGGTGCGCTACACCGGGCCGTTCGGCTTCATCAAGCCATGGACTGCGGTACGCGACAGCACCACCTACAGCCAGCAGTTTCTCACACCCAGCATCCTCGAAGGCATGCGGCGCAAACTTGGAACTGGGCCGATTCTGCGCTCCCGCCTGTCGTACATCGGCCTCAGTCTCCAAAAAGAGGAAGTCCAGCCACGAGGTGTGGGCAAGGCGCAGAAAAAACCCGTGCGCAAACGCGCCATGCTTGGCGAGCCTTCCATGTACGTCGAAGGCGGGGTGCTCGACCGCTACGTGCTGCTGCAACCACACCTTTACCTCGCCTTTGCCTCTGAGGACGATGCAAACAACGCTGCCACGCAGCACCTCTGCCTTTGCCGAAACGAAGACGTGGTGCTGCCTGACGGCTTGCCGCACCCGGTGCCGGTGAATGCCTTCGAAGCCATTCCCGGCTTTGAGTTTCGCCCCACCGCTGGGCCGGGCGCAGGCGCGATGCTCGTTGGCTACGACCGATACGCCGACGAAGAGGGGTGTGAGGCAGCAATGTGGGGGCACCTTAACGTGACCGGCGACGCGGTACGCCCCGTGGATGCCGAAGACCCCTTTACGCTGATCCTGACATGAACCCCGACGAACTGTACGCCAAAAGCCCTAGCAACGGCGGGCATACGCTCGTCGAACACACTCAGCATGTGATGGATACCATCGCGCCAATGGCCGAGGCATGGGGGTTCGATCCGAACGTGGCCTATCGCGGCGCCTTGCTGCACGACCTTGGCAAAGCACATCCCGTCTTTCAAGAACGCCTTCGACTTACGAAAGACGACGACAACGACGGCGGTGATCGTGAGGCGCACCGCCACGAATTGTCGTCACTGCTGTTTCTCCCGCTCTTTGATCGTACCGACTGGCCCGCGCTTGTGGAGATGGTTGCGGCGCACCACAAGTCCGTTGTTGACGATCCGAGGCACCTCGGCCTGCTCGATCTTGCGATGAACGAACACTCGCCCGACTGGGTGTTCGCTCGCCATGCCAGCCGGGTACTGCTTCGCCCCGGTCAACGCTGGGGCGACGTGCAGGCGGACGTGGAAGCCGAGTGGCACATGTGGTCCACACGGGTGTGTGCCGAGGTGTTACCCGCTTTCGGATGGCGCGCCGACGCACCGTCGTTGGACGAGGCAGAAGCAGCCTTTACCGAGGCGCTCCGCATGGTGCAAGAGGGTGGCTTTCGGGCATCGAAGTGGCGCGGCCTGCTGATGGCTGCCGACCATATGGCCTCGGCCTTGGGTGACGAACTCTACGCGTATGTGCCTCGTCCCGTCAGCGGGACAATTGCAGAGCCTGCGTTTTCCCCGCCGCTGCCGCTGTTCAAACGCCCAGACTTGTCCTTCTACAACCGCTCCCACCCGCTCTATCCGCTTTCTCTACGCACCACCGAAGCATTCGACCCGCGCCCGCACACCCTTGTGGTGGCCCCCACAGGCGCAGGCAAGACCGACTTCTTGCTACGCCGGGCTGCTCGAACAGGCAGCGGCTCCGGACGCGTCTTCTACGTCCTCCCGTTCCAAGCGTCCATCAACGCGATGCACGGACGCATTGACCGTGACCTCAACGGCCCCTGCAGCGCCCGAAAGCCCCAAGTCGAACAGACTGACGTGCGGCGAGTCCACGGCGCCAGCCGGGTGCAACGCTCTCGCGACGGGAAGGAAATTGAAGAGGTGACCGAACTCCAGCGCCACCCCGGCGCAAGCATCAAAGTCCTTACCGCCTTTCAACTGGCCCCCATCCTGTTCGGAACCGGCGGCCACGAAGCCGCTCGACTCGACGTGGAAGGCTGCGACGTTATTCTCGACGAAGTGCATGTCTACTCCGAGCGGTCGCAGGCGCTCGTGCTCGAACTGGTGGAGGTGCTTTCGTCGCTGGGCTGCCGCCTTCACCTGGGAAGCGCCACAATGCCCACCGCGCTGACCGAGCACATCCAAGGGCTTCTGGGCGGAGCGGAGCACGTCTGCGAGGTCACCCTCCAGCCCGAGGAAATCGCCACCTTTGATCGCCACACCGTGGACAAAATCGGCAGCGAGGCCGTCGCTTGGGACGTTGTAGAACGCGCGCTTCATGCCGGGGAGAGAGTCTTATGGGTGTGCAACCAAGTGGCACGCTCGCAAGCCACCTACGACGAGGCTGTGCAGCGCTTCAGCCCTCGAGGCATACGACTCGAACTGGTGCACAGCCGGTTCCGTCGCATCGACCGAGCAACGCTCGAAACCACCGTCGAAGCCCTTGGCAAAGATCAGCACGCCGGTCCTTGCCTCGTCGTCGCCACGCAGGTGGTAGAGGTGTCGCTCGACGTATCGTTCGACCGAATGGTGACCGAGGCCGCGCCCCTCGACGCGCTCATCCAACGGTTTGGGCGCGTCAACCGCGTACGGTGCTCGACTGTGGAGCGACGCCCCGTCCACGTTCTCCCCGCTCCCACGTCCGTCAAAGACGCCCGGCCATACGACCTGTCCGTCGTGAAGGCCAGCTACGAGGCGCTGCCCAACGGTCCGCTGCGCGAAACCCATGTGCAAGCGCTCCTCGACCGCGTGTACCCGTCGCTCGACCTGTCTGAGATCCGCACCTACCTCGCGTGGCAGGGCAACGCCTTCGTGCTCCGACTTCTTCAGCATCGCCCCAAAGTGGACATGCTGGACAAGATGGGGGTCGAGTCCTACCATGCAATTCTCACATCGGACGAAGACACGTACGCGAAGGCGCGCGGCCCTGCCCGAAGCGAATTGGAAATTCCCGTGCCCGCCTCGCTGCTGCACGTCCTACTCAAGCACCCGCGTGTGACCAAGCGTACCGACGGCACGCGCCCCTTTGTCGTTCCTTCCGCGTGGTACACCGACAAACGCGGCCTCACGGTTGAATCTGCCCCATTGGGCGGTGTCCTTATCTGACCTACGCCTATGATCCTTGCCCGCTTTGGACGACGTTTGGTGGAACTCTACAACGAACGGAGCGGCGCTTCGCTCACCGCGGCAGCCTTCTTTGAAGAGGAATTCTACCCCATCGTCTACGACCACCCCACGTTTTTGCAGGTGGTCTCCAATTCGCCCTTCTTCGGTGCCTACAAAAAGGCCAAAGGAGGAGACGTTACAGGCGAACTGCGCGCACAAGCGCTTGTCGACCTCAAGCACAAAGCCGCGCACGTCCCACCCGACGGCAGCTTCGTGGTGGGCTACCCGGCAGGGGGCACCGAGAACGTCACCTCCGGCCAAGTCTCGGCCAACCGCGTACCGCTGGACACCGACGACGTCTTTGCCACATGGCTGGGCGCAGCGCTTGCCCTTGGTGTTTCGGGCGGCTACTCGCTGCTCATCGAACACGACGAGGTGCTCTGGGAGACCTATCTCGGGTGGGGCCGCTATCGCGAACGGGTGAACAACCCGGAACCGTCAGACCTCAAGGCCCAGCAGATCAACACGTGGAACACCTGGCACCTGACGCACCGCTGGAAAACCATCTCGCCACATCCCTTATCGTGGCCAGACCTGAGGATGGCCAAAAAAGCCAAGCCCTCGGATCCCTCCCAGATCGCTGCCTACGACTGGTCGCGTCTGATGCTCACGCTCGCCCGGCGCTTTCCCACCGCCTTGCCAACGGCCTACGTGTTCGCCCTCGGCAGCACCAACACCACGGTGGGATTCCTGCCACTGCGCCTTGACGGCATCGCCCGGATGGAAGACCTGCGCGTCCGTCTCTTCCAAAACGACGCTGAGCTTGCCGACGCCCAGCTCGACCGTCTCTACCAGAGCGACCTGAGCTTCCGGATGGCCTGCGAACAGGGTGCCATCGGGCTGCAAGCGCTCTCCCCGGCGGGTCTCCGTCCCTTCCTCGACGGCAAAGACGCCGTGCCCAAACCCGGCAAGCTGCCGCTTCCTTTCCACCTCTACAGCCTTTGGATCCTCGCCATGCTTGGTAACGACCGCACCGCTCTCTACGACCTTGCCCGCACCACCGCCGCCGACCTCGTCGCCTTTGTGGACGCTGGCCGCGGCACCGGGCGCAACAACCTCGTCAACGAGCTGCTCAAAACCCGTGCTTTGGGGCCTTTCGTGGATCAATTGACCGCCATCGTCAAGAACGACCCGGGGCGGTTTGCCACGCTCGACGTCTTGGCCGAACGCGCCGCCACGATGAACGGCGACACGCTCCGGCTCTTTCTCACCCTGCTCGCCTTCCAGTACGCCGGCCAAAGCCGCCAGCACAACACCCCGGACGACGAGGAAGCCGACTCTTCGGACGACTCGGTATCTGACACTCCTGGCCTCTTCTCCTGAAACCTACTCACCTCAGCGTCATGTCCACCACGCCCCGCTACCTCTACCTCCGCCTACTCCGCCACGCCGACCACGCCGTCTTCGGTGTCCAGAGCGGGCAGAAAAACTACTGGCATCCCATCTTCTCCACCAAAGTCCCGTTCAGCTCGGGCCAGCAGGTGAAGCGTTCGATCCTTGAAGCCCTCACCGACCGGCTCGACGAGGACTTTGCACCGGTGCAGATTACGCAGGTGTTCAAGCGAGCCGGAGCCAAAACCTCCCTCGGCGACGGCGAGCCGTTGTCCTCGGCCAATCCGGCGTTTGCCGACCAACTCATCGGCGGCTGGATGCGAGCGCAAAAGCAGGACAAGTCAAAGTCCAAGAAACAAGCCAACGACGAATCGGAGGTCGGCAGCGACCGTACCCGAGTCTACCGTCGTCGCAGCCCGCTTTCTATCTCGGCGATGCATCCGCTGCACCCGCTCTTAGCCAATCTCGACGAGACGGAAGCGCTCACGTTTGACCGGACGGGCGTGCGGGGCCATCACTCGGTGATCGTTCGAGATGAGAACGGCAACGAGATGATGCGACGCGACGAGACCACAGGCAAGCTCGTGCCCAATGAAACCTTGCAAGCGTGGTTGGACGGGCGTGGCGAGTCGCTCAAACTGCGCACGTTTATGCCCGCCGGGAAAGTGGGTGGGCGTGCCACTGGGTTGTTTATCGTGGATGTGGCCATCGACCTAGACCGGCTCTACACCGTATCTGTCGATCCGTACGACCCGGAAATCAACGACGAGACGGCCAAGGCGTTGCTTGAGGACGGCTGGGTACAAGAGGGCACGCGGCTGCGCTGCACCGAAGACCGACGTAAGGCGATCGGTGAAGGCCTTGCCGACGCACTCGTTGGCTGGCGCATCACGAGCAACCAAGCCCGGACGATGAGCCTGCAAGACACCCTTGCCATTGCCGTCTCTACCGACGCCAACCTCCTGGCTTCGGCCATCCGGGCCACGCTCAACACCGACGGCGAGAAAGACCGGGCGCAGCCGGTCGTAGACCAAGTCGATGACGTCACGTTGTTTGCCTCGCCCGTGCTGGAAGCCTACATCAGCCCACAGAACCTTCCGGAAACCGATGCCCAAGCCATGTCGAAGGCCGCTGCATTCCTTCGCGAGAAACTCGCCTTCTGAGCGATGGCCACTCCGCGCATAGGAGGAATGCTTATCGGCTACCTCGTTCGATGCCCACGTCAGGCTTGGCTGTCGTTGCATCATTTGTGGATGGAGCAAGAGTCCGATACCGTCGCCCTCGGTCGTCTACTGGGGGCGACGGCATACTCACGCGAAAAGAAAGAGCTGGATCTTGAAGTGGAAGGCCCCGGCAGGGTGCGCTTGGTAGGCCGAATCGACCACGCCGACCTGCGCGATGGCGTCCTTCACGAAGTCAAGAAAAGCCCTTCGGCGCACGAAGCCCACCTCTGGCAACTGCGCTTCTACCTGTGGCTGCTCCGTCTCGCCGACGTGACGCGCGCCGATGGCGAGCCGTTCACCGGACGGCTCGACTACCCGGCCCTTCGCAGAACACAAGAAGTCACGCTCGACGACGACGACATCGCCCACCTTGCGGCGCTTGCCCAACGCCTCTCGGCACTCGCGGAGGCTCCTCACCCTCCACCCCGACTCCCCGAACGCAAGGCGTGCTTCGGGTGCAGCTACGAAGAGCTGTGCTACGGATGAGTGCGGTTGTGGGGCGTTGGGGATCGGTAGGGGTCAGAAAAGACACCTCGCAGCTCTCCTCCACCCCCTCCTGTGGCCACGCATGGCAACGAGCGATGCACCAAGGCTTCTGACAACACTCCACGCCCCCTTACCTCCCGATGCGCCGCCCCTACTACCTGTTCTCGTCCGGCCGCCTCGCCCGCCGCCAGAACACCCTCGCACTCGAACGCGCCACCGGCGAACGCCAGCCTGACGATGCTGAGGACGACGACGGCCGCCCCTCGCCGACGCTCGAACGCACCGACCGCGTACCCTTCCCCGTCGAACAGGTCGAAAGCCTCTACCTGTTTGGCGAGGTAGACATCAACTCCAAACTCGTCACTTTCCTCGCCCGCGCCGGCATCCCGGCGTTCTTCTTCGACTACTACGGCCACTTCACCGCCGCACTCGTCCCCCGCGACCAGCAACTCTCCGGGCGGCTGCGCGTCGAGCAAGCGCGTCATTACCTCGGCCCCAAACGGCGGATGCGGATGGCCCGCGCCTTCGTGCTCGCCGCCGCCTCCAACATCGAACGGGTGATGCGCTACTACGCCCCCCGCTGCACCCCCAACGACGTCGACGTGCTCAAGGCCGCTGTCTACCAAACCCGCCTCGACCGCGACGACATCGCCACCGCACCCGACATCCCCTCGCTGATGGCCGTCGAAGGGCGCATCCGCGAGCGCTACTACCGCCTCTGGCCCCGCATCCTCGGCCCGCAGGGCGAGGCCTTTCCGTTTGAGCGCCGCGAGCGCAACCCGCCGTCGAACGAGATGAACGCCCTCATCTCCTTCGGCAACAGCCTCTGCTACACCCTGTGCCTGCGCCAGATTCTCCGCACCGCCCTCGACCCCAGCATCGCCTACCTGCACGAACCCGGCGACCGGCGGCACAGCCTCGCCCTCGACCTCGCCGAGATCTTCAAGCCGCTGTTGGTGGATCGCGCCATCTTCCGCCTCGTCAAAACCGGGCAGATCACCGCCAAGCACTTCGAACCCCGCCTCGGCGGTACCTACCTCTCCGAAGCCGGGCGCAAGGTGTTCGTGTCTCATTGGGACGAACGCCTCGCCCGCACCGTGCACCATCGCGGGCTGGACCGGCCGGTCAGCTACGAGCGCCTCGTGCGGCTCGAATGCTACAAGCTCGTCCGCCATCTCTGCGACCCGAAGGCCGATCCGTACAAGCCGTTTGTGATGTGGTGGTGACGAGCGCTCGCTGGATGTTCGTATCCTGCCTGCATCGTTCCTGTCCGCGATGCCCTATGTGATTGCCGTCTACGATGTCGACCAAAAGCGCGTGGCCAAGATGCTGCGGTTGTTTCGACGCTACCTGCACTGGGTGCAAAACTCCGTGTTTGAAGGCGACCTGACCGAGTCCCAGCTTGCTGCTCTCCGCACCGACGCCGAGAAGACGATGGGCGACGGTGGATCGGTGCTCATCTACCGGCTGCGCGACGAGCGCTACCACGAACGGATCGTCTTGGGGACGGAACGGGGCCACCGGAGCCGGATGCTGTAACCCGCCGGTGTCGTCGTCCTTCCGTTTCCGCCCGCGTTTCGGGGATGTCGCCTCCGCGTTCTTTGACCGACTGAGCACTCAAACGACCTTTTTGGCCTGTAGGAGGCCGTTTGCACCGTGTCGTCGTCCTCTCGGCTTTTTTGCGCTATGGGAGGACGACGACATTCCCCTTGGAATCGTTGCGCCGGAATCGGCCCAAACGGTTGTATTTTGGGCGTCGAACCCCCGATTTGTACCGGGGCCTCAATCGCACCAGCAGGCATTGAAAGTCGGCGTGGACGGCGTCGGGGTGAGCGCGTGCCCAGGCCTCAATCGCACCAGCAGGCATTGAAAGTTGGGGTTGGGTTGGCGGTTGGGTTGGCGCGGGCGCGCCTCAATCGCACCAGCAGGCATTGAAAGGCGTAGAACGCGGCGCGGGCGGCGTACGCGGCGGCGGGCCTCAATCGCACCAGCAGGCATTGAAAGATCTGGAAGTCGTGCTCTCGGCAGACGTGACGATCCGCCTCAATCGCACCAGCAGGCATTGAAAGGAACCGTAGTCCATACGCTGACTGCTGAGCCAGAGAGCCTCAATCGCACCAGCAGGCATTGAAAGCCTTGGGCTGCGTTAGCCCCTCGGCGGCGTGGCACGCGCCTCAATCGCACCAGCAGGCATTGAAAGATTACATCGAGCGTAACTACACTTACCTGCGCCTTGGCCTCAATCGCACCAGCAGGCATTGAAAGGCGTGTAGAACGCACCGAACGTTCCGGCGTCCCGTGGCCTCAATCGCACCAGCAGGCATTGAAAGGTGCGGAATCGAACCGCACGGGGCGAACCTGCCCGAGCCTCAATCGCACCAGCAGGCATTGAAAGCCAAGAAAAGGACGATGGCGGAGTGGAGTTCGAGGAGCCTCAATCGCACCAGCAGGCATTGAAAGTATTGTATGCGCGTTGCAGGACGCTTCATGCGCTTACGCCTCAATCGCACCAGCAGGCATTGAAAGGCCTGAGCAATCAGCGCCGCAAGCCGGTCTTCGCCGTGCCTCAATCGCACCAGCAGGCATTGAAAGGTTGAGCAGGACGACCATCCGCACCGCGCAACCAACGCCTCAATCGCACCAGCAGGCATTGAAAGGCGAGTTGGGCTTGCGTGAGGCCGTGCGCTTCGCGGAGCCTCAATCGCACCAGCAGGCATTGAAAGAAACGTGCGCCGTGGACAAGTCCGGCGGCGTGGACGGCCTCAATCGCACCAGCAGGCATTGAAAGTTGGGACGTGAAGCCGCTTCGCGGCATCGGCAACTGCCTCAATCGCACCAGCAGGCATTGAAAGCCCGAGATCGTGAACGCGTGGGTGGCCACGATGGAGGGCCTCAATCGCACCAGCAGGCATTGAAAGTTTCGAGCGTGCCGGGCCGTTTCTGGCGCACAAAGGGCCTCAATCGCACCAGCAGGCATTGAAAGTCGAAGCGCTGCGGCTGGGCGATGGCTGATCCCTTCGCCTCAATCGCACCAGCAGGCATTGAAAGCTCGCGGGGGGCTTAGGGGGCGACGGCAGCGGTCTTGCCTCAATCGCACCAGCAGGCATTGAAAGTCAAGAGCGAGTCCGCCGCCGGCGTGGTGAGCCAGGCCTCAATCGCACCAGCAGGCATTGAAAGTGGCGATGCTCGACGAAGGCGCGAAGAAGGTGGACGGCCTCAATCGCACCAGCAGGCATTGAAAGTTCCGCTTCGCGCTGGCGTGACGATTGAAGACGTGGGCCTCAATCGCACCAGCAGGCATTGAAAGCTTCGTCTGGCGGCTCCAAAGCCGTTACCGCTGCCGGCCTCAATCGCACCAGCAGGCATTGAAAGTCAGGCTGAACGAGTCGAGCGCACCAAGCACGGAGCGCCTCAATCGCACCAGCAGGCATTGAAAGCTGGCGAACGTGGGCAACCAGTTCGGCAGCCTGATGGCCTCAATCGCACCAGCAGGCATTGAAAGGCGTCCTACTCTTCTCCTCCCGTCCGCGCTGTGCCGGCCTCAATCGCACCAGCAGGCATTGAAAGGAAGCTCCCTGCTTAACGCCGGGGCTGACATGGTTGGCCTCAATCGCACCAGCAGGCATTGAAAGGAGAAGCCTACCGGCCACCGAAAGCCACGGTCGTCCAGCCTCAATCGCACCAGCAGGCATTGAAAGGCAGATCAGGAGAAGGCGGTTCGCGCGCCCACGTCGAGCCTCAATCGCACCAGCAGGCATTGAAAGATTTTGACGACGATGAGGACTGAGCGTCGGTGAACCGCCTCAATCGCACCAGCAGGCATTGAAAGAAATCGTGGCCTCGAAGACCGCCGACGGCAAGAAGGGCCTCAATCGCACCAGCAGGCATTGAAAGGCGGCGGAGCCGCTTGGGCAAGAAGCTCCTCGAACAGCCTCAATCGCACCAGCAGGCATTGAAAGAGAGAACAGAGAGGACAAGCGACCGAGAGCCCGGCGAGCCTCAATCGCACCAGCAGGCATTGAAAGCTCTTGGCCCGGTCGATCACCGCGCGCAGCAGTTGCGCCTCAATCGCACCAGCAGGCATTGAAAGCAGGTTCAAGTCTTGCCCGCCCTGCACCCACGAGGGGAGCCTCAATCGCACCAGCAGGCATTGAAAGGCACGGGAGGCGCTGGAAACCGCCGGGCTGGAGCGCGCCTCAATCGCACCAGCAGGCATTGAAAGGAACGGAACGCGAGGTAATCCCGAATGTCCGCCGTGGCCTCAATCGCACCAGCAGGCATTGAAAGCAAGCCGGGAAGTTGGCCGAAGACCTCACCGGCCTCGCCTCAATCGCACCAGCAGGCATTGAAAGTAGGGCTGGAGCGTGAGGTATTCCGTGACCTCTCCAGCCTCAATCGCACCAGCAGGCATTGAAAGTCGGTGAGGCCGTCGCACACGGCCACCACGCACCGGAGCCTCAATCGCACCAGCAGGCATTGAAAGGCTATGTCATTGGTTTTGCAACCTAAGACTCTCCAAAGCCTCAATCGCACCAGCAGGCATTGAAAGTTACCGGACGAATCCCCAAGATGGAAGGATTTGAAGGGCCTCAATCGCACCAGCAGGCATTGAAAGCGGGTTTTGTAAGCCCGGATTTGCATCGTTCGTTCGTGCCTCAATCGCACCAGCAGGCATTGAAAGTTACCGGACAAATCCCCAAGATGGAAGGATTTGAAGGCCTCAATCGCACCAGCAGGCATTGAAAGGTAAGGGTCGGGAGGATTTCCCGTGTACCGTTCTCCAGCCTCAATCGCACCAGCAGGCATTGAAAGACGCTCACGCAGCTGTTCATGGCGTGGGTGCAGCAGGCCTCAATCGCACCAGCAGGCATTGAAAGTCGAGCGTGGCGGCGCTGAGCGTACGGCGCTGGTCGCGCCTCAATCGCACCAGCAGGCATTGAAAGTCGTAGTCCGGAACAGCGTCGGGCGCTCCGAAGACGCGCCTCAATCGCACCAGCAGGCATTGAAAGTTGTCGGCGCGGACGTAGCGCAGCGCCAGCGTCATCGCCTCAATCGCACCAGCAGGCATTGAAAGCATGCTGACGGAGCCGCGCGAGCGCCAGTACGCCCAGCCTCAATCGCACCAGCAGGCATTGAAAGTTTGCGACGACCCCGACAATCCCTACAACCGGGGACGCCTCAATCGCACCAGCAGGCATTGAAAGCGGTTGGCGAAAGCTGCCAACTTCCTTGCCTCTGTGGCCTCAATCGCACCAGCAGGCATTGAAAGTTCGTCGTGACGCAGCGGCGCGGCATCGACGTGCTGCGCCTCAATCGCACCAGCAGGCATTGAAAGCCCGGTTCGCGTTCGCGTTCCGGGCCGTCCGGTTGGCGCCTCAATCGCACCAGCAGGCATTGAAAGGAGGAGTGGGGCGGTAGGTGGTGCTAAGGCGAAGTTGCCTCAATCGCACCAGCAGGCATTGAAAGGAAGCGCTCCTCTTGCGAGACGAGGTGGACGACCTCCAGCCTCAATCGCACCAGCAGGCATTGAAAGTGGGAAAGAACAAAGCAGCGCACCGGCTCGGCATCCGCCTCAATCGCACCAGCAGGCATTGAAAGGCCAAAAGCAGCGCCCGCGTTTCGGGCAACAGGTCTGCCTCAATCGCACCAGCAGGCATTGAAAGTTCAGGGGAAAAGTTGGGCCGGGGGCGCGTTGCCGCCGCCTCAATCGCACCAGCAGGCATTGAAAGTTTGTGCTTGACTACGCCCGCGCCCACGGCGGGGCGAGCCTCAATCGCACCAGCAGGCATTGAAAGCATAGTATTAGGCTATGTGAGTAAAGGCAGAATGCAGCCTCAATCGCACCAGCAGGCATTGAAAGTTGCGTTCTCTCGTTACTGGCCCGATCCCGGCAGTAGCCTCAATCGCACCAGCAGGCATTGAAAGGTGAATACGAGAGATTCGGTTTCACGGGTTTTGTAGGCCTCAATCGCACCAGCAGGCATTGAAAGCAAAGAAGCGCGCAAAGTGTACGAACGTACTTTGCAGCCTCAATCGCACCAGCAGGCATTGAAAGCTGTTTGGTGGAAGTGGGCGACCTTCACATGCGGGGGCCTCAATCGCACCAGCAGGCATTGAAAGAAGAGGGCCACGTCTGGACGAGCCTGCTCCACATCGGCCTCAATCGCACCAGCAGGCATTGAAAGACGTACTACCCGTACGCGCCTGCGGGAGAGGCGTACGGCCTCAATCGCACCAGCAGGCATTGAAAGTAGTAGCCGCAGAGAGGGCCGAAGTAGAAGGCCATCGGCCTCAATCGCACCAGCAGGCATTGAAAGGTGAGCGTGCGGGCCGCGTGCGCGGGGCGATGCAGCGGCCTCAATCGCACCAGCAGGCATTGAAAGCGCTCAACGGCGTGATCTTGGCGCTGCAACTGCTTCGCCTCAATCGCACCAGCAGGCATTGAAAGTGCAGCCCGAACCCCCGGTCGGTGCTGTCTCCTCTGGCCTCAATCGCACCAGCAGGCATTGAAAGTATTGGATTTGGAGCGAAAAGCACCACAAACAAGTTGCCTCAATCGCACCAGCAGGCATTGAAAGTGATGATCGTGGAGATGAAGTGTCTCAGGTCGTTAGCCTCAATCGCACCAGCAGGCATTGAAAGGCGTGGTAAACCTGTCGGTGGCCCTCTGGTATCGGCCTCAATCGCACCAGCAGGCATTGAAAGCCGCCAAGCTGCTCGACGCCGCCCGCCTGGGCGTGCCGGCCTCAATCGCACCAGCAGGCATTGAAAGGCCACGACGAGCGCACCGCCGGGCTGCAGCCGCTCGGCCTCAATCGCACCAGCAGGCATTGAAAGTTCGTACACCTTCTGCGCTTCCATACGGATGCGTTGCCTCAATCGCACCAGCAGGCATTGAAAGACGGAGAGACAAAGGTACAATATGAAGAACGCATCCGCCTCAATCGCACCAGCAGGCATTGAAAGTTCGTACACTTGGTGCGCTTCCATACGGATGCGTTCGCCTCAATCGCACCAGCAGGCATTGAAAGGAAGATTGCAACGTTGGAAACACAAACCCAATACCCGCCTCAATCGCACCAGCAGGCATTGAAAGGTGTATTCCGGCACTTGGACTTCCAGAATGACCATCGCCTCAATCGCACCAGCAGGCATTGAAAGGCGAGAGTTTCACGCTTCATTTTTGGTTTGGGAAAGGGCCTCAATCGCACCAGCAGGCATTGAAAGTACACCTTCTGCGCCTCTTGACACACACGTTCTTCGGCCTCAATCGCACCAGCAGGCATTGAAAGGATATTCTTTCCGCTTTCGGTTTTCACCACGGAGGTCAAGCCTCAATCGCACCAGCAGGCATTGAAAGTGACCATGTGCGCACCGAGCAACCGGTCGGTCCCTTGCCTCAATCGCACCAGCAGGCATTGAAAGACGGCGGCGGCCAGCTCGTCGATGATCGGGCTTCTTGAGCCTCAATCGCACCAGCAGGCATTGAAAGCTGCTGGGGCGGCGCTCGTCGTGACGCGCTCTCTTTGCCTCAATCGCACCAGCAGGCATTGAAAGCTCTGCGCGCCAGCGTGCGCGGTACGACCTGCAAAGGCCTCAATCGCACCAGCAGGCATTGAAAGTGGCAGGCGCGGCTCATCATTGACGCCGTACGCGCCGGCCTCAATCGCACCAGCAGGCATTGAAAGACGCCCGTGCACGCGCAGAGCGTGCAAGGCTGCGCGAGCCTCAATCGCACCAGCAGGCATTGAAAGCCGTCGCACGAGTAGTACGCGGAGACGGTGGACGGGGCCTCAATCGCACCAGCAGGCATTGAAAGCGCAAACCTGAGAGGTCAATGGAAGGGCGAGTCCATGCCTCAATCGCACCAGCAGGCATTGAAAGGTGTTGCTTGCATCACGTTCGGGTTGGTGGTGCTTGGCCTCAATCGCACCAGCAGGCATTGAAAGTTGCCGCGTGCCACTACCTGCGGCGGGGCCTTTCGGGCCTCAATCGCACCAGCAGGCATTGAAAGTACGACGCATCGGACGGGGCGCGGAGCCGCCCGCCCACGCCTCAATCGCACCAGCAGGCATTGAAAGAGCGAGGCGAGCAGCGCCTGCGTGCGCACATCGGCGCGCCTCAATCGCACCAGCAGGCATTGAAAGTCGTCCTGCGCGTAGCGGCCAAGCTGCGCCATGTCCCGCCTCAATCGCACCAGCAGGCATTGAAAGGAAAGGCGGGTTAGGTGAGGCGGCGTAGCAACCACGGCCTCAATCGCACCAGCAGGCATTGAAAGACCGACGCCCGTCTCCGGGTGAACGAAGAGTTTTGAGCCTCAATCGCACCAGCAGGCATTGAAAGCTGTTTGGCGGAAGTGGGCGACCTTCACATGCGGGGGCCTCAATCGCACCAGCAGGCATTGAAAGGGGTTGGCGACGAGGAAATCGACGTTGCCCTCGGCGGGCCTCAATCGCACCAGCAGGCATTGAAAGCTTCTGAAACCCGCTTCATCCGCATCGCCCTCAAGGGGCCTCAATCGCACCAGCAGGCATTGAAAGACCGTGCGTGCTGGGCCGTGGGCGCGGTGCCAACTCGCCTCAATCGCACCAGCAGGCATTGAAAGGCCTTCCCTTTGATCGCCATGCGTTCGACAGAGCAGGCCTCAATCGCACCAGCAGGCATTGAAAGCCACTACGCGACCCCCACCGCCCGGTCACGGGCACGCCTCAATCGCACCAGCAGGCATTGAAAGTTGATGATCTCGGTGGAGGGGCCTTCGGAGAGGGGCCTCAATCGCACCAGCAGGCATTGAAAGGTGGGGTGGGGCATCGGGAGCATGACGCTCTGGCGAAGCGCCTCGCCTCAATCGCACCAGCAGGCATTGAAAGTGGTGTGTGGATCGTACCCCGAAGGGCGGGGATGGTGGCCTCAATCGCACCAGCAGGCATTGAAAGTTCGCGCCACTTGACAAGCGTCGCCCCTACGTTCTAGCCTCAATCGCACCAGCAGGCATTGAAAGAAAGACAGCGAGGCCGTACGCTCGGCAAGCACGCGGGGCCTCAATCGCACCAGCAGGCATTGAAAGTTCCAGAACACACGTTTGGTCATTCCGCTCATTTCGAGCCTCAATCGCACCAGCAGGCATTGAAAGTCAATCCACTCGTGCAGCACGAAGGCCACGGCCGGGGCCTCAATCGCACCAGCAGGCATTGAAAGTGGTGTGTGGATCGTACCCCGAAGGGCGGGGATGGTGCCTCAATCGCACCAGCAGGCATTGAAAGACGCCCCACGCTCTGCGTGGTGGCGATGCCGATCCTCGCCTCAATCGCACCAGCAGGCATTGAAAGCCGAGGAGCACCGGGCCTTCCCCTTTGGCGCGCACGCCTCAATCGCACCAGCAGGCATTGAAAGTGGGCGAGCCGGGCGGCGACTTTGTGGGCGGTAACGTGCCTCAATCGCACCAGCAGGCATTGAAAGTAGATTGGGTGCGGTGTCCAGCCGCCGGGGCTTCGCGCCTCAATCGCACCAGCAGGCATTGAAAGATGGTAGCCAGCCAGCCGCGAAGGCCGCCTTCGTCGGCCTCAATCGCACCAGCAGGCATTGAAAGCACTCGAACCCGACACCGGGGCCACGCCCACCGCGGCCTCAATCGCACCAGCAGGCATTGAAAGTAGGCCACGAGGTAGTCGTCGAAGACCTCGACCACGGCCTCAATCGCACCAGCAGGCATTGAAAGCAGTCTCCCTCGCAGTCTCCCTCGCAGTCTCCCTCGGCCTCAATCGCACCAGCAGGCATTGAAAGTCAATGGCTGATTTTCTGCCTCTCCCTCCTGCCGAAGCCTCAATCGCACCAGCAGGCATTGAAAGTGGGGATAGCGCAGACCGTTGGGGAAGGCGTCGCCGAGCCTCAATCGCACCAGCAGGCATTGAAAGAACACGTCGTCCACGCGCAGCCCGGCAGGTACGTCTGCCTCAATCGCACCAGCAGGCATTGAAAGCAGTAGCAGAGTTTCGTGACGGCGAACAGCGATCCGTGCCTCAATCGCACCAGCAGGCATTGAAAGTACGAGGCGTTGAACGCCCCGGCCTTGAACCCCTCGGCCTCAATCGCACCAGCAGGCATTGAAAGCGTGAATCCAACGCCGGACTTTCCATCGAGCGTACGGCCTCAATCGCACCAGCAGGCATTGAAAGTTGTCGAGGATTTGCCGGTTCTCACCGTCCCCGAAGCCTCAATCGCACCAGCAGGCATTGAAAGTTCCCGTCTCCATGTTTGGAGGCACGCCGCCCCGTCGCCTCAATCGCACCAGCAGGCATTGAAAGCGGATCTCGTGCAGGCGATGGGGCTGAGCACGCGCAAGCCTCAATCGCACCAGCAGGCATTGAAAGTCGGCGGCGAATCTGCCGGCGCGAATGCCGGCGTTGCCTCAATCGCACCAGCAGGCATTGAAAGACACGGTGGCGTGTGCCAGTCACAGCCTGGTCTCGGCCGCCTCAATCGCACCAGCAGGCATTGAAAGTTGAAGTCGTCCGGGTCGATGTCGATGGCGTCGGCGAGCCTCAATCGCACCAGCAGGCATTGAAAGTCGGCGTCCTGCAGCACCCGGTCGGGGTTGCAGCCAGCCTCAATCGCACCAGCAGGCATTGAAAGGTCGTGATCTGGATGCGGGCCGCGCCGGAGCCTCGCGCCTCAATCGCACCAGCAGGCATTGAAAGAGATCGCGGGCGTGCCGTACGCCGTCGTGGACGTGGGGCCTCAATCGCACCAGCAGGCATTGAAAGTGGTCGTCGCCGTCGCGCCCACGTGTTGATAAAGCCGCCTCAATCGCACCAGCAGGCATTGAAAGTAGGACTGCGCAGGGCGGGCAGCGGCGC
>Ga0056908_1000578_pt1 | contig 20895 bp, 18 predicted proteins | sample EBPBio142010_DNA_FD_55020 | JGI IMG/M metagenome (GOLD analysis project Ga0056908, IMG submission 55020) | Wastewater treatment Type I Accumulibacter community from EBPR Bioreactor in Madison, WI, USA - Reactor 1_10/4/2010_ DNA | ecosystem: Engineered > Bioreactor > EBPR > Anaerobic-Aerobic >...
CACCGCCCGCCTCCTGCCCAATCTCGATCTGCACGAGGCGCGAACCGCCACGGCCACCGAATCCGTCTTCGACTACCTCACCGAGGACGTGCGGATGGTGCTGTTCGACGCGCCGCGCCTGTTCGCCCGCGTCGCCGAAAACCAGCAAGCGGCGCGCAAAGCCTTTGCCGCACACCCCAACACCGACCAGCCCCCGCCCGACGCCCTCTACCTTTCCCGAGCCGACCTGGAGGCGGTGTTGGAAGGACGGCCTCGGCTGCGGTTTGGAACGTTCGGCGCCTCGCACGACGAGGGCCTGAGCCTCGGCACCGTGCCCCAGCCCAGCTTCAACAGCCGGATGGAGCTGCTGCGCCGCACCCTTGGCGATCACGCCCGGGCGGGCATCGCCACGACGGTGCTCGTCGAGACCGCGCCCCAGCGCGCCCGCCTGGGCGAACTGCTGGCCAAGCCCCTCGACGCCGGCGAGGTCGATCTGCTCAACGCCAGCCTCCACGAGGGCTTTGCGATGCCCATCGCGGGCCACGGCCCCGACGGGAAGCCCACGGGCTTTGCCCTCTACACCGACCACGGCATCTTCAACCGCTACCACCGCCCGGCCAGCCACCGCAGCCGACGCAAAACCGGCGGCCTCAGCCTGCGCGACCTCCAAAGCCTTCGCCCCGGCGACTTTGTGGTGCACGTCGACCACGGCATCGGCAAGTTCGCGGGGATGGAGACGGTCGAGGTTCGCGGCAAGCACCAAGAGGCCGTGCGGCTGCTCTTCCACGGCGGCGACACGCTGTATGTGAACGTGAACGCCCTCTACAAACTGCACAAGTTCAGCGGCGAAGAAGGGCATCAACCCCAGCTCACCAAACTGGGCAGCGGAGCGTGGGAGAAGGCCAAGGCCCGCACCAAGAAGCGCGTCAAAGACATCGCCCGCGACCTCATCGCCCTCTACGCCCGGCGCATCGCCAGCTCCGGCACCGCCTTCGGAGCCGATACGACGTGGCAGCGCGAACTTGAGGCGTCGTTTGAGTTCGAAGACACGCCCGACCAGGCCGCCGCCGCCGACGCGGTGAAGGAGGACATGGAGAAGCCCGTCCCGATGGATCGCCTCGTGTGCGGGGACGTCGGCTTCGGCAAGACCGAGGTGGCCGTCCGTGCCGCGTTCAAGGCCGTGCAAGAGGGCAAGCAAGTCGCCGTGCTCGTGCCCACCACCGTGCTGGCGCGGCAGCACATGGAATCGTTCCGCCGCCGCCTCGCGGCCTACCCCGTGCGCATCGAAAGCCTGTCGCGCTTCGTCGATGCCAAGCGGTCGAAGGAGATCGTCGCGGAGACCAAGCAGGGCAAGGTCGATATTCTGATCGGGACGCAGCGCGTGGCCTCAAAGAACGTGGGCTTCCACGACCTCGGCCTGCTCATCGTTGACGAGGAGCAGAAGTTTGGCGTGGCGGCCAAAGAACGCATTCGGCAACTGCGGGCCAACGTGGACACGCTTACGCTCACGGCCACGCCGATCCCGCGAACCTTGCAGTTCAGCCTGCTCGGCGCGCGCGACCTGTCGGTCATCCAAACGCCGCCGCCCAACCGCCAGCCCATCGTCACGGAGATCCACACGTTCGATCAGAACCTGATCCGCGACGCGATCTTGCACGAGACCAGCCGCGGCGGGCAGGTGTTCTTCATCCACAACCGCGTGCAGAGCATCGACGAGATGGCCGAGACGATCCGGGCGCTCGTGCCCGGTCTGCGGGTGCGGGTGGCGCACGGCCAGATGCCGGCCACGGAGTTGGAAGACGTGATGATGGCCTTCGCCGACGGCACGTTCGACGTGCTCGTGAGCACCAACATCGTGGAATCGGGCCTCGACGTGTCGAACGCCAACACGATGATCGTCCACCACGCCGAGCGCTTTGGCTTGGCCGAGTTGCACCAACTGCGTGGGCGCGTCGGGCGAAGCGACCGCAAGGCCTACTGCTACCTGCTCGTGCCGTCCATCCACGCGATGACCAAAGAGGCGCGGCACCGCTTGCAAGCGCTCGAAGAGTTTTCCGACCTCGGCAGCGGCTTCAACATCGCCATGCGCGACCTCGACATCCGAGGTGCCGGCACGCTGCTCGGGGCCGAACAGTCGGGCTTCGTCGAAGAGATCGGCTACGAGACGTACCACCGCATCCTTGAGGAGGCCGTGCAAGAGCTTCGCGCCCACGAGTTCAAAGACCTGTTCCACGATGCCCCACCGCCGCGCGCTGCCGAGACCGTGCTGGACATCGAGGAAGACGCGCTGATTCCGCCGACGTACGTCGCCAACAACATCGAGCGCCTCAACCTGTACCGACGCGTCGCCGAAGCGCCCGGTCGCGCCGAACTCGACGCGCTGCGGGCGGAGTTTGTCGATCGGTTTGGGCCATTGCCTGCCGAGGTGGATCACCTGCTCGCCGGGGCGGAACTGCGGATGCTGGCGCAGCGCCTGCGGCTGGCCAAGGTGCAGTTCAAGAACGAGCGGCTCTGGCTCGATACGCCCAGCCCCGATGCCGACGCCTACTTCTTCGACCGGGTGTTCCAGCCGCTGATGCAGACGTTGGAGGAGCAAAAACGCCGCGTGGCTCTCAAAGACGTGCCGGGGAAAAAGCTGCGCCTGATTATCCAGAACACCCCGACCCTTGGCGACGCGCTTGAGGTGCTGGGGACGCTCGTTCCGCACGACGAAGCGCCGGATGCCGCGACTGCCTTCTTGCGGCGCTGAATACAAACGTAGAGGCTCTGGCTTCGATTTGACATACAACCGTGACACTTGGTGCGGTAGAAAGCGTGTAGCCTTTCCCTCAACGTTTCCCCATCACCCATGTCCGCCCTCTCCCGCCGCGACGCCCTCCGCGCCCTCGGCACCGCCACGCTCGCCGGGGCCGCCAGCACCACCGGCCTAACCGGCCTTGCCCGCGCCACCACCCCCGACGGCGCGTCCGGACTCACGGGCAACCTGTACTGCTCGCCGTCGTGCGTGCTCACGCCCACCGTCACGGTCGGGCCGTACTACTTCGACGCCAACCTCGTGCGCCGCGACATCACCGAGGGCAAGACGGGCGTCCCGATGACGCTCAATATCACGGTCGTGAACGCCGCCGCGTGCGCCGTCCAACAAGGCGCGTTGGTCGACATCTGGCACGCCGACGCCAACGGCATCTACTCCGGGTATTCCGGGCAGCCTGGCGGCGTGAGCACGGTCGGGCAGACGTTCCTGCGCGGCATTCAGATGACCGACAACACCGGCGTGGCCACGTTCACCACGGTTTTCCCCGGCTGGTATTCGGGCCGCGTGGCGCACATCCACTTCAAGATCCGCACGTCGAGCACCACCTACGTCATCTCGCAGCTCTTCTTTGACGAGGCCCTGCGCCTGAACGTCTACCGGGGCTACGCGCCCTACAACACCCGCACCAACGTAGACGGCGACCGGACGCTCTCGAACGACGGCGTGTACTCCACCGGCGGCACCAATGCGTCGGCGATGATCTCGTCGGCCACCCTCTCCGGCGGCGCGGTCACGGCCAACCTCGTGGTGGGCATTTCTCAGACGGTGACGGGCAGCGAGGCGGAGGCCGAGACGATGCAAGCGGCGATGCAGCCGCCCTTCCCCAACCCGTGCAACACGATCACCACCGTTCGGCTTTCGCTTCCGACGAACGAGTCGCGGATGTACATCGCCGTGTACGATCTCTTGGGACGCGAAGTGCTGAAGCTCCACGACGGGCCGTTGGCCGCGGGCCTGCACGGCGTCGAGGTGGACACGCGAGGCCTTGCCGTAGGGGCCTACATCGTCCACGCCGAGAGCGCGACGCTGCGCCTCACCCAGCCGCTTCAAGTGGCGCGGTGAACCTGACAGGTTAGGCGTACAGTGCGGACAGCGAGGCCGCGTGGTCCCGCATTTTGTCGCGCAGCGCGGGCGGCTCCACGACCTCCACCTGCGTCCCGTAGCGGTGGAGCCAGCGGGCCACATAGTCGAGGTTCTCGAAGTAGAACGTCACCTCCTTGACGCCGCCGTCGCGGTCACGCTCTTCTTCGACTTTGGCCGGGACGGCCTTGCGCGCCCATTTGTACGCCTGCCCGGCAAAGCGCAGCACGATGCGCTGGTTCTGCGGCCCGGTGCCGCGCTCGTCGAGATGCTTGGCAAGGTCGAACCCGTCGGGTTTCTTGAAGACGTCCTGCAAGACGCGCATCCAGCGAATCTGGTCGAGACGGAAGTTGCGAATGTCTTGGCGGAGATGGTCGAAGGCGATGAGGTTCCAGTGATCGGAGTAGTAGACGAGGCCAAGCGGATCGACCTTGCGGCGCGTCACCTCGTCGCGACTGGCCACATAGTAATCCAGCATCGTTGTGCGCTGCCGGGCCACTGCCTCGGAGAGTTCGTACCACCGCCCTTGCTCGTCCTCCGTCGCCTCGCTCGTGTGGAGCCAGTAGGGATCGAGCACCGTGGCGTCGCGGAGCCGAACGACGTACGCCGCCACCTCGTCGGGCAACACCTGCTGGATTTTGAGCGCCACGCCGTCGGCGTCCTTGCGCAGGCTCGGGTCGGGCTGGAGCTTGATAAATTCCGCGCCGATGAGCAGCGTCGCCGCCTCCCGCGCCGACAGCATCAGCGGCGGAAGCTGGTAGCCGTCGAGGATCTCGTACCCGCCGCCCTCGGCGTAGGTGAGCGGCACGCCCGACTCCGTCAGCGCGCGCAGGTCGCGGAAGATCGTCCGGCGGCTCACATCGAAGTGCCGGGCCAACTCACGAGACGACAGGTTGGGCTTGTTCTGAAGCAGCAGCACGAGCGCAAACAAGCGCTCGGTGCGGTTGAGGACACGCTCGGCGTTGGCCATTCGACACTGTGACGTTTGGATGACACCGCCAACGCCCCCACCGCCGTTTCGTCCCCATGTATGTGCGGTTTTTTGTGCCAAACGGCGCGGTTTTGCCGTAGAGATGCCCCATTGGGGCGTCACTACGTTGAACGTCCGGGCGTCACCGTGACGATGTGTTTGTCCGCGAAATACGGGTCGGACAACCCAACCGGGCCAACGTTCACCTGAACCTCCGGAAACCGCGACGTCAGCGCCTCGATCTCGTCGGACAAGTCGCCGCCCTTCAGGCAGATCAGCCCCGCGGGCCATGCGTTCGCATCATCGCCGACCATCGATTCGGCGGGCGGATCGCCGAGGTGCCATTTCCAAAGCATCTCCAGCGGCGCCGTGGCGCGGCTCACGCTGTGCGAGCGCGGAGCGGCAAACTGCTCGGCGCGCCCGTGCCACGTCGTGAGGTTTTTGAGGCCGAGGTTTCGCGCCATCGCCCGCACCGCGAGCACCTTCTTCTCCACCGCATCCACGCCCGTGTAGACCGCTTCCGGGCGCAAGATGGCCAGCGGGACGAGTGGGAAGCCGCCGCCGGTGCCCCAGTCCACCACCTGCGCCCCGGTGGGAAACGGCGTGCGGGCAAGGGTCGCACAGTGCACGATGTGCCGCTCCACCACATGCTGCACGTCGGTGCGGGCGATCAGGTTGAGCTTGTCGTTGAGACGAAGCACATCGGCGGCGTAGGCGGCCAGCTGCTCGGCCTGCGCGTCGGTGCAGGCTACGCCTGCGGCATCAAGATGGGCTTGGATGTTCACGCGCCTGCCTCCGATGTTTCACGTGGAACATGTGTGCCCCCGCGCCGAACCAGCACCAGCAGCGCCTGCACGTCGGAGGGGCTGACGCCTGAGATGCGCGAAGCTTGGCCAAGGTTCTCGGGGCGAATCTTGGCCAGCTTCTCCCGCGCCTCGTGCGAAATGGCCTGCACCGAGGCAAAGTCGAAGCCTTCGGGCACGCGCACAGCGTCGAGCGCTTGCATCTCCCGCGCCATCGCCTCCTCGCGCTGCACATAGCCGGCGTACTTCAACTCCGTCTCCGCGGCCACCTCCACCGCGTCAAGGCCGGGTGCCGACACGACCACGTCGTCAAATCGACCGATGTGCCGAAGCATCGCGGAAAGATCGACTTCTGGGCGAAGCACCGTCTTGGCCAGCCGTTCGGGGCGCTCCAGCGGCGCGCTGCCCACCGCTTCGAGGTAGCCGTTGATCTCGTCGGGGCGGACGGGCGTGGCGCGAAGCCGCTCAATGGTCTCGGCGATGGCGTCTTTGCGCGCCTGCATCCGGGCCCGCCGCTCGTCCGTGGCGAGGCCAAGTTCATGGCCGATGGGCGTGAGGCGGGCGTCGGCGTTGTCCATCCGAAGCAGCATCCGGTGCTCGGCGCGGGACGTGAACATCCGGTACGGCTCGTCCGTCCCCTTCGCCACCAGATCGTCCACCAGCACCCCGAGGTACGCTTGGTCTCGGCGGAGCACAAGGCCCTCGTCTTCGCGCAGATGCAGGGCCGCGTTCATTCCCGCCAGAAGCCCCTGCCCCGCCGCCTCCTCGTAGCCCGTCGTGCCGTTGATCTGCCCGGCGAAGAACAGCCCGGCCACGGCCTTCGTCTCCAGCGTGTAGCGCAGTTGGTAGGGCGGGAAGTAGTCGTATTCGATGGCGTAGCCGGGGCGCAGCAGGTGCGCCCGCTCCAGCCCCGGCACGGTGCGGATGGCCGCAAACTGCACGTCTTCCGGCAGACTCGTCGAGAAGCCGTTGACGTACACTTCGTGCGTGGTAAGCCCCTCGGGTTCGAGAAACAGCTGGTGCCGATCTTTCTCGGCGAAGCGGTCGATTTTGTCCTCGATGGACGGGCAGTAGCGCGGCCCGCGGCCTTGAATCCGCCCCGCAAACATCGGGCTGCGGTCGAAGCCGGTGCGCAGCAGGTTGTGGACGGCCTCGTTCGTGTACGCCAGCCAGCACGAACGCCGCTCGGCGGGCAGCGTGTCGGAGAGGAACGAGAACGGCCCGGCGTCGGGTTCGTCGGGCTGCTCCTCCATCGCCGAATAGTCGATCGTGCGCCCGTCGAGGCGCGGCGGCGTGCCGGTCTTGAGTCGTCCGGACTCGAAGCCGAGCCGGTGCAGCGCCCCGGTCAAACCGAGCGCAGCGCCCTCGCCCATTCGTCCGCCGCCAAGCTTGGTTTCGCCCACATGGATGACGCCGCCGAGGAACGTGCCGGAGGTGAGCACGACGGCCCGCGCCCGAAACGTCTGCCCCAGTTGCGTAACGACGCCCGCGATCTGCGGCCGTCCGTCGCGTCCGGGTTCGGTGACGAGGTCGACGACGGTGTCGGCGCGCATCATCAGACCGGGTGTGTCTTCCAGCATCTGCCGCACCGTCTCGGCGTAGCGCGTGCGGTCGCACTGGGCGCGCGGGCTGTGCATCGCCGGGCCTTTGCGCCGGTTGAGGGTGCGAAACTGGATGCCCGCGCGGTCGGTGGCGAGGCCCATCAGGCCACCCAGCGCGTCGATTTCGCGGACGATCTGCCCCTTGCCGATGCCACCGATGGCCGGGTTGCACGACATCGTGGCGATGCGGTCGAGCGCCTGCGAGACGAGCAGCGTGCGTGCGCCCATCCGCGCCGCCGCGTGCGCGGCTTCGGCCCCGGCGTGGCCGCCGCCCACCACGATCACATCGTACGAAAAGTAGTCCATGGCCGCGAATACGCCGCTACGCTGGGTTTGCGCCCATGCGGCACAAAATCCACAGACGACGCGGTGTCATTTGCCGATGCAGAACCGCGAGAAGATGGCGGAAAGGACGTCCTCGCTCGTCACCTGCCCCGTGATCGCGCCCAACTCGTGCAGCGCAGCGCGCAGGTCAAGGGCGAGGAGGTCGCCGGAAAGCCCGGACGCCAGCGCCACGCGGGCACGCCGAACCGCGTCGAGGGCGGCGGCGAGGTGCTGGCGATGGCGGGCGTTCGTCACGACCTGCGCCGCTTCGGCCGCCCCGGCTTGCCCAGACGCCACCGACGCGAGGTGCTGGGCCAGGCGAGCCGGGCCGTCGTCGTCCGGGTTAGAGGCGGAGACGGCGAACGCATCGCCCGGAAGTGCGGCGTGCGGAGCGAGGTCGCGTTTGTTGGCGACGAGCACCACCGGGGCCGATCCGCGCCGCAACGATTCCAAACGTATGTGCTCCTCTTCGGACAACCCGTGTGACACATCGTAGACATATGTGACCACGTCTGCGGTTTCGGCGCGGGCCTCGGCGCGGCGCACCCCTTCGGCCTCGATTTCGTCCGACGTGTCGCGCAGGCCGGCGGTGTCCACAAACACGAGGCGAAGCCCGTCCACCTCGGCCTCGGCCTCGACTTCGTCGCGGGTCGTCCCGGCGATCGGCGAGACGATGGCGCGGTCGTAGCCGACGAGCCGGTTCAGCAGCGTGGACTTGCCCGCGTTGGGCCGCCCGAGAATCGCCACGCGCACGCCGTCGCGCACGAGCCGCCCGAACCGGTACGAGCCGAGCAGGTCGGAGAGCGTCGTTTCGGCGCGGGCGAGCAAATCGGCGAGGTGGCCCCGGTCGGCAAAGGCCACGTCCTCGTCCGAAAAATCCAGTTCCAGTTCCGTGAGCGCCGCCGTCTCCAGCAGTTCGTCGCGCAGGCGGGCGAGCAGGCGGGCGTAGTCGCCGCGCAGGTGGGCGAGCGCCGTGCGGTGCGCCTGCCGCGACGAGGCGTGGATGAGGTCGGCCACGGCCTCGGCCTGCGTGAGGTCGAGTTTGCCGTTGAGGAACGCCCGCTGCGTGAACTCGCCCGGCTCGGCCATCCGCGCCCCCGCCGCCAGCAGCGCGTCGAGCACGAGCGCGGGCGCGAGGTCGCCGCCGTGCGTGGTGATCTCCACTACGTCCTCGCCCGTGGACGAATGCGGCGCGCGGAAGACCGTGACGACCACCTGATCGAGCCGCGCCTCGGTCTTGGGATGCCGGAAGTAGCCGACGTGGGCCGTGTGGCTCGGCACGTCGTCGAGGGGCTTGCCGAAGCACCGGTCGGCCACGCCGACCGCGCCGTCGCCGGAGACGCGCACCACGGCCAGCGCCGCCGTGCCGCGCGCCGTGGCCAACGCCGCGATGGGGTCAGACGTCATAGCGCGGGTCAACTTGTCGTGCGGCACACGTACCACCGCTCAGCCGCACAGCGCATGTAGAAAGCCTGTAAATCAGACCAAAACTGGTCATATTCGTACCCGGAAAGTGACCACTCCGCCTCTACCGCCTCGCGTATGGACGGTTCGGAGCGGTCTGGGAAGCGGCTGACCTCTATGGCTATATCATGTTCAACGAGGGTCTGCTTGACAGTGGACGGCAAAATTGATTCCATCACAGGAAGCAGGGCGTCGACATCCTCCGGCGTGTTGAGGTAGATCGGGTAATCCTCTTCCCCAATCCATCGACGCCCGCGCACGGCCCACAGCAACGGGCCGTGCTGCTCCGGCGGCAGATGAGGGGTTGCCTCGGGGAAATGAGGGAAGCTTGAGCAAAACCATTCCAGCGAAAGCCACGCCTTTCCCAATCGATACACCACTTGACTGGTATGCGCGAGAGTCCACGCGTACGCTTCGTCTTCTCGCGGAGGCGAGTCGAAATGGTAGGCGCTGAGATAACCACGAAAGCCCATTCATCCGAAGGAATACGCGTTCTAGTCGTCAGACGTCACGCTTCGGGGTCGGATGGGCCAGCCACAGGGCGGCGAGGCACGCCAGCAGCAGCACGCTGAACTCGACGCCGTTGCGCCCTGCACCGACGACGAACCACCCTTCCGAGGCGTGAACGGTCGCGATGCCGCCGAGCAAGATCAGCGCGAAGCCGGGCACGACGAACCGTACATACCGCCCGGCCGCCAGCAGCACCGACGCACCGATCTCGAACGCCGTGATCGCCCACGCCACGGCCTCTCCCGCGGGCAGGCCGTGGCTTTCGAGGAAGTCGCCGAACAGCGGCATCGTGCCCGAAAACGCCCGGTGCCAGCCGTGAATGCCCAAGAGCACGGCGACGGTGACGCGCACGATTAGGACGGCGCGGGCGAGCAGGCGGGAGTCGGCGGTGGGAAGCATGGGCAGTAAAGCGAAAGAACCTGTCAGGCCTTAGCAGCCTGACAGGTTCCAAACGGTCAGTTGTTTTGCCCTTCTTGCAGGCCCAGCTTGTGCTTGGGCGGCGTCGAGCGCGGGCCGGAGGCCTTGGGCGTGTCGGTTGCCACCCCGCCCACGTTGGCAGGGGTCGTCGGGAACGAGCGGCGCAGCCACCACTGCTCGGCGGCGGAGAAGATGTTGTAGAACAGGTAGTAGAGGCTCAGGCCCGACGACGTCTGGTTGAAGAAGACCAGCAGCATGATCGGCATAATCGTCGTCATGATGCGCGTCTGGTCGTTCTGCGGCTGGTTCTTCATCGTGAGGCGCATCTGCACCACCATCGAGATCGTCATCAGCAGCGCAAAGCCTGCCACGAAGTTGCCGTAGAGCGGGATCGTAAAGGGCAGGTGCAGGATGGCATCCGGCGCAGAGAGGTCTTTGGCCCACAGGAACGGCTCCTGACGCAGCGCGATGGACTGCGGGATGTACTGCCAGAGCGCGATCAGGAACGGGTACTGGATGAGCATCGGCAGGCAGCCGCCAAGCGGGTTGACGCCCATCTCCTTGTAGAGCTGCATCGTCGCCTGCTGCTGCTTCTGCGGATCGTCGGCGTAGCGCTCCTTGATGGCTGCGATGCGCGGTTGCAGGTCACGCATCTTGGACATCGAGCGTGTTTGCGCCTTCGTCATCGGATGGGTGGCGAGCTTGATGAGCAGGGCCAGCAGAATCAAGACAAGCCCGTAGTTCTTGAGCATGCCGCCCGCCAGCGCGAAGTAAGGCGAGAGGATAAACTTGGAGAACGGACGGGTGATGACTTCCAGCCAGTCCCAACCCAAATCCACCGAATCGAACAGGTCGCCGGGATAGGCGGCCACGAGCGTCGGCGTGAGCGGCCCCATGTAGAGGCGGAAGCGGTCGGTTTGGCCGTCGGGGAGCGCGGGCAAATCGAGGCTCTGCGAGAAGTCGAGCGTGGCGTTCGTCTTCGGATCGCCGTGGCGCTGGCCGATGAGCGTAGCGCCTTCGGTGGTGCGGCCGGGGAAGATCGCGACGGTGAAGTACTTGTTCTTGATGCTCGTCCACGTCACCTCGCCGCTGAGGCGCAGCGGGGCGTGCACCGAGTCGGAGGCGAAGGTCATGTGCTCCAGTTCGCCGCCGGAACGGGCCGACACCGCCGAGCGGAGCACTTCTTCGTAGCGCGTTTCTTCGGAGAACGGCAACGCGCCGTTCCACACCAACGAGTAGCCGTCGGGAGCGGCAAAGGCGGCGCTGTTCTGCCGCTCCACCCGCAAGCCGACCTCGTACGAGGTCTTGTGGAAGACGTACGCCAAGCGCAACACGCCGCCGCCGAGGTTCGCCTCAAACGGCACCACGACGCTGTCGGCGGTGACGCGGATCGTGCCTGCGGTGTCGGGCGTGGCGAAGAACAGGCTGCGGGTATCGAGCTTGCGGTTGTTCTTGGAGAGGAACGAGAGGCCGAGCGCCCCGCGCTGCGCTTCCGTCGAATCCACCAGCTCCACCGGCGTGCGGCGGTCTGGGCGGGTGTAGTCTTTGAGCTTGAACGAGCGGATGGACGCGCCCTGCGTGGCAAGCACCGCCACATAGCGGTCGGTTTCGACCGTCACAAGGCGGTTGGTACCCTGCCCTGCCGCACCCAGTGTTGAATCGACGGCGAGCGTGTCGGGGCGGAAGCTGCTGTCTGCGGGGGCGGCGGGTGGGGCTTCCACCGCCGCGAGGCTGTCGCGAGGGGCAGGCACAGAGGCCGGGGCCGGGGTCATCTGGGGCCTAAGCCAGAGGTACCAACCGATGAGCACGAGGCCAATCAGCAGGAAGGCGGTAACGGTATTGCGCTGTTCCACGAAGGACGGACGGTTCGGGACGGAAACGGGGCCTTACGACGGCCCGGCGGTTCGGTTGTGGACGAACGACGGATTTGCCGCGGCGAGCGCGTCGGCCATTCGGTAGAGGGCGCGCGGCAGGTCGGTAGCCACGCGGGCGAAAAGATCGGGAGCGACCGTGCCGCGAAACAGCACCGCAACGGTGAGGGCCTGATCCGCGGGCAACGCCAAAAGGTCTACCAACGGCCGGTGGTGGCGTCGGTAGACCTCGCGAAGGGTGCGGCGTACGCGGTTGCGCACGACGGCGCTGGGCTGGCGGCCAGGTACGAACGCGATCTGGATGGGCACGTCGGCTGGCACCTGGGCACGAGGAACGGCGCGGAACACGAGGCGAACCACCCCGGCAGCGACCGTTTGGGCGTGCCCTTTGCGGAAGAGCGGGCGCAGCAGGCGGCGGCGCTTAAGCCGAAGCCGACGCGGGAACCGCTCCTCCGGGCGGGTCACTTGCTGGGGCGCGTATCCGACACGGACAGCACCTTGCGGCCGGCGGCGCGGCGGCGGGCGAGGACCTTGCGTCCGTTCTTGGTGGCCATCCGAGCGCGGAAGCCGTGCGTGTTGGCGCGCTTGCGGCGGCTGGGCTGGTAGGTGCGTTTCATAGCGAGGGAAAGAGGTTCAGACGCAAAAAAGGACGGTAAAGGTACGAAAAAGCGCTACAGGGCTGCGGATTGCGCTTGACCTTCACGGAAAACGGGCGTACTTTGGGGTCTCCGAAAGGCGGGAGTAGCTCAGTTGGTAGAGCGTCAGCTTCCCAAGCTGAATGTCGCGGGTTCGAGTCCCGTTTCCCGCTCTGCGTGCCGAACGTGCCTGCGGGCACTGCGTTCGGCACGCGCCGTTTCTTCCCAGAACGGTTCTTTCGGGCGGTTAGCTCAGTTGGTTCAGAGCATCTCGTTTACACCGAGAGGGTCGGGGGTTCGAGTCCCTCACCGCCCACCAATCAAGGCCTTTATGTCCCCAAAAACGGATGTAGAGGCCTTTTTCGTCCCGATTCACTCCGTGGCGGCGAGCGCTTCGTCGACGAGCGAGCGTTCTCCTGCGGCCTCGCGCCGGGCCACTTCTTCGCGAACCGCCGGGGCCACGACCGTCCCGAACAGCTCGATCGATCGCAGCAGTTGGTCGTGCGGCATCGTCCCCACGCTCATCTGCACGAGCGTGCGCCGGTGGCCAAAGACCTTGTGGAGGAACAGGATCTTCTCGATGGCGGCTTCGGGCGTGCCCACGAGGTTCGCGCCTTGGAGCCGCGTGGAAGCCTCAAACGCCGCACGGGTCATGGGCGGCCAGCCGCGCTCTTTGCCGATGCGGTTCATCGCCGCCGAGAACGCCGGAAACGCCGTGTCGATGGCGGCCTCGGTGCTTCCGGCCAGGAAGCCGTGCAGGTTGAGGCCCACGGGAAGCCGTGAAGGGTCGAACCCGGACTCTTGCGCGGCGGCCCGGTAGAGGCGCACGAGGGGCGCAAACCGCGCCGGTTCGCCTCCAATGATGGCGAGCGCGAGCGGCAGCCCCAACGAAGCCGCCCGTACCACCGACGCCGGTGTACCGCCCACGGCCACCCACACGGGAAGCGGATGCTGAACGGGCCGCGGGTAGACGCCCCGGTCGCGAATGGATGCGCGGTGCTGCCCCGACCACGTCACCCGCTCGTCCTCCCGGAGGGCCAACAGCAGGTCGAGCTTTTCCTCGAAGAGCGCGTCGTAGTCGTCGAGCGACTGGCCGAAGAGCGGAAACGACTCCGTGAACGAGCCGCGCCCGGCCATGATCTCGGCCCGTCCGCCGGAGATCAAGTCGAGGGTGGCAAACTGCTGGAAGACGCGCACCGGATCGTCGGAACTGAGCACGGAGACGGCGCTGGTAAGACGGATGCGGCGGGTTCGCGCCGCCGCCGCCGCGAGCACAACCGCCGGTGCCGAGGCGATGTAGTCGGGGCGATGGTGCTCGCCCACGCCGAAGACATCGAGGCCGACGGTGTCGGCCAGCTCGATTTCTTCGAGGAGACGTCGGGTGCGCTCCTCGGCGCTCACCGTCGCGCCGGTTTGCGGGTCGGGGGTGGCGTCGGCGAAGGAGTAGAGGCCGAGTTCCATAAAAGCTTTCCGTGGGATACCGCGAGAGGCGTTGTAACGCGGGGAGCAAATACTTGTTCAAACATCCTTTCCGGCCTGCGGAGGAACCTCCTCTCCGTGCCCGGTTCCACCGGCGACGCCCTGCCCTCTTCCCGTCACCCGATGTCCCGCATCGTTCAAACCGGCGACACGCCCGCCAAGCGACGCCAGCGCCACGAGCGTGCTGCCGCGAGCGCGCTCGAACGCCTCGCCCGCAAAGCCGACCTTGCCGACGCCGAGGCGTCCGACCTTGCGGCGTTTCTCGCCCACCATTTGCGCGGGCTTTTTGACACCTTGGACGAAAGCGCTCATGCGTGGGACGAGCGCGGTTACTTTCGCAAGGCCGAAGCCCTTCGTCACGAGTGGCGCTGGGCCAAACGCACCGCCGACGGGCTGGAAAACGCGCTCGTGGACCGCCGCTTCGACGCCGTCGGCGCGCTCTTGGCCGAGGTTGCTCCGCATCTTGTGGGCGTGCATGTGCCAGCAAACGCCGCTGTCGACGAAGACCGCTATGTGGGTGCGTACCGGGCGCTGCTGAAACGCCGCGCCGTCGAAGCCACGGGATGAGGAGCGAGCGCCCGTCGGTATCTTGCCGATGGCCGAAGACCGCCGTCTACCTATGCCTGACCTTGCGCCTGCGCCGGGCCTTCTCCTCATTGCCCCGCCCATCCTCGACGATCCCAACTTCGTGCGGTCGGTGGTGTACCTGTGCCAAGCCGACGACGAGGGGGCCTTCGGTCTCGTGCTCAACCAGCCGACCGACCTGCTGCTCGCGGCCTTGCTCGACGGCTTCGACCGCTACGACCGCCCCGTGCCGATCCGGCAGGGCGGGCCGGTGCAGCCCGATACGCTGCATGTGCTGCACCGCGCCCCCGGCCTCGTATCGGGCGGCGAAGACCTGCCCGGCGGCGTCACATGGGGCGGCGAGCTGGAGTCGTTGGTAGACGCCTTCGCCTCGAACGACGCCGACGCCGAGGACTTTGTGTTCCTGCTTGGCTACGCGGGCTGGGCACCGGGGCAGTTGGAAGACGAGATTGCCGGGGGCGACTGGCTGCTGACGCCTGCCCGCGCCGAGGATGTGTTCGAGACGGCCCCGGAAGACCTGTGGAAGAGCGTGCTGCGGCGGATGGGAGCGCCGCACAGCTACCTCGTGCACTTTCCCGTCGACCCGCGCCTGAACTGAGCCGTTGTGGGACGCTTTTGCGGAGGGCTTTCCGCCTCCGGTAAGTCGTTGCTGAACAGCGGCGGAGAAAAAGTTTTGATGAGCGATGTAAGCGCTTGCATTTCCTTCCTGAAAGTTGCATCTTCGCGGTTACGGCTTTTCGTACCCCCGCGCAATCCCTTTCCCCATCCCTTCTTGCTATGCGCACACTCGCTACCACCCTTTTCGCGCTCACAGCCCTTCCGCTCGTGGCGCAGGCCCAGCCCGTCGTAGACGGCAACCTCAACGACGCTCAATACACCTCCATTGCCACGGGCGGATCGGGAACGAGCTTTGGGGGGGCCATCAACGTGGCCGAGATTAAGTACTATGTGGATCAGCCCAACAGCCGTCTCTACATCGGTGTGGTGGGCATCCTCGATACGGGCACCAACAACGGCATTGGCCTGTGGCTCGGCACCGACGCCCAATCGGGCGTCGCTGCGGGTTCGGCACTCGGCGTGACCGGCAACGGCCACTACATGAGTGGCAACAGCGGAGCAAACACCAACTTCCGTTCCGACTTTGAGGTGGACTACATGTTCGCCGTCAACCCCGGCTCGTCGGCCAACGCCTACCTCGACGCCGCCCGGCGTTGGGGCGGTACGACAGGATCGTACATCGGCAACTCGGCCGGGGCCAACGGAACGCCCGCCACCGGCACCGGCCCGGTAGGCGGCTCCATCACGTTTGCCTTCGACAACGGCGGCGGCACGAAGGGCCTCGAAATCTCGATGCCGCTAAGCGAGTTGGGGGCCACCACGAGCAGCATGATCACCGCGTTTGCGGTGGTGGTATCCCAAAGCGCCTACTTCTCCGACGACACCGTTCCGGGAGCACCTCCGGTTGCGGTCAAGGGGTTGGACGGGCCGGTGCCGTTCGGCATCCAAGCCAGCCCCGGCTTTGACGCGGACTTCAGCACGCTCGGCGGTGGCCCGTACAACTCCGGATCGGCGTCATTGCCCGTCGAACTTGTCTCGTTCTCCGGCCTCGGCACGACCTCGGGCGCACGCCTGTCGTGGACGACGGCGAGCGAGACGAACAACGCGGGCTTCTACGTCGAGCAGCAAAACGGCTCCGCGTGGAACACCGTCTCCAGCCTCGTGGCCGGACGCGGCACCACGACCGAGCGCTCGGACTACGCCTACACGGTGAACGGCCTCACCGCCGGTTCTTACACCTTCCGCCTCCGCCAAGTCGATACCGACGGCTCGGTGCACTACTCGCCCAACGCGACGGTGGAAGTGGGCGTGAACGGCGAGGCACGCCTTACGCTTCTCGGCCAGCGCGCCGTGCGCATCGAAACCAACGACGCGGCGGCGATGACGCTGCGCGTGGTCGATGTGCTGGGCCGCGTGGTGGCCACGCGCAGTGTGTCGGTGGACGGCACGGCGGTGGTCGATCTGCCCAGCCTCGCCGCGGGCGCGTATGTGGTGCGCGTGGACGGCGACCGGTTCGCGGGTAGCAAGACGCTTGTGGTGCGGTGACCAGATAAGGGGTGTGCAAGCACGCCCCCTCTGTACATTGGGGCGTCGTGGGCGGTTTGGCCTGCGACGCCCCTTTTTCGTGCGCCGATGCGTCTGATGGCCCTCTGTCTGCTTGCCGCGACGGCCGCGGCGTGCGCCTTGTCGCCCTCCGCCACGATGCCCCCTGCCCCGTCGCGCACCGCCGTGCTCGAAGCCGCCGTCCGTGCGCAGATCGCCCGTCACCCGGATGCGCTCATCGCCGTGAGCGTCCGCGACCGCGCCACGGGCGTACGGCTGGACGTGAACGGCGACTCGGTGGTGCATGCCGCCTCGACGATGAAGCTGCCGATTCTCGTCGAGCTGTATCGGCGCGTGGCCCTTGGCGAGATGCATCTGACCGACTCGCTGCCGGTCGTCAACCGGTTTGCCTCGCTCGTGGACGGCTCGCCCTACGTCATCGAAGACGACTCCGACGACGGCCTGTACGGCCACATCGGCCAGAGTACCACGCTTGAAGACTTGGGCGAGCGCATGACCGTCGTGTCGTCCAACCTTGGCGCAAACCTGCTGCTTCAGCATCTTGGGGCGGCGAACGTTCAGGCTACGCTGGAGCGCCTTGGCGGCACGCACGGCATGCAAGTGCGGCGCGGAGTGGAAGACGGCAAGGCCTACCGCGCCGGGCTGAACAACGTAGCGACGAGTCGCGACCTCGCCGAACTGCTCGACCGCGTGGCCTACGGCGAGGCCGTGTCGCCGGCCGCCGACGCGCAGATCCGCGCCGTGCTGCTGCGCCAGCGCTTCAACGCGATGATTCCCGCCGGTCTGCCGCCGGGAACGCCGGTAGCACACAAAACCGGCTGGATTACGCGCCACAGCCACGACGCTGCGATCGTGATGCCGGAAGGCCAGCCGCCGTATGTGCTGGTGATCCTGACCAAAGGCTTCGCGACGAACGAGGCGGGCGACGCCGCCGGGGCCGAGCTTGCGCGGGTCGTCCACGCGGGGTTGCGCCCGTGACGGCTCAGAAGAGCCGCAGACCAAGCGCAACCTCGGGCGTCAGAAACCACCGCTGGCGGCCCCGCACGTCCGGCTCCAGCAGCTGCACGCCGTCGGGGACGTAGTCGAGGCGAACGGCCGCTGAGACGGTTTGCAGGCCACGGCGGGAGCGTCCAAGGTGCGCTCCCGCCGTGGCCGTTGCGCCGAGGCCAAGCAGCGGCCGCATTCGGACGAGGCTTCTGCCTAACCCCAGCACCTCCTCTCCCTCGCCCGGCGCAATCGTATCGTCGCCGTTGCAGTCGGCGCGGCGGTCGTAGCGTTGGTTGGCGTTGCAGTCGGCGAAATAGGGTCGTGAGAGGGCAAGGGTGGGGCCAAGGCTCAGGCGGACGAACGGGCGGACGTCGTCCTCTACTTGCCGGGCAAACAGCCGCTGTTCGATGCCGATGCGTGTGGGCACGAGCAGCGCATACGCATATTTCGATGGAATGGCGACGCCTTCGGGGCCGGAAAAGCGCGTCTCCCGTTCGTCCGACACGCCGCCGATGCTGGCTTCGACGACGATCCGCCGCCGGGCGTCGAGCACCGACCGGGAGCCGCCGCCAAGAGCGAAGCCGCCGGTGGTCAGTGCTACGCTGCCGTAGCCGCCCACGTCGACGTCGGACGGCTGCGCTTGCACGGCCGTTGCGAGGCAAAGCACCAAGAGCCAGAGCCGGAACGTCACGGGATGGAGAAGAAACGATGGCCGCAAGGTATCGCTGGGCAGTCCCCTTTGCACCTCGGTGCAGCGGTGCTATTTTGCGTCCCCTTCCTCTTGCGCCGATGTGCCCGCGCGTTCGCTGCCTTTCGGCCCTTTCTCTCCTGCTGTTCGTTGTCGGATGCCGTCCGTCTTCGCATCACGCGCCTCAGTTGGCCAACCGTGCCGATTCGCTCGCGTGGACGGCGTACGAGGCGATGGGTGGTGCGAACGTCTGGGAGCGTGTTCCTGTAGTGCGCTTCGACTTTGCCGCGCAGGCTGAGGGCGAGCCGCCGCCCGCGAATCGCCGGCGTCATCTGTGGAACCGCGCCACCGGCGACTATCGGTTGGAGACGATACGCGGCGACAGCGTGTACGTTGTGCTCTTCAACACCCAAACCCGGATGGGGCAGGTTTTCGCCGGCGCTTCCCGGGCGGATACGGCAACCATGGCGGCCGTCCCCAACGACCAGCGGCAGGGCTGGCTTGACCGGGCCTATCGATCGTTTGTCAACGACACCTACTGGCTGCTTCAGCCGACCAAACTGTTCGATCCTGGCGTCACGCGCGCATTTGAGGCCGATTCGTCTCGGGAGGGGCAAAGCGTGGTACGGCTCTCGTTCGACCGTGTGGGCCTGACCCCTGGCGACCGCTACTGGCTCTACTTCGCGCCCGGCCAAGCTCTTCCGGCGGCGTGGCGGTTCCATCTCCAAGGCGACTCCACGGCCGGGCCACTCATTCGCTCCGAGGGCGACACGGTACTCGTCACACCGTACGGCAACGCCACGCTCCGGACGCGCCATCGCGTCGGGACGAGCCGGACGGTCTTGACCGACCACGTTGCTCTTCCCGATTCTGTTGCCGCCGCGTTTTTCACCGATCCCAAGCGCTGGTTGGCCGACTGAGGGCAAAGGTCGAGGTACGAACGCCGAGAGACGAACGTCAAGCGTCAAACGGCGAAAGCCATAGTCCAGCACCCGGTAACCAGCACCCTGCCCCCTTCCCCAATGGACATTCGCCTGCTGCTGGCCCGTCGTTACCTCGTTTCGCGGCGTCGGGTGTCGCTCATCTCCGTGATTGCCGGGCTGAGCGTGGCGGGCGTGGCCGTGGGGGTGGCGTCGCTGATCGTGGTGTTGAGCGTGATGAACGGGTTTTTTGCCTTCGCGCGCGACCTGATGGTGTCGCTCGATCCCCATGTGCGAATCGTGGCCGTGGGCGGCATCCCCGAAGACAGCGCCCGTGCCGTGCGTCAGCTCGCGGGGCGCCTCGACGGCGTGGTCAGCGTGGCTCCGTACGTCGAAGGCAAGGCGCTACTCGTAGGCGCACCCAACATGGAAGTGAACAAGGTTGTGGTGGTGCGCGGCGTCGAGCCGGGGGCGTTCGTGGGCAATCGTTCGCTCGACACCGCAACGGTGCAGGGAACGTTCGATCTGGGCCGCACCGACGCGGGCGGCGCGGGCATTGTGATGGGCGCAGGGATGGCCTCGCGACTGGGCCTCGTGCCGTTCACGCCGTCGGTGGATGGACTGGCGGGCTACCCTGGCTCATCCGTCACGCTTGTGTCGGCACAGGCGGTGGAAGCGTCCATCGCCAACCCGTTCGGGATGCCGCCGGGGCAGCGCTACGAACTCCGCGGAACGTTCGAGATGGAGGCCGCCTACGACCAAAGCCACGCCTTCGTGGCCCTTCCCGAAGCGCAGCGGCTGTTTCGGATGAACGAGCGGGTGTCGGGCCTCGAATTGCGCCTCCACGACCTCAACGATGCGGAGGCGGTGAAGGCAACGTTGCAGCGGCAACTCGCGGCCCAGGGACTGGCTGGCCGCTACGCGGTGCTCACTTGGTACGACCTGCACGCAGCGCTCTACGGCGTGATGCGGCTCGAAAAGTGGGGCGCGTCCATCATCCTGCTGCTCATCGTCGTCGTGGCGGCGTTCAACATCGTCGGCTCGCTCACGATGATCGTCATCGAAAAGCGGCGCGACGTGGGCGTGCTGGCCGCGATGGGCCTGTCGCGGCAGAAGATTCGGCAGGTGTTTCTGCTGGAAGGGCTGCTCGTCGGCCTCGTCGGGACGGGCCTCGGCCTTGTTTTAGGTCTCGGCCTCGCAGTGCTTCAGAAGGCCACCGGCTTCGTCAAGCTCTCCTCCGGCGACGCCTTCTTGATCGCCGCCTACCCCGTAGAGATTCGGGCGCTCGATGTGGCGATGATCGTCGTGGCTGCCCTTGGCCTGTGCGTGCTCGCCGCCGTCTATCCCGCCCGCCGCGCCGCCCGGCAGGAGCCGGCTCTCGCCGTCAGCCAACCGTAAGAGCAGGTCGCCGCTACGACAGGTTCTCGGGTTCGGGCAGACGCGCCACCACCGCCGCCATCCCCAGCAGCATCGCCGCGCCCGCCAGCGTGTTGCCGTGCATGCCGAAACGCCCGTAGAGCGGCCCGGCCACGCCCGCACCCAGCGCCATCCCGATCTGGCCCAACGCCACCGCGCCCGACATCATCATCCCGCGTTCTTGGGCCGGGACGAGCGAGGACACGAGCGACTGAAACGGCGCAATCCGC
>Ga0056908_1000604_pt1 | contig 20152 bp, 15 predicted proteins | sample EBPBio142010_DNA_FD_55020 | JGI IMG/M metagenome (GOLD analysis project Ga0056908, IMG submission 55020) | Wastewater treatment Type I Accumulibacter community from EBPR Bioreactor in Madison, WI, USA - Reactor 1_10/4/2010_ DNA | ecosystem: Engineered > Bioreactor > EBPR > Anaerobic-Aerobic >...
CTGCATCGCGGTCAGCGGCGGCGTCATCCAACAGATCCAGCACTGCGTCCGCCAGGTGGCGCACCGAACCGGCGGCCGGCAGCCGGTAGAACACCCAGGCCCCATCGGGGAAACGCTCAATCAGCCCGGCCTCGGCCATCAGCTTGAGATGGCGCGACACGCGCGGCTGGCTCTGATCAAGAATGCGCGCCAGTTCCATGACCGACAGTTCCTCCAGCGCCAGCAGCGACAGGATGCGCAGGCGTGTCGGCTCACCAGCGGCGCGCAGGGCTTCAACAGCGGCGTCAGGGGACAGGCTCATGAGGTATATAAAGATATCTTTATATGCTTATGGCAAGCCCTTTCCCGGCCCTCGCATCAGATCAATCGCCGCGTCAGCTCTCGGCGACGGGCGAAACCAACGGCTGGCCGGCGAAATGGGCCGCCAGATTCTGCATCAGCATCATCAACATGCCCTGCACCGCTTCGCGGGTCGCGCCGCCGGTGTGCGGTGTCAGCACGGTGTTGGGCAGGCCGGCCCAGCGCTCCGGATCGGTCGGCTCGGTCTCATAGACATCCAGCGCCGCCTGGCCGAGGCGGCCCTCACGCACGGCCGCAATCAGTTCGGCCTCATCCACCACCTGGCCGCGCGCGACGTTGACCAGCAGGCCTTGAGGGCCGATCGCCTCAATCACCGCGCGTGAGACTAGGCCGCGATTGCTGTCATCGGCCCTGCAGGCGACCACCAGGATGTCACTGCCCAGGGCCAGGGCGGTCAGGCTTTCGGCACGAGGCCATTCCAGCTCGGGCTTGGCCCGCGGCCCCCACCACCGGACCGCCATCCGTAGCGCCCGGCAACGCTCGGCTAGGGCCTGACCGATACGGCCCATTCCGACGATCCCGACCTTCTGGCCGTTCAGCGACGGTGTCAGAATTCGGCTTTCCGGCGTCCAGCCGCCGGCCCGCAACTGCGTGTCGCCACGCACGATCTCGCGCCGAGCCGCCAGGATCAGACCCAGCGCATGATCGGCGACGTCCTCGTGATTGACCGCCGGCGCATGGGTGACCGCGAGCCCTCGGCTCCGGCACCAAGCCACGTCGATGCCATCGTAGCCGGAGGTGAAACAGGCGATCAGCCCCAGTTTCGGCAAGCGCTCGACCAGAGCCTGATCGAGCGGGAACTCCCCGGCCACAATCAGAGCGCCGATCTGGCCGGCGGTTTCGGGCGGCGGGCCCTCCCACAGGCGATAGACGTCGTAGGCGCCTTCCAGAAAGGCGCTCAAGGGATGCAGGTGCGGCTGCGCGATCAGCACGGCGGGACGGGCCATGCGCCTCTATAGCCCCCAGGGGCGATCTGCACGAGGCGCGTGCAATGTCTGGCCCCGGTCGGCCTGGCGCGCTAGCGTCCGAGCCATGAACATATCCCTGCTTGCTGCAGCCTCGATTGCAGCCCTGACCACCCTCGCCTCACCCACTCTCGCCCAGGAACGTCTGACGCCGGAGCGGGTCTTTTCGGACCCCAGCCTAAACGGCCCGACCGCGCGTTCGGTGACGCTGTCGCCGGACGGCGAACTGGTCGCCTATCTGCTGCCGCGCCAGGACGACGCGGATGTGCTGGATCTGTGGGCCGCGCCGGTCGCGGGCGGCGAGCCGTTTCGCCTGGTCGACGCCCGCGCCCTGGTCCCTGACGCCGGCGAACTGTCCGAAGCCGAGCGCGCCCGGCGCGAGCGGATGCGGATCAGCCAACGTGGCGTGGTCGAATACGCCTGGGACGACCAGGGCCGGTTCATCCTGACGCCGCTGGAAGGCGATGTCTTCCTGGCCAGCCGGGAGGGCGGCGCGGTGCGCCGCCTGACCGAGACCGAGGCCGATGAGATCGACGCCAAGGTCTCGCCCCTGGGCAATTTCGTCTCGTGGGTGCGCGATCAGGATCTGGTTGTCTATGACCTGACCAACGGCTTCGAAATCCCGGTGACCTACGATGGCGAGGGCCCGATCACCTGGGCGACCGCCGAGTTCATCGCCCAGGAGGAGATGGACCGCGACACCGGCTATTGGTGGAGCCCGGACGAGCGTTACATCGCCATGACGCGCGTGGACGAGGCGGGCGTGGACATCATCCCACGCCTCGACATCACCGGCGACGGGGCCTCGACCATCGAGCAGCGCTACCCCCGCGCAGGCCGCCCGAACGCAGTCGTGCAGGTCTGGGTTCAGGACATGCTGGTCGGCGACCGCCGCCAGGTGGACCTTGGCGAGAATGAGGACATCTACGTCGCCCGTGTCGCCTGGTCGAACGACGGCCGCACCCTCTATGTCCAGCGCCAATCACGCGACCAGCGGACGCTCGACTTGCTGGCCATCAATCCGCGCACGGGCGACAGCCAAGTCGTCCTGACGGAGACGAGCGAGCACTGGGTCGAGCTGACCCATGATTTCACGCCGCTGGACGATGGCGGCTTCCTGTGGAGTTCAGACCGGGACGGCGATCTGCACCTGTACCGCTACGGCCCGGACGGAGCCTTGGTCAATCAGGTGACCCAGGGCGACTGGCCGATCCGGGGGGTCGAGCACGTCGATGAGGATGCGGCTCGGGTCTGGTTCATGGCCTCCATCCAGGACCCGACCCAGCAGCACCTGTACGTCACCGATCTGGACGGCCAGTCGGCGCCCGAACAGGTCACCGGCGGCGAAGGCTGGTGGAGCGCAGACGTCGGCGAGGCCGGCGTTTTCGTCGGCACCTATTCGGACCCGGCCACGCCCTCCAACACGGCGCTCTACGCCTCCGACGGCGGACGGCTGCGCTGGATCGAGGAAAACGCGCTGGATGCGGACCATCCGTATGCGCCGTTCACGGCGCGTCACACGGTCCCGACCTATGGAACGATCCAGGCCGAGGACGGAACCGACCTCTGGTACCAGATCCTGACGCCACCTGACTTTGATCCGGCCCGTCGTTATCCAGCGATCATCGAGGTCTACGGCGGTCCGGGCGTGCAGCGCGTCACCCGCTCATGGCAGTCGGTCGCCTCGCGGCTGTATCTGGAGGCCGGCTATGTGGTGTTCCGGCTGGACAACCGCGGCTCGTCCAACCGGTCGGCCGCTTTCCAGACGGCGCTGGATCGGAACCTGGGCACCGTCGAGGTCGATGATCAGTATGCGGGTCTTGAGTGGCTGCGCAGCCAGCCTTTCGTTGATCCCGAACGGATCGGCGCCACCGGCTGGAGCTACGGCGGTTTCATGGTGCTGATGATGATGACCGATCCGCGCTTTGATCTGGCGGCGGGCGCTTCCGGCGCCCCGCCGACGGAATGGGGCCTCTACGACACCCACTACACCGAGCGGTTCATGGGCACGCCCGACAACAATGCCTCCGGCTACGCCGCCTCGGACGTCATTCCCCGGCTGGAGAACCTGGAAGGTCGGCTGATGCTGATGCACGGCATGGCCGACGACAACGTCATCTTCGAGAATGCGACGCGGGTGATCAACGCCCTGCAGGAGCGCTCGATGCCGTTCGAGATGATGCTCTATCCCGGCCAGCGCCACGGCGTGCGCGGCAATCCGCGCCAGCTTCAGCAATGGCGGACGTGGCTGGACTTCTTCGGGCGCAATCTGGCGGAGGACTAGACGATGCGGGGACTGGTCGGGGCCGCGTTCGGGGTGCTGGGGCTGACGGGGTGCTCGACGCCCATGCTCACAGCCCCGGCGGCGGCGGCACATGCTGTGGCGCCCTGCCCGGCTTCGGGTTTGACGATCAGCGACTATTTGGGCGGACGTCGAGGCCCATGCGACGGCTCGGCCATCGAAGCCCGGATCAACGCCGTCCTGGCCTGGAATCCTGAAGCCTGGAGCCAGGGCGCGAGCGCTTCCGGCCTCTTGGCCGGCGTCCCCATTCTGATCAAGGACAATATTGAAACCCGCGAACTGCCGACGACAGCAGGCTCCCTCGCCCTGGCGAACAACGACACTGAGCGTGACGCGCCGCTCGTCGCCCGTTTGCGTGCGGCCGGGGCGATCATCGTCGGCAAGACCAATCTGTCGGAATGGGCCAATATTCGATCCCGTCAGTCCAGCTCGGGCTGGAGCGCGGTCGGCGGGCTGACGCGTAATCCGTATGACCTGTCGCGCTCAGCCTGCGGCTCGTCGTCTGGCAGCGCCGCCGCGGTGGCGGCGGGGCTGGCCCCGGCGGCCATCGGCACCGAGACGGACGGCTCGATCACCTGTCCGGCGGCGCTGAACGGCATTGTCGGCTTCAAGCCGACCGTGGGTCTGGTCAGCCGCACCCATATCATCCCGATCTCCGAGAGCCAGGACACCGCCGGGCCTATGACCCTGACGGTCGAGGACGCCGCCATCCTGCTGACGGTCATGGCCGGGACCGATCCGCTCGATCCGCGCACAGCTGAGGCGGACGCTCGCCGCACCGACTATCGGGCGGCGCTAAATGCTGGCTCCTTGAACGGCGCGCGCATTGGTGTGGCTCGCTTCCTGACCGGCTATTCGGCCGAGACCGACGCCGTGTTCGAACAGCGCCTGCAGGACCTGCGCGACGCCGGCGCCATCCTGGTCGACGTCACCCAAGGCCCGGATCTGACCGAGATCGGACGCAATGAGTTCATCGTGCTGATGACGGAGTTCCGCGCCGGTCTGAACGCCTATCTGGCCTCGACCGACCCCGCTGAGGTGCCGACCCGGACTCTGGCCGATCTGATCGCCTTCAACGAGGCGACCCCGGCCGAGCTGGAATATTTCGACCAGGGGCTGTTCGAGGCGGCCGAGGCGACCCAGGGCCTGGCGGACCCCGTCTATCTCGAGGCCCGGGCGAACTCTCTGCGGTTGGCCGGCGTCGATGGCATCGACCGCCTGCTGGCCGAACACGACGTCGAGATCCTGATAGCGCCGTCAAGGGGACCGACGCAGGACATCACCCTGGGACAGGGCGATTCCCTGGGCCGATCAGCTGCTCGGCTGCCGGCGGTGGCCGGCTACCCGCACCTGACTGTGCCCATGGGCTTCGTGGGCGACCTGCCGGTCGGCATGAGCTTCATCGGCCCGGCCTGGTCCGACGCGCGGGTGCTCAGCCTGGGCTACGCTTTCGAGCAGCGAACCCAGGCGCGGCGCCCGCCGCGGTTTCTGCCCTAGAGCGGCTCGTCGGCCAGGACGTGGGCGCCCTCGGAGCGGGCGCGGGCGCGCTGAATGTCACGGGCGGCGGCCTGGACGTCGGGATCATTGGCGATGGCGCCCAGGGTGATCAGGGCCCGGGCCGCCTCGGCGCCGCCGCCGAAGGCCAGGCCCAGTTGCTCCCAGAAGCCCTGCTGAGCCGGGAAGCGGCGCAGCTGAATCTCGGCGTCCTCGTCGATCTCGGCCAGGATCTTGGCGCGGCGAACGGCCTCGTGGAAGCCGCCCAGTTCATCGACCAGCCCCAGCCGCAAGGCTTCGGTCCCGGTCCAGACACGTCCGCGCGCGATCTCGCGCACCCGCTCTTGCGGCAGGTCACGGCCGCGCGACACCCGCTGGATAAAGCCCTCGTAGATCTGGTCCATCCAGCCGGCGAAGGCCGCGCGGTCCGCCGTCGAAAACTCGTTCGCGGGCGAAAACATGTCCGCGGTCTCACCGCCGACCGACAGGCTGCGGATATCGACGCCGAACCGGCCCAGCGCCTCGGTCAGAACAAATTTGCCACCATAGACGCCAATGGAGCCGGTCAGGGTCGTCGGCTGGGCGACGATATGGCTGGCTTCCGAACTGATCCAGTATCCGCCCGACGCTGCGTAGGCGCCCATCGACACCACCACCGGCTTGCCGGCGGCGACGGCTGCTCGAACAGCGGCCAGGATCTGTTCGGAGGCGACGTCTGATCCCCCCGGGGATGAAACCCGGAAGACGATGGCCTGGACATCCTCGTCCTCGATGGCGTCGTAAATGGCCTCGGCGGTGCGGTCCGAATAGATGGTGGAGGCGTCGCCGAAGGGGCTGGCCGAGCCGCCGGCGCCGGTCACAATCGGGCCTTCCGCCTCGACCACGGCAATGACCGGGCCGCGGTGACGGCGAGTGTCGGGCCGGGCGGCGTAGTCATAGAAGCCGATGGTTTCGGCGCCTTCCCCAGCACGGGTCAGGGCGCGCTGTTCGGCCTCCTCGACCTGGCCCAGGTGATCGACCAGACCCCGCTCGCGGGCAGCCTCGCCGATAGCCGGACCGGCCTCCAACGCGCGCTGCAGCACGGCGCGATCCAGGTCGCGGTCCCGCGCGGCGTTGGCGACCGCTGACAGATAAACCGAGTTCATCCAGCCCAACGTCGCCTCGCGATGGGCTGCGGTGTAGTCGCTTTGCAGGAACGGATTGACCGCATTCTTGAATTCGAAGCGCTGTTCATACTGGGCGTCGACACCGTACCGCTCAAACGCCCTGGCGAAGAAGATCTCCTCGGTCTGGAGGCCCGCAGCCTGAAGGGCGGCGTTGCCTTGCAGCCAGAATTCGTCAGCCGAGGCCCCGACCATGTAGGAAGACACCACCGCGCCAACCTGCATCATGCCCTGACTGTGGGCGATGACCGGCTTGCCGGCACGCCGGAAGCGGCTGATGGCCTGACGTATTTCGTCGGCGGCCGCTGGCGTCATGCCCGTCTCGGGCAACCGCACGAACAGGGCGCGGACATCCTCATCGTCCTGGGCTCGATCCAGCACCTCGACCACCTGCATCACCGACAGGCCGCCACCCGAGAACAGCGCGAACGGGTTCTGCGGAGTCTGGTCGCTGACGCCCTGGCGCAGGTCCAGCTCGACCACGACCGGGCCGCTCGAGGCAGAGGCTCCAGGCGACGCCATCGTCGACACCAGCCAGCCGGTGAAGAAGACGAACGGCAGGCCCGCAAAAAGCAGCAGGGCGACGAACACCGCCGCCATGGTGGTGAAGAACTGTTTCATTGGGCCGACAATCCCCAGGCCGCGGATCGCGGCGCCTCTAGGGGCGATATAGGGGCCCACTCGTCACCGTCAAATGAAGACCCCGTAAGGGAGAAGGGCCGGCCGCGACCGACCGACCCTCAGACCTTCCTGATCCGCCGCCTATCGGCTGAGATCATAGACGCCGCTGATGTCGATACGAACCACCAACTCACCTCCCTGAACGGGCGTGGCGCCGCCGTCCGCCATCATCGCTTCGGCACGAGCGTACATGACCGGCGGCTGAGGCGCATAGCCGCCGCCTTCCGACAGGGTGCGAAGGCCGATCAGACGCATTCCGGTGGCCTCGGCGTACAGCTGGGCCTTGGACTGAAGCGACTGGACCGCCAGGCGGCGGGCCTGGTCCTCGGCAGCGCGCGGATCAACCAGACCGAACGACACCCCGTTGATCTGATTGGCGCCGGCGGCGACAACCGCGTCGATCGCCTGACCCAGATTGTCGAGGTCTCGCACCTGGATCGTCACCTGGTTGGACGCCTGATAGCCACGCAAACGCGGCTGTTCGTTCTGCGGATAGTCGTAGACCGCATTAAGGTTCAGGCCCGAGGTCTGGATGTGACGCTCCTCGATGCCCTGGCGGCGCAGGGCGGCGATGACCTGGTTCATCCGGGCCCGGTTCTGGGCCATGGCGTCCTGTGCAGAAGCTGCCTCGGTCTGAACGCCGGTGGTGATGGTGGCCATGTCGGGAGCAACACGGACCTCGCCGGTCGCCGACAGGGTGAAGCTCGGGCTGGGCATCTGGGCGTGATGATCGGACATGGATTGAGCCTGGGCCACGGCCGGCGCCGCAACGGCGAGCGTGAGGGCCAGGGCGGAGGCGCGCAAGAGAGCTTTCATCTGGGTGTCCCTTCTGATGACTGGATCGTGGTGGCACGGTTAGCCGTTGTGAGATGAATGAACGCCTCAACCGTCGATCAGGCTCCGTGCAGGCTCAAGGCGCAATCGCGGCCCTTTGACGGCGCGCCGGTGAGCCTGCTAGGGGCGAGAACCGCCTGGGCGGGCCCGTAGCTCAATGGTTAGAGCCGACCGCTCATAACGGTCTGGTTGCAGGTTCGAGTCCTGCCGGGCCTACCAGCGCCTTTGATAAACTGTATTATATCAACAGGCTGCCGAAGGTTTGACAGCCTGGTTTGACACTCAGTGTTCTCTGTCTATCCCTTGAGGCGGGCTATCGCGCTGTCAGCCAGATGCGCTTGATCGGCATCACGCGTGTATCTCTCAGCTTCCGACAGGGTTCTGTGTCCGAGGACTGCCGCGATCTGCTTGGTCGAGCACCCCGCCTCCGCGAGCCGACGCCCGGCGGACTTTCTGAGCCCGTGTGGAGAGCGGTCATTCAATCCCGCCATCCTAGCCCGCTCCACGAACCACGCAGTAAAGCCAGCCTCGCTGAACGGTTTGCCCCGCTCAGTTAATAGGAACGTCAGTTGTGTCCGAGGACACCCAGCGTCGATTGCCTCGCAGAGGTCTGGATGTATGGCAATCTTCAGCCGCGCACTGGTTTTCTGCTGGCTCACGCTGATGCGCCCGTCTGACACATGTTGCCAGCCCATCCCGACAACGTCGGAGCGCCGCTGGCCGGTGAGCAGCAGCAACAGCAGCGCGAGACGCTCACGACTGCCCTCTGGCCATCGCTCCTTAAAGCGATCGATGTCCGCGTCAGACCAAGCGGCAAACCCTCCAGACTTTGATTTGGGAAGCTTGGTCGCCGTTACTGGATTGCGGTCCACCCAGCCCAACTGCTGAGCAACGTCGAACAGCTTGTGGAGGCGCTTTCGGAGATTTGTCGCCTTACCGAGCTTGCCGCCCATCCCAAGGAATATCTGTTCGAGGTGGCTAGTCCTAAGACCAGCTACAGACAGGTGGCCGTAAGATTGGCGAAATGGTTCGAGGTGACTGCGATAGCTTCGTTTGGTGCCGGCTGCCAAAGGCTCGAAGTGGGGCGAGCTGTAATAGCGACTAATCAGGTTATGAATCGTTCGGGCGGAGTGCGATGACGGCGTTGGCAGCCCCTTTGGTCCAGCCGTCAGCGCGCTCTGATAGGCTTCCAAAAACTCGGGAGAGCTAGTGTCGCTAGGCAAAGCCACCCTGGGGAAGCCGGCCCGGCGAAAATACACTCGTCGCCGGCCATGGCGATCGGGGAAGACCTGAAGGTATGGAAGCGAGACCTTAGTCACGCTGTGCCGTTTAGCAGATAGTCCCAATCGCTCGCAGCTTCTGGCGCTGAGGTCTCGCCAGTTAGGTCGATCGTGAAGCCATCATTGCTGTCAAACGAGATGGCTGAAGGTTTCATGCCCGCCTTGGCTAAATAGCTTGCGGCCATGGCGGCGCGGCGAACGGCTGGAATGCGTCTGCGCTTAGAGCTAACTTCCGGGGTCACTGATGTCGTCATAAAGGTTAGATATGACACTTGCGGACATGTGTTTACACGAAGCCGGTTTGCATCTGCGTCGATTTAGCTGGTGGCTGATTTTAGGCAAAAGCCGCCCCCGCTATCCCCGGTGGATAGTCGCTGCCCGCTAGGGCAACACTATCACTCGATGCGATCTAACCGGAGAAAGCTTTTTACAAGATTAGAAATCCCCATGGATACCCTTAAGGCGGGCCAGACCCCCGGTGGGAGTTCTCAGAACTCAAATCCCGTTAGGGCACCGTTCGTTTTAGTCCATGGTTCTGTCTTCAGGACCTTTCCTATCCATCAGACCGACCGGGGGAGTCCCAGCACGCAAGCACCGGGGTAAAATCGCCTAATCTAAACCAGTTTAATATTTGACACCTGTCTGGACAGGGCGAGAAACTCATCGGGGCCAGTTTCTACAGACCATGCGTCTATTTATACATCTCGACAAAATATTTTCAGTTCACTGTCATATATAAATTGATGGAGACAAAACATGCCATCATTTATATTCATGAGCCCTGCCGACAACACGGTTAATATATCAGCCGTTTGCTCGATTGTGAAAAACGCCTGTAATAACTGCTACCTGTTCAGATTCTTTGATTTATACAACAACGGAATCAATATAGGCTCACTGTCCATCGAACTTGAAACGCTAGCTGCGTTCATTTTCCATTGCGATATTAATTCGGAACATGGCCCCCGCATTTTTACGACAGCGTGTAATCAGGTAAGTGAAATGACGGGCCGGCACGTCCGTATAAGGTACGAGATTGACGCCGGTGAGCGCGAAAAAATATTAATGCTTCGCAATCATTCAGCGCAACCGCTCATGACGTTTCGCGTCGCTTAGCTTGGATTCCGCTTAGGCATCGCATGGCGGCGCACGGTCAACTAACGTTCGCCAATAATCTTACTGCCATAGGTCTCTATTAGGACCCTCAGAACGTTGGCGCTCATATACGCTGCGTACTCTTGGGAGTCGTCTGATTTATCTGGGTCAGCAAAATCGCATACCCCCTTTATGGCAAAGGCTAGAGGACTATTGGGAGCCGATGCTGCTGCGGAGTAAACGCCGTAGATCTCCATCTCCACTCCGATCACCTCGTCATGCTGCTCCTTCTTTATATCCTGGATGGCCTCTCCATCAGCCAGGACCGCTGAGCCTGAGGCTACGGGGCCATAGAGCAGCACGCCATTGCGGGGCCTTGGCCCGGTGAACGCCGCGCTGAGCTTATCGACAGCGGCTTGATCTCCTTTCAATGCTTGGAAGAAGCGCCTGACCTTGTTTGGCGCGGGGAGCTGATGTGGCCGACGCGCAAGCACAGTGTCATCCCCACGCTTCATCAACTTGCCGCTCTGAAAGTCCCAGGAAGGGTCTGCAAGGAGTACATCTCCCAGCTTTGCTTTACCTCGCAAGCCGGCACATATCCCCGTCATCACAACTGCTTTCGGGTCAAAGACGGTGATAAGCGCTGAAGCCAATAGCGCCGATGAAACCATTCCCATCCGCGATGCGTGCGCGGCAGCTACCGTTAAGGTTCTTCCTGTCTCATCTTTGGCATACCCAATGGACACAAAGGTGCCATCAGCCAGGACTTTCTGCTCTGGGCTCCAGTCCCAAGGCAGTCTCAAAACATACGCCAACTCCGGCTCTGCTAACGCACAAATGACTACTATATCCGCCGTGAGGTGCTCAGAGGCCTGCGCAGCAGGGTCGGCGTACCGTACGCAAGCCAATACCTTGGAGAGCCAGGAGTCGTCGTCGGCTGAATAACGGATAATCGCCCATGTGTAGTTATCAAAACTCGCCCTGGCTTTTTCAGCGGCATCTTGATCTGCGGTGATCCCAATAATCCGACGAGGACGAATAAGGCCGTCGTCCTCGTGAAGCTCAAAAAGCAAATCTAACGAGTGTTGCGCGTCACTCTCGGAATCCGGCCAAAGCGGCACGAGAATGTCTAGAACTAATAAGTCGTATGTGACGGCTTCCAGGTGCTCCCTAGCTTGGTTCGTGCAGACCGCGTGATGAATTGAATCCCGCTCTAGACCATTCTTCACGAGTTCATCTATCAATCGGCCATATCTGCGAGGCTCATCGTCAACGATTAGCACCTTCACTGTTTTGACTCCTCGCTGCCGATAACGCTGAAAAGCATAGATTTTAGAGCTATCTTCCACTCATCGAGCGTAGAGTTGTAGTGGAGAACGCCTTTAAACGTATCGGGGAACTCCTTTTCCAGATCCTCCCTAAGCTGGGTCAGATCAACCGGCTGACCTGCTTCGCGAGGGAAGGCCTCATAACCCGTTATCACCAGAGTGGGACACGTGAGCTCCGAAAACGACAAGTGTCTCAATACTTCAATTCCCCCGAAACCTTGGGGACGGCCTCCGCTTTCTCCATCTCCCACGTCGAACGTGGGAAGTGACATGTCCAACAAAAGCAAGTCTGGGAGCGGCTCGGTCAGCAGGTCGAGAGCAGAGTTTACAGATTTTGCAATCTGTATCTGGAGCGGTAGTCCGCATCCATTTAGGAACTGAATGATATGTTGGCGCTTCGGGTCCTCGTCTTCAACGAGAAGAACACGCGAGCGGGTCAAGCTGCTTCTCCGATGGCTTGAGGCGAGAAGATCAATCCGAACGTGACCTCTAGATGAAAACGTCCGTCGTCCAGAAAGCCAAATTTGAGCCGTCCAGCCGGGTTCGGGCTTACGACAGCATTCAACTTCATGAAGCCGCTACCGCCTTCGCGGCTAGCTCGACCGGCTCCCGCGCCACCGGCGATCTGATCCCTAATGGCGCTCGCCCGCCGTTCGTTCGCCGCTCGTTGCGTAGCTCTCGAGTCGCTCTTGAAGCTCAGAGTCAGCGTCTCGGCCTCAGATTCGTGAGCCATGGCAATATCAATAACGGGGTGGCGCTCTCCCGAGTGAGCTCTGACATTGTCTAGAGCGATGAAAAGCACGTCGTGTATGAAAACGAGACTACGTGCGTCGAGCTGAAAGGGTGGATCACAGTCGCACGAGATACTTTGATTTATCTCGGGTTCGAAAGAACGCTGGCTCCTCAATGCGTTTTCAGTGCCAATCCTGAGCGCCTCTTCCAAAGTGAAGCTTTTCTTGTGAGTTTCAAGAGATGTGTAGCTGAACCAACTAGCAGCGTCGTCCAGGGCTCTCTGAACTTCGGTCGAGGCCTTCCCGAACTCGATATCAAAAGCCACGAAGGCGGGATCACTTCCCGCTAAACTGCGGATCTCTGCGCGAGCCTGGTCTATGCGATCGGTGAGACGAGATTTAAGCTCGGAGCTAAGGAACAGACGTGCGCTCTCCAACGATGGCGTTAGGACAGCCCAGAAGGCAGCGACCACAACATCGTATGTCGCGCCAAAATTTTCGGGAAAATAACTCGCGATAGATTTTACCATACGAACGATATGTGGAGAAATGTCTAGTCGAATTAATCCATGCGGATGCTCCGCAGTTCTGATGTGGAGCCTCTCATCTTTCGCTGCGCGCAAGATTTCATCAAAGTCATATGCACATCGATTTAGCGCATTTGCAATTTCATCGACGATATCCGGGGATTGTTGATTAAATCGCTCGAGCCAATATTCATTTCTATTATATGGGCTATTAGAATTTTCTCGGGTGGTTATGAAATGCGCGAACTCGAGGGGGCCTCTAATCTGTCCGATAAATGACTGATGTCGAATGCGCTTGCTAAGATAGAAATCTAATCCAAATGTACCATTGGTCAGGAATTCGTCTCCAAGTCGCCGCATCATACTCATCAGGACCGCATCGGCCTCAGTTTCTGGATGGACGGGGTTTTTTCCGTGAAGAATTGATTCTGCGAGTTCCTTTAGCACTTCATCGAAGCTTGCCTGTGGGCCGGCATCGACCTCTACGAGATCTTTGTACCGCTCGAAATCCTCTTGGACTTGACGATCAGCCCAGCGGCGAAGTGCGCCGGTGTCTACGTGGATGCGGCTATGATCGACAATCCACTTCCCTTCGGCCATGAGAAGGTCAGCCGACAGCGCCATAAGTTCTTCCGAGTGAATCCGCGCATCGCCTGGGCAAAGCACTCGCAGCAAGTTCAATATGGCCGAACGCTCTTCCAATACGGCCCGGGAACTCCGAACGGCAGGAACGCTATCCAGAAAATGCGGACGACAGATAACTGACAGAAAGTAGATCAGCTGGTGCTCGGGAACCAAGGCCGACACAGCAGTCACCTGCGAAGGAAGCTCCTTTCCGAGTTTTCGCAGAGCCGTCTTTATGGCGAAACGGAGGGCTGATTCTGTTTGGTCGGCACCGTTCAGTTGCCAAAGAAGGTGTAGCGCGATCGGGGCTGCAAGTGGTTTCTCCGCCTCGCGGAACTCCTGATAGGAGAGGGGCGCTAAGGTTCCTGAGACTGGTAGGCACTGGCCGGCGCTCTGGTTGCGAGTGAACGTATCCGCGACTAGATCGACCGCACGCGACGTTTCTCCGCGCCCGATAAGCGCGTGGAGCGCAAGGTTGGCGGTCAAACCTTCTATTGATGAGCCTTCTGCATCGAGCTTCAGCTTCGCAAGTTGGTCAGAGGCATCTTTAAATTCACCAGCTATTACCAACCCAGCGCTGCGGAACAATCCCTCAGCCAGTGAGGAACAAGCGGAGTTTGACGGCGCAGCGAGTTGCCTCCAAACGGCTTGCGTAGGGCTAGGGTCGATAGGAGCAGTCACCTCGGGAGGAAAATCTTCAACGCCCAGGTCGCGACAGTGAAGGCCTATCCTCCAAGGGCTCCAATCATCGAGCGGGCTTTGACGGCGCACTAGCGCGAGGTAGTCAGCAATACCGCGTGCGAAATCCAAGTTCCCAAAATTCACCGAAAACTTGCTGATCTGCTGGAACGCTGCCTCCGAGTTCGCTGATGGTGCTAGAGCGAGCGCTAGCAGTCGCGCCACGCCCGCCTTGCACATTCGCCTAGGCATCGGGGAGTTCGGACGCGGACGAAGTGCGTGAGCACCGTAAATCAGTTGGAGCGCATCCAGCGAGGCATCGCCATTAGCATAACGTCGAAAGGCTTTGCCGGCGGCCCCGACGAACCCGGAGAGCAGGAGATCCGAAATCTCCCGATTGCGGGGAGGCAGGCGATTGAAGTCGATGGCCATCCCCAGCTGCAAACGTACCTTCAGAAGGCGTGCATCCAGATCGAGGGGCAGGAGCTCCAAGCAGCGCCTGAGATTATCGCGAGAAGCGCTAAGATCGACGCGACGCGAAAGAAGCTGTGCAATATATACGAATGACTCGTATAGATCTAATATATTGTGACTTTGATCTACCCTAAGAATTGTCCCTACTTCGTCGCCATCAATTGGATCGATGCTAGCTAATTTGTATCTGAGATATGTTTTTACATCATCGGTATACTTAGTGTGTCTTTCGATGCGACTTGTTATGTCTTCGTTAAATTTTGCAGTTGTTGATTTTTCTTCATTCCTGACGCTCGTATGATAGGCAATAAACGGAAGGAGCCCTCTCTTGAAAATATTCCTGAGAGCAGCGGTGTGGCGTTTTTGCTGTTCCAAGCCTCCAGCTAGCTGCTCAAATCCAATTCTGAGCTGAACGCTCCAGAATGAACTTCCGAAGGCTGCATCAATTGCCTCCAGGCCACTTATGCCTTCCTCAAAATTGCCGCGCGAAAGGCACTCCTCAATGAGAAGCGCGGATTGGCGGAAGGCACTGATACGTCCTTGTTCATTCAATATCCGATGGGTCGTCCAAAGCATCTCGCGCTCTAGCGAAACCTTCGGAGAATCGTGCACGCCAGCTAAGTCATCGCTCCCAACCGGCGCATGGACCAGCTCAAGCAACTGGGTCTCTTCGATCGTCTTGGCCCAAGCCAAGAACGGCCCATATTGGTCTGGGCTCAGCCTGTAGCGGGCTTCGAGTAGAATCTTTTTCTGGTCAGATCGGAATCGCCGCGTCTGCGGAATACGTCGCTCCTGCACGTAGCGGCGCGACTTGAGCTCTGCACCAATGCCGCGATAGCGATTTTGCAGATCCAGAAACGTCTTTTCGGCAGATTCGATTGGGGCCATTGCGACATGTTGATCCCTCCCAGGACCGAAATCCAAGAGTTTTCATTTCAGTCGGAGGGCAACCGCCCTGTGCATTTCCCCTTACGAGCCGGCACTAAAGCGACGAGGCCCGAGACAGCAAAATCTGGTCAGGTCGGCGGGGCGGGCTGTCTAGGCAGCGATAGACGGTCATGCGGGATATCCCAAGGCGCTGGGCTATCGCCGTAACGCCCATTCCCTTTTCGCGGAGAGAAAGGACCGCTGCTGGCGAAACGACTCTTCGGCGACCTCTATATGAACGTTGCTCGATCGGTAGTGACTTGTCTGCGCTGCGACGCCTTTCGATCCCTTCGCGCTGGCGTTCCAGCAGAAACGTCCTCTCCAGCTCCGCTGCCATCCCCAGCGCAGTCACCATGATTTGTCCGGTCACATGGTCGGAGGTTGTGAGAGCCGGCTCCAGCACCCTCAGACTGGCTTTCTTGCTCCGTAGCTCATCGACTATCGTCAGGACATCGGTGATGCGTCGGCCCAAGCGATCGATCCGCTGAACCACCAGCTCATCGCCCTCGCGAATGAATTCGAGCACGGTCTGGAGTTCGTCGCGGCCAAGGCGGGAGCCGCCACTGACCTTTTCGGCCCGGATCACGGTGCACCCAGCGGCCTCCAGAGCCAATCGTTGGCCGTCGAGGCTCTGGCTTGCCGAAGAGACCCTTGCATACCCGATCCTTGTCATTCGTCTCCTGTCACATTTGGGCGGCCCTGCGCCGCACTTGTCACTTTTGGTCGGATTGAACCCATCTGAGACGGCGAGGGCGTCACAGGTCGATCGTCCCGCTGGGCATACCCATCTGTTACTCTTCAGATCGCCATCAGGAGGTCCGAGACATCAGGGCGAACACGCACCCCCACCTGGGCGAAGGCGGAGGCGATCTGGCTGAAGAGCTTGTCGGACGGTCGCTTGTTTTTGGACAACCGAACCTCGGTGATCCGCCACCCCACTTGATCCGCACAGACGCTCAACATGACCGGCCCTTCTTTTGGATCGGTCCAGATGAAATACGATGTGACCGGCCTGCGGAGGCCAAGTGGGCCGCGCGCCAGAGCCATGCAGTTCTTGAGTTCAAATCCGAACGAGACGAGTTCTTTAGCGGTCTTGATGCACCGGAGTTCAGGATCGGTCGGATGAGGCGCGAGAGGGAGGAGGTCAGCCTGAACGGCTCTGGTGAGGAGCCCTTCCAGCGCCTCTGCGTCCTTCGCCAAACAGATCGCACGCCGCAGGTTATGAGGGTCGCGGCCTTGGTCGATCGCCAGCTGCCAGAGCTCACTGATGGCTTCCGCGCGCCGGACATTATCGCCGACTAGGGCTAGCATGGAGCGCTCCACAAGCACCGATGGCACAGTCAGCGCGACCTCGACCCTGGCTAGACTCATCTCACCGACCTGACACAACATACGCGCCGAGCGGGGACGTTGGACGATGGCCTGGTGTAGGCGTCGATACCATCCCGCCGGCAACGGCTCAGGAGGCAAGCACCGGCGAAGGACCGAGCCGAATCCGGGCGACGGCTCGTCGATGACCCAATCGATCAGCGCCTGGTCTGGGGCATCGAAGCCAAACCTCACTAGCGCACTCATGGCCGCGCTCGGAGCGATGTCCGTCAGCGCAAGCCACAGATGTCGGCGACGACGCCGCGCAAGGCAAAATGCCCTAGGGTCATGACCAAATAACGCGCCGACTTCGGAGGCCAGACCGCCTGCAAGAAACTTGAGTTGATCTCCAAGGTCGCAAGAATACTGCACTTGAGGCAATATACAGACCGACTATTGTTGAGTCAATGCAATATCTTAACTGAAGTTAGTAATAATTCGAATTAAAAGCGCCTAAACCTGAATTCGCTTTGGCAATCTTCTCAGGACCTCGGAAAATAGGTCTACAGGGTCCGCCCCCATCGCCTTCGCGAGAGCAACAAACTCCAACACGTCCACCCGACGCTGAGAGCGCTCGATCAGGGAAATATAAGTCTGGTCTTTGCCGACCTTCGCGGCCACGTCCGCCTGACGAAGGCCTGCCGCCCTCCGAGCTTCCACCAGCACATCGACAAGGTGTTGATGAGCGCCCGAGAAGACTGACTTGGGCATCCGAGAGCCGCCGAACGTGAATCCGGCAGTTCAAATATATGGAAAATTCGCGTAGGCATTTTTTCCGTATCTTGTCGCGGCATGATCCCGCTACCAACTGAGCTGCGGCAAGCCGGGGGCCAGATGATTTCCAACGTCAAAGCGAAAAGAGAGTCTGCTTCTTCTCGACCAATCATGCGGCTGATCGCGGCATCACTAGGCTTAGGCGTCGTATCCAGCTGCGGCGAGAACGACTCACCTCAACCCCGGATTCGCGCCGCCTTCAAGCTTTGCCTAGCCACCACATCTTCTTCATTTATGGAGTTCGTGGCCATGCCAGATGGGCTTAGCCAGGAGCGCATGCAGGCCGCAGCAACGGAATGCGGAGATCGATTTTACTGGCTTAGCACTGCCGTAGACCGGGGAGAGTGCGCTGACAGGCTTCGCGAGGCGTCACACTTCGCCTGGGATGCGCCTGAGCGCCTCCTTATCGAGGCAGGACACTCGAACTACTCCGGACACTTTGAACAGGGATGCGACAGCGCCAGGCTGAAATCTCAGATGTTTGCCGGCAGGTAGGTTATGGCCAGCGAGATGAGGCCCGCGCCCGCGAGCGGCAGCAGTCTCACGTTCGCGAAGCCGAGCGGGAGAGTCAAACCGGCTCGGTCGATGCAGGAGCTGAGTCAAGCGGCCCTCCTCCTGAACCCCAAAGCAGAGATGACAGAGCCCGCTGCGCCGTAGACGCCGTGGCCGTCGGCGTCTCGCGCGCCGAGGCCGACAGGATATGCGGAATAGAGTTCGAAAACCCTGAGCGTTCAGAAGATCGGGAGCCCGAAGGCGCAAGCGTCGGAAGCCCCCATGTTCCTCAACGAGGGACATCGGAACGAAGGGAGTTGATGGAGGCCGTGCGTCCCGCCGCTGAAGCAAACTTCGGTGCTCCGATCGAGTTTATGGTCACTGATGCAAGAGTGCTGGGTGCCTACGCTTATCTTGATCTCCAAGCACAGCGTCCAAACGGCCAGCAGATTGCCTGTTCCCAAGCGGATTGCCGTCCTGCCACTCGCGTTCGGGCAGCGCTCGCTCGAACGGAGTCGGGATGGCGCGTTGTTCAGGTCGTGATCGGGCATCAAGACGCGATCGATCAGCGACTCTGCGAGGCCTACCCGGCCAATGTGCTGCCGGCCTGCGAATAGCCACCTAACGGGCCATCTAGGTTTGACACCACGGAGGGAGGCCCAAGCGGGGCAAGAGGTGCCAAACTCGGTTTGACACCCCTACTCCCTTGAAATGCTTTGGTGAGCCCTGTTCTGCCGGGCCTACCGGACGCTTCGGGCGTGCCCCACCCTCGTGCAGTCTGGTCCAGAGCGTACGTCTTCCGATGGCGGCACAAGGCCAAGCGGGGCTGGCTGGCTCATGGCCTGGCGCGATGTCAGCCGCGCGGAACTACCGGCAGACCGACAGACTGGCGCATCAATCCAAGGTTTTCAGAGGCTTGGGCGTGCGCGTCGCACCCGCCAGTGACGTGCAGCACTCAGCTCGCGCGCTTGGCGAGGCCATGAGACCCGGCTTGCGAAGCCGAGCGACGGTGAACACAGCCCGTCACAACAGGCTTGGCTAGGCAAACCGCCCCCCTTCCCAGGTCATCGACAGGGACGCTGGCCGGCTCGCAAGCCCGCCGACAATGGAGCAACGGCAAGGCCGGTCACGCCATTCTACGTCAGGCTGGAGCAGCGCGCCGATCACCGTCCAAAGGCCCGTATTGGCCAAACCCAAAGAAAAAGGGCGGGTCCGAAGACCCGCCCCCGTTCTTTTTGTCGGATCGTCGACGCTTAGAAGCGCTGACGGAAACCGACGTAGTAGCGGCGACCCAGGCCGTCGAAGACGTCCGGCTCGGTGCCCCAACCGGTCGGCTGGCCGTGGCCCTGACCGATCTGGACCCACTCGTCGAACACGTTGTCCACGCCCAGGTAGGCCGTGGTGGTGTCCGTGAGCTGGTAGCGGACCTGAGTGTCGACGAAGTAACGCAGGCCGATCGGGTGATCGGTGACGTAATCGTCCTCGTCGCAGCCGGCGGAGAAGTAGCAGCTCTGACCGATGAACTGCGTCTGCACCGACCACTGCAGCGGTCCGCGGGTGTAGAGGATGTCGAGGACAGCCTCGTTCTCCGGCAGACCGACGACGCCCACGCTTTCAACCGGAGCAGCGCCCGCGACCGCGATGGTCGAGTACTCGAGCAGGTGCTGGTAGTTCAGCGAGAAGACAACCTGACCCATGTCCCAGGTCTCGGGAGCCAGGCCCAGGTCGTTCAGGTCGAGGCCGTAGCTGGCCTGAACGTCGATGCCGCGGGTGTTCAGCTGACCGATGTTGAAGCTCTGCTGGTTGACCTCATAGATCGCACCGACGTTCGCCGTACCCGCCGCGTAGCGGTTGATGAACTGGCAGTAGAACGGATCGCGGGCGCCCGGGGTCGAGCCGCCGTAGCAGCGCGTCAGGGTCAGACCGCGGCCATAGCCCTGGATCGCGTCCTCGATTTCGATGTCGTAGTAGTCAACCGAGATCGACAGCGGCTCCAGCCAGGGGTGGAACGCCGGGTTGAACAGGACGCCGAAGGTGAAGCTGGTGCTTTCTTCG
>Ga0056908_1000614_pt1 | contig 19835 bp, 19 predicted proteins | sample EBPBio142010_DNA_FD_55020 | JGI IMG/M metagenome (GOLD analysis project Ga0056908, IMG submission 55020) | Wastewater treatment Type I Accumulibacter community from EBPR Bioreactor in Madison, WI, USA - Reactor 1_10/4/2010_ DNA | ecosystem: Engineered > Bioreactor > EBPR > Anaerobic-Aerobic >...
TGTTCGGGAGGCTGCTGATGGTGGACTCCCAGACTCGACCGATCGGCGGCCTGTGGTCGATGCCGTGCGCACCCGTGGGCGTCCCGGTGTCGTCCCGGCTGTTCCCGGAGTCATCCCCGGCTTAGCGGCGACCGACGACCGCCGCCTCGTCCGAGGTGACAATGGTGTGGTGACCACCGTCGTGACCGCATCGAACCCACCGCTGGAGCAGACTCCGCCAGCGGTCCCGGCGAGCGTCATCGTGGGGTCGCTGCTGTTGGCCGCGGGCGGTGTGCCGCTGGTGGGCGAGTTCCCGCGTGAGGGTGCACCCGCCGGTGCCGCCTTGCCGCTGATCGCATGGCTCGCGCTCGGCATCGCCGGAATCGTGCTGCTCGACCGACGACCTCACTCACCGATCGGCTGGGCCTGTGTGGCGGCGACTGCGACCCCGACGGCCGTGATGTGCGCTGGATACCTCTGGACCGAGGGCACCCCCGGCGAGCCGCAGATGCTGCGGTTCGCGGCCGAGAGGGGACCGGTGACGCTCGTGGCGTTGGCGCTCCCCGCGTTGGCGGCCATGCTGTCCCGACGACAGTCTCGTGGCGAGCGGCGTTGGCGAGTCTGGATCGTTGTGTCCTGTGCGAGCGCGCTCGGCGCTGCGTGTCTGGCGTGGTTCGTCGCAACGCCTGCCGCCTACGGTGCCATCGCCGCGACCGGAATCGGGGCCGTCGCCCTGGTGGTCGCCGCCTCGGGATTCGTGGCCGAACCGCGTCCGGTCGTCGAGCCGTTGGTCGACATCGGCCTCGCAGCAGCCGCGCTCGTCGTGGCGGCCGGTGCCGGTGTCGTGATCTTGCAGGTCGCCCGGCATGAGCAGATATTCGGCGCCGAAGCCCTCGGCGCGTTCTCGACCGCCGCGACCCTGGCTCTCACCCTTCCGGGAGCCTGGTGGCTGCGGCGGGAGTTTTTGAGTCGCCGCTACGGCACCGGTGTCCTCTCGTCCGATGAGATCGCCGCTCTGACCGCCGACTTGAAGACCGCGGCCGATCCCCGTGAACTCCTAACCAAGGCCGGCGCGATGGTTACCGCCACGAGCGGCGTCAAGGACACGCAGTTGGTGTTGGACGACGTTCCGGCACCGCAAGGGTGGGACTGTTGGCCGCTGCTCGTCGGCGACGAACTGGTGGGCACGATGCTGCTGCATCCGTCGCATCCGGGCGGTCTGGAAGCACGCCAGATGCGCGTGTGCCGTCAACTGCTGCCCACCATCGCGCTCGTCGCGCGCGCCGTGGCTCTGGCGCTCGACGCCGAGTACGCCCGCAACGATGTCGCTCACCAGCGCGACCTCGAACGAGCGCGCATCCTGGCCGACCTGCACGACGACCTCGGCCCCGTGCTCGCCGGGATGAGCATGCGGGTGCAGGCTGCCAGCGAGACCCACCATCTGCCCGAACTCGACGCGCTCGCCTCGGACCTGGCATCGTGCCGTGCCGATCTGCGCCGGATCGTGTCGGGACTCGCGCCGTCCGCCCTCGGTGGGGGCGACGTGAGCGCCGCCGTCACCGCACTGGTCGCTTCCTTCGACGGCGGCAACGGCCCTGATGTCACGTTGACCACCGCCATACCCGACCGGATCGACCCCCATGCCTCGGTCCTGATCTACCGCGCCATCGCCGAAGGCATCACCAACGCGATCAAGCACGCGCACGCGACCCAGGTGCTCGTCGCTGTGGAACGAGACGCCGGTGGACTGCGTGTGTCCGTGGCCGACGACGGTATCGGCGGCACCGTGGTCCCCGGAGTGGGCCTGGAGTCTCTGCGCAGCCGAGTCTCCGAGACCGGTGGAACGCTCTCGATCGAGCCAGCGGCACCGAGAGGCACACGGCTCGTCCTCACCCTCGATGAGGACGACCGATGATTCGGGTCCTGGTCGTTGACGACCATCCCGTCGTCCTGGCCGGGCTCACCGCCCTCATCGAAGCCGACTCGACCATGACCGTATTCGCCAGCGCCACAAGCGCGAGCGAAGCCCAATCGTTGGCGGAGGCACTGGCGTCTGACGGCGAACCCGACGTGTGCGTGCTCGACCTCCAACTGCCCGACGGCGACGGGATCAGCCTCGGCACCACGCTGAAACGCCGCTGGCCCGCGACACGAGTGCTCGTCCTCACGATGGCCTCCGACCCCGGTGCGGTGATCCGCACCCTCGGCGCCGGACTCGACGGCTACCTGCTCAAAGACTCCGACCCAGCCGAACTCCGCGCCGCGATCCACGCCGCCGCGCAAGGCTCCACCGTCCTCGGCCGAGGCGCCAGCGGACCCGTCGTGATCGCCGCAACCGTGCTCCCGGACGCCAACCCACTCGCCGCACTCGACGCGCGCGACCGCGAGATACTCACCCTCCTCGTGCAGGGCCTCGGCCCATCACAGATCGCCGGACGGCTCTTTCTCGCACCCAAGACCGTCCGCAACCGCATGACCGCGATGCTCGCCAAACTCGGCGTCACCACCCGCGAAGACGCCATCGCCCTCGGAGTCGCCGGCGGCCTCGGCGCCTGACACTCATCGGAGAACATCAGCCATCAGGTCTCCCTGTTTTCGGTCACATGCTGTGGCCTGCTCCAGAAGAAGTGACCACACCTGCGTTGATCCCTGCGACGGCGAGCAGGACACGCGATTCGACGCCGAAGGTCTTGAGGAGCCAGCTGACGTAGGTCTTGACCGTCGCCTCACCGTCGCCGAGTCAGCGGGAAAGCGCGCAACTGCTTCAGGTGTTCCGTGATTCGAGGTACGCGATGACAGCGAGGACACGCCGGTGGGTGGTGCCGTCGTCGTAGAGGTCGAGCTTTGTGAACACCGACCGCATGTGCGCCTCGACTGTGCGGTCCGACAATGCCAGTCGCCGGGCGATCTCAGCGTTGGCGTGGCCTTCGGCCACCAACGACAGGACCTCCACCTCACGCTCGGTGAGTACGTCGATCGCCGACCGGCGAGCTTGCACCAGGGCGCGCGCGATCTGTGGATCGAGCGCGCTTCCGCCGCCTGCGACGCGACGCAGGGACTCATCGAAGTCATCCAGCCTGACCACCCGGTCTTTGAGGAGGTATCCGAAGCCGGGCGTGCCGATCAGGTCCAGACAGTGGCGCAGCTCGATGTGCTGGGACAGCAGCATGATCGCCGTGTCCGGGTGATCGCGGCGCAGTTCAACCGCAGTTCGTGCTCCCACCGACTCGGCGGCGTCTGAGCCGCTGTCGGGCGGCATCCTGATGTCGATGATCGCCACGTCAGGGGCGTGGTCGGCCACCGCGAGCCGGAGCTCATCGCCGTTCCCGACAGCCGCCACGACTTCGTACCCGGCCTCGATCAGCAGCCTTACAACCCCTTCGCGGAACAGCACCGAATCATCGGCGACGACCAGCCTCATGTCACACCAACGCCGTCACGGTGGTGCCGCCGCCCGCCGGGCTGTCGATGGTCAGCTCGCCGCCCACTGAACGCACCCGATCCCGCAGGGTGACCAGGCCGGATGCACCACCGGCGCCGTCATCGCGGACGATGACCCGCAATCTGTCATGGTCGGCCTCTACGGCGACCTCGATGCGTGAGGCGCGGGCGTGTTTGAGGGCGTTGGCGACTGCTTCGGTCACCGTCATGAACGCTGCGTGGGTGCGTGCGTCATCCACGTTGGGAAGCTCATTGGCCACCGACAGCTCGAGTGGCACCGGACTGGTCGCGGCGACGGAAGCCAGGGCCGGCCCGAGTCCGTCATCGAGCCGGCTCGGGCGCACCCCGTGGGCGAGCCGGCGCAACTCCTCCACTGCGTCGAGGAGCTCATCGACGGCTGTACCCAACTCGTGGCTCACCTCCCGGCCGTGCTCGGCGTCGAGGCGTCGCTGGAGCAGACTCAGCCGCATTCCGGTGGCCACGAGGCGCTGCTGAACGCCGTCGTGCAGGTCGCGTTCGAGACGAAGGCGCTCCTCGGCCGCCACGCCCGCGAGGCGCGCCTGGCTCTGCCGCAAGCCCAGCCGCAACCGCGTCACCTCGATCGGCACCCATCCGGCACGCAGCAACGCCGAAGCCCGACGCCGGGTACGCGCCGTCTCACGAGTCAGCACGAGCCGCGCCACCGCCATCCCGCCGCTCTCCAGCACGATGCCGTCGTCGGTGTCGGTGGACTCGGGTGTGCCGTCGAGGCCGACCCAGGTGCCGCTGTCAGCCAACAGCAAACGCAGTTCCGGGTCGCGTTGCGCCTCACGTAGGACCGACTCGATTTCCTCCGGCTCACGATGCCCTGAGCGTATGTCGGCGGCGAACCTCTCGACTGCGGCGACGGCGACATTGCGGTCCCGGTCGATCACCCGGCCGATGCTGCGGTGAACCCAGGTATGGATCGGCAGGATCGTGAGTGCCGTGACGAACGCGGCGAGCGAGGCCCCGACCGTGGTCCAGCGATGGACGAGTTGCGCGACGGTGAACACCGCCGCTGCGAACACGGCGGCGGACAGCACGATCGTCACGAGCCACGCCGCGCCTTCGCTGAGCAGTCGGTCGATGTCGAGCAGGTCGTATCGCACCACCGCGATGGCCACCGCAGCGGGAACGACGAGCACGATGGCCACCACGAACGGCGTGTAGGCGACCGAGACGGCAGTACCTGTCATCTCGGCCGCCCACCCGCCGACCAGCAGGAGCACCGTGAACGCCCCTGCCGAGATGAACCACTTCAGTTGATCGCGGACTCGTTCGTCGCCGCGACGGAAGCGGACGACGACCGAGCCCACGGCAACTACCATCGCAGCGCCGATCCCCAAGCTCCCGATGGCCGTGATCGCAGGCTGCCATGCTGCTTGGCCCGTCACCTGATCGTCGACCACCCGGCTTCCCCACAATCCCGCGAGCACCACGCCCGTCGAGACCACGAACAGCCACGGCACCCACCGCCAGATCCGTTCGGGCGGGAGGCCTTCGGGAAACACCAAGAGCAGGGCGAATAGTCCGGCGAGGTTCACCGGCCACAGCCCGACCGCGACCGGTCCGACCACGGACGCCGCCCCCGCCCCTGCGGCACCGTCGGCCACGTGCTCGGCCGTCATGCTCACCGCCACCGCGGCACCGCACCACGCGAGCGCCGGACCGACCGTAGAGTCGGTGCGACGCACGACGATCAACCAGCCGAGCACCACCGCGCCCAGCAACGTCAGAGCCGGCAGCACCGCGTCTTGTGACGGACTCAGCGCCACCGCCGCGCCCGTGACCAAGGTCGCCACGGCTGTGAGCCCGATGGTGACCCTGGAAGACATGCCTCCATCGTCGCACTGGCGGCGTCGCCGGGAACTCCGTGCTGGCACCTACGCCGAATCCCCATCGACCGTCAGGCCCTGCGCCCATGTGTCTGCTGAGCAACCACATGACACTGGAAGACATCAGCCGTCTGCTCACCCGAGCCTGAGTTCTAGGGGTCCCATGAACGTCATCTACACCGTGTTGCTCGCCTTCCCGATCGGCTATTTCGTCAAGAACCGAGGTGTGGCAATCGCCGTCTACTTGGCCGGCGGTGCCTTCGTCTTTGCCTTCCAGTCGGTCGGCTTGCTACTGGACTGGGCCAGCGGCCGGAGCACCCAGGCCTTCGGGAAGTTCCCCGACTATGCGGACTCCAACTATTGGGGTTACGGCGCCGTCAACCTCGTCATCACGACGGCCGGTATCGGCCTGGTCCTCCTCGGCGCCCGGATTGCCCACAAGCGCGCCGCCAAGGAGGGCGTAGTCCAAGCACCATGAGAGTCAAGCCGCCGAGAAGACAGGAACACGATCCCGATCGTTCCGGGACGCTTCTGGGACAAGTTGGGCTCCTTCGCCGATGCGCGCGGGATACCGCTGGTCTGACGCTGGACGCATGTCGGCCCATTCCATTGCCACACTGCGGCGATTCGGGAATGCCTCTCACTTGTCGCCTGGGAACACCGCCGCCCAGCATGGCCGATATCGACCCATCGAATCTCGACATTGAACGACCGAAGGAGCCCCGCATGTCTGTCCGTACCTGGCTGCCCGCCGCTGGCCTTGCTGTTGTCCTCGCGCTCGCCGGGTGCGGGTCGGACGACGAGGCCGGCTCTGACACCCCCAGCGGCGGCGACTCATCGACCAGCGCGGGTGACGGCGCCTCGGTTGATGCGTGCGAACTGATCGCCAAGACGACCATCGGTGACGAGTGGCCCGCGATCGAATGGACGACCGAGCCCCCCACCGCTGGTGCCGTCTCTCAGTGCGGATTCAACTCCGACCTGAGCAACCGCGATGTGCCGATGATGAGTCTGAGCACCTACCCCGACTCCGGCGCTCTCGCGGGTGTGGAGAGCATCTACGAGCCGGTGTCCGACCTCGGCGACGAAGCCTGGTACCAGGAGCTTGAGGCCATCGGTGTGGTGCGCACGATCTTCGTCCGGTCCGGCGATGTCACGTTCTCGTTCATCGTCAACGGCCCGGACGCCGAGAAGGACTCGGTGGTCGCCGATGCCCGCGTGATCGTCGGCGCGCTCTGACGACGACCGCCCGTGGCGAGGACGATGATCCCGGCGGGGATGCTCGCGGGTTTGCCCCGGTGGTGGCGGGCACGCGGACGCTGCACCGGTCGATGGAGCCGGTGGCCTATGACCGTGTGAAGCTCATCATCGTCCGATCGGGTTCGGCGATCGTGTTCAGTGAGTTCGGTCAGCAGCCGGTCACGGTCGGGGATGTGGTCGTGCGGACGGCAGGACCGAGCTTGGTGGCGGCCTTGCGGCCCGACATCCGGTGAGGGCGCGGGGAGTGTGATGGCCGCGCCGGTAGCCCGCCGTTTTGGGTGATCTCGACCGCCGTCAGCGGGACGGTGCATCGCGGCGGGCGGGTTCTGGCTCTCCTTCACCGCCTTGGCTGATCTGGCCGCCCGCTCAGGTATCGGCTCCGGGCAGGCGTGGGCGTGGCCGCTGATTGTCGATGGGCTGATCGTGGTCGCCACCGTCGCCGTCGTCGCACTCGCCGGGCAGCGGACGGCCTGGTATCCGTGGACGCTGCTGATCGGCGCCGCGATGGTGTCGGTCGCCGCGAACGCGATCCACGCGATCGTTGCCGCCGACGCCGACGTTCCGCCGCTCCTTGCCGCGTCGGTGGCGGCGGCGCCTCCGGTGGTGCTGTTGGCGATCACCCACCTGACCGTGATCTTGACCCGCACCACCGAGACAACCGAAGCGACGACAGCGGGCCCCACGGTGTCGTTCGATGCCGCGACCCCGGTTCCTGCCGCCGCCGAACAGGCGGGGGTGCCGCTGATCGCCGAGCAGGGCGTCGAGGCCCTTGGTGTGCGGGGCCGGCGCGAGCTGGCCGCCGAGCTGCGCGACCGCGGGTGGTCGTACAAGGCCATCGCCCGTCACCTGGGCGTGCATCCGTCCACGGTGGGCCGCTGGTTCGCCTCGCGTACCAATCCCCTACGCCTGACTCTGCTTCCGAAAGCGAGGAGACGACCCGATGAGCACCGCACACGACCAGCATCACCAAGAGCAGCAGCGGCGGCAGGCCGCGTCTGCGGAATCGACCCGGCCTGCTGCGGAATCTGTCGAGGCCAGCGGAACACACGACGCGGTACGCGAAGCCGAGATCGCCCGCAAGCGCGGCCAGGGCGGGAAGGACGCGGCCGATCAGAAGAAGGGTGTGGAGTGGGTGCGGGTCAGTGACCTGATCGCCCGACGAGTCCGCTGGCCGGTTGCGGCATCAGCTTCCAAGCCGAGCTGTCCCGCAGGGCGCCCCCCCATCGCCACGACACGACGGGTGGCGGATCGGACGCGTCGGTTGCCGCCGGTCTCGGCGTTCGGTCGCCGGGGCGCCATACAGAGCGGGCCGACTCGCTCCGGGGTCGGGATGAGCTGAGCAGGGGTGAACGAGTTGTGGGTGCCACAGGGCTGATCGACGGGACCGTCGTTTCTCGGGGCGACGTGCGCACTTGCCTGTCAGGAGGTGCCCCCACCATGACCATCGAAGATTCCACCGCCAGCGAGGTCGAGGACTTCACGCGCGGCGAAGGGCTGCGCGTGCTGTTGAACCGGCTGCACTCGGCGGGTTCGGGCGCGTGGCAGCACGACCCGACTGCGGCCGACCTGATGGGGTTCGCGGCCGAGAAGTACGCGCCGCTGGCGCGTAAGCACGGTCTGGACCCGTGGGAGGCCGCCAGCGCGGCGTTCGACGTGATGCGCACCAAGGCGGCACGCGAAGCCGACAACCCGTGGGCGGTCATCACCCATGCGGTGCGCATCACCTGTATCGCTGCGGAGCGGGCCCAAGGACTGTTGTGCTCGACGCACCAGGCGAGGCGTCCGCACGTCTCGGCGTTCCACGACCCCGAGCGGTTCAGCGACCGCCACAACCCGCTGGCGGACTACCACCCCGCCCTCCAGGTCAACCTCGACACCGACCATACGACCGCGCCGAAGACACCACGGGTCCGGCCACGGAGTCGGGTTCGGTGTCGTCAGCGGTCGAGGACGCGATCGCGTTGTTCGCGCTGTTGGGGTGGCCCGCGTCGGTGGCACGGGCCTCGGTTGAGCACGTCTGCGTTGGCGAAGTCCGGCACCCGCCACACCGCGTATGAGACCCTGCGCCGGGACAAGCACGCCCGCGCGCTCCTCGACCTGCCGGGCGGCTCATAATCAGCGCTCTTGAAGGTCCTGTTGGGCAACCCGCATCCGGCGTACGCGGCCACCAGCACCGGACGCGGTGTGCTGTTGCGGCTGCTGATCGGTGAGTCGATCGCGGTGTTGCTGCGCGACGACGACCTGGTGCTGACCGTCTCACTGTCGGCGCCTCGCAAGCGGCGTGATCGGGGTCGGTCGTGACCGTTCAGGCCGGGCACATCGATCTGGAGCGGACGGTGGAATCCATCATCGTCGGCCGCCGTCACCGTGCCGACCTGGGCGACATCGACGCCCTCGCCGCCTCCATCGTCCGCGAGGGCCTGCTGCAACCACCGACCGTCACCCCGAAGGGGTGCTGGTCTGCGGACGACGACGCCTCGCCGCTATCAAGCAGCTCGGCTGGAAGACGGTCAACGTGTGGGTCCGCTCCGGCATCTCTGAGCGTCTCGGTCAACTCGTCGCGGAGCAGGACGACAACGTGTTGCACAAGCCGCTGACGCAGTTGGAGGCGGCAGCGTTGTATCGCGAGCTACGGGCCGTGATGGCACAAGGCGCGGCCCGTCGTCAGGCGGCGAGCCGGTTCAGCGCCGAGCATCAGCCGGGAAACGACGGTGGTGGCGAATCGCCACCACCGTCGTATGCCATCGGCAAGACCCGCGAGCAAGCTGCCCGAATGGTGACCAGCACCGCCTCCTACAAGCGGCTCGAACAGGTCGGCTGGCTCCAGCAGATCGCCGACGATTCCACCGGACCGACCGCGCTGCGCGCACAGGTCGTCGCGGAGCTGGAGCGGATCGAGGCCGGTGCTGCGGTGAACCCGATCTACCAGCAGGTCCGCGAAGCAGCCGCCCGCGCGGCCGCGGAAAGAAGCGCCGAGCTGGATGCGATGGCACAAGAAGCGCTCGCCCGCGTCAAGGCGACCGCGAAGGACAAGAACACCAAGAAGCGCCCGTCCCGTCGTGCCATCAACACCGGTGAAGGTGTCCAGGTCGGGGCGAGTGACGGTAACGTCAGCCATGTCGAGGTCTTCAAGATGGGCAGTGTCAGAGCTTCCATCATCGGGAGACCTCGACCCTCATCCCGGCAGCGACGCGTCGCGCTCACCCCACACTCAACGGTGAATAGCCGGCATGGCGGATCGCCTCGACCTGATCCACCGTCAGCGCCATCGCCGTCGACGGCGGCTTGCGCAGCCTCACGGTCTCCCGCCCCGGGTTGCGGTGAATCGCCTCATAGCGGACCGCGAGCCCGAACGCGAGGCTGAGCACGGTGCGCGCCTGCTTGGCGGTGCTGTGGCTCTTCCTGGCCGCGAGAGTCTTGATGAACTGATCGACCTTGCGCACGGTGATCTCACGCAGGACGAAGTGCTCGAAGGCGGGCAACACAAGCTGGCGCATGTTCCGCTCGTACAGAGCTCGAGTACTGGGTGCGAGTTTGCCCTCGAGATCAAGGTCCTCTAGCCAGACCTCGACAAGGTGCCCGAACGAGCTGCTACCCGACAACTCACCCCGGCCGAAACGTTGCTCGGCGCGCTCGGCGAGCAGGGCCTTGAGTCGACGAGCCGCAGCTTGCTGGCTGACGCCAGTGGTTTGCACACGCCGCAGCTGGCCTTCATGATCACGGAAACGAGCGAACGCACGGAACCGTCCGGCTGGGGTCTTCTCGTAGTAGATCTCGCCGGATGTCCCAATCGGCGTGCGCGGCCTAGCCATGACTGATCACCGCCCGGTCGGAGCACGGCCTGGCTCGGTCTCGCGCTGCTGCGCCAGCCACCGAAGAACGTCGCTCACGGCGAAGCGGACTCGTCCGCCAACGCGGATCGCACATGGACCTTTGCCGTCGGTGCGCCAGTCCCGGATTGTCGGGACCGGCACATCGAGGTACTCGGCAAGAGCCTCGATCGTCAACAGCGACTCTAGGCCGCTCAGCGGTGTGTTGGTCTCCATGACCAATAGGTGTGAAGTCGGCACCGAGCGACTCCGCGGCATTCCATGACATCCCATGCCCTGCCCCGCGAGTGCGGTCTGGGAGGGCGACGCGGACCGGTTTCTGGCCGGTTTCTGGCTGTCTAATAAAGTCTGAAACGCTTTCAGGCTCGGAGATCCACGATCTCCGAGCCTGAACTTTGTAGCGGGGGCAGGATTTGAACCTGCGACCTCCGGGTTATGAGCCCGGCGAGCTACCGAGCTGCTCCACCCCGCGTCGGTAAGCACCACCTTACGTGACGCGGGGCGGCAGACCAAATCGGCGTCAGCCGGAGGGCGTGGCCGACGAGGTCGCTGAGCCGGAGGGTGTACCGGACGGGGTCAGGTCGAGCTGCGCGCCCCCGGGGGCGGCCGCGATCGCCTTGTCGAGGGCCTGCTGCAGCCGCTCCTGCGCCTTGCCGTATGCCGCGAAGTCGCCCTCGGCGAGCGCTTTCTTGCCGTCCTCGAACGCCGCCTTCATCTCGGCGAGCGCCGCGGCCAGCGCCTCTTCGCCGCTTTGTGGCTGCGTCGGTGTCGTCGGCGTGCCGGGATCCTCGACCGGGGCTCCCGACTCGCCCTCGAAGAGCAGGTTCAGCGCCCGCTCCAGCGTGTCGGACCAGGCCAGCTTGTCCCCGAACGCGACCACGGTGACGCGGCTCAGGGGGAAGGCGGATTCGGCGCTGGCACTGACATACACCGGCTGCACATACAACAGGCCGCCGCCGACGGGCAGGGTCAGCAGGTTGCCCAAGGTGACCCGGGAGCCCTGCTGGCGGTTGTTGTTCAGATAGACGCTGAGCGGGAAGGTCGAGAATCCCGGTGAGCTCGTGTTGGAGGAGTTGATGTCGTTCTGGACCTGCCCGGGCCCCTTGACGGTGGAGTCGCGCGGCAGCTCGAGCAGCCGCAAGGTGCCGTAGGTGTCGGCCTTCGTGCCCGCCTGGCTCCCGGCGTCGGCGTCCACGGCCAGGAAGCCCGAGAGCACCTGCCGGTCGCCGGAGGGTATGAAGGGGGTCGTCAACGAGAAGCTGGGCGCCTCCTGCCCGGGCATCTTCAAAGTGAGGTAGTAGGGCGGCTGGAAGACGCTGCGGTCCTCCTGGGCGGGATCGTTGGGCACGCGCCAGTTGTCATTTCCGCTGAAGAGCGCGTCAGCGCGGGTGACGTGATAGCGGGAGAGCACGAGCCGCTGGATCTTCAGCAGATCCTCCGGATAGCGCAGGTGCGACATCAGGTCGCCGCTGATCTCCGAGGTCTTCGAGACCGTGCCGGGATAGGCCTTCATCCAGGTCTTCAGGATCGGGTCGGCCTCGTCCCAGGCATACAGCCGCACCGTGCCGTCGTAGGCGTCGACGGTGGCCTTGACCGAGTTGCGCACGTAGTTGACCTGCCCGGCGCGTAGCGCGGCGACGCTGGTCGCGCGCGCGGTCGTCGAGTCCGACGTGGCCGTGGTGAGGTTCTCCATCTGCGAATAGGGGTAGTTCGCCGAGGTGGTGTAGCCGTCGACGATCCACACGACCCGCTTGTCCACGATGGCGGGATAGGGGTTGCCGTCCAGGGCCAGCCACGGCGCGACCCGTTGCACCCGCTCCAGCGGACGGCGGTGGTCGAGGATCTTCGAGGCGGAGCCGACCGCGTTGGAGAGGAGGAAGTTCACCTCGCGGTATTTCACGGCATACGCCGCCTGTCGCAGCACCGAGCCGATCGGCACCCCACCGGTGCCGGCGTAGGTGTTCTTGACCTCCTCCTCCTTGGAGTCGGGGTAGTCGAGTTCGCGCGGCGCCTCGCCGGGATTGGCGCCGACGACGGAGTAGTTCGGTGATTGCTCACCGAAGTAGATGCGCGGTTCGAACTCCCCGAGCGTGTTGGCCGGCGGCAGGTCGCCGACCGCGAAGACCGGCTCACCACCCGGCTTGCGCTGGTTGCCGTATGCCGCGACGAGGCCGTAGCCGTGGGTGTAGAAGGTGTGGTCGTTCAGCCAGCCGCGCTGCGCCGCCGGCACGCCGTCGAGGGAGATCTCTCGAGCGCCGATCACGATGTCGGTCTCCTTGCCGTCGATCTGGTAACGGTCGATGTCCAGAGCGTCCGGGAAGGTGTAGTAGGTGCGCAGCGCCTGCAACTGCTTGAAGGTCGGCGGCACGACGATCGGGTCGACGAGCCGGATGCCGGGGATCGTGGCAGCGTCGTTGCGCAGCTTGCCTGCGGTGGCGTCGGTCGCGGCCGAATAGGGCTGCACCTGCACCCCGTCCAGGCCGTATGCCGCCCGGGTCGCCTCGATGTTCTTCTGCAGGTAGGGCGCCTCGAGGGATTTCTCCGACGGGTTGACCTTGACCGACTGGATGATCGCCGGATAGACGCTGCCGACGACGACGGAGGTGACGACCAGCAGGGCGACGCCGATCATCGGCAGCCGCCACGAGTGCGTGAAGATCGCCGCGACGAAGAGCAGGGCGACGATCAGGGCCGCCACGGCGAGGATGATCTTGGTCGGCAGGACCGCATGGGCGTCGGTGTACCTGATGCCCGTCATCAGCGGGGCGTCCTTGGTGGCCAGGGCGTAGCGGTCCACGAGATAAGAACCCGCGCGGACGAGCGCCAGCAGGGCCGCGAGCACGCCGACGTGCACCATGGCGGCCCGCGTCGACGATCCCCGGCCCGGCAGTTGGAGTCCGCCGTAGATGTAGTGGGTGAACGCGGCGGCGGCCAGGGCGGCGCCGAGCGCGAGCGTGAGGACGCCGATGAGCGCCTGCAGCCACGGCACGGTGAAGACGAAGAAGCCGATGTCCTTGTTAAAGTGCGGGTCGGTCTTGCCGAAGGGTTCCTGGTTCACCCACGCCAGATAGGTGCGCCATTGGCCGGACGCGGCCGTCGCGGCCAGCGCGCCGACCACCCCGGGGATGGCGAAGAGGGCGACCTTGCGGACCGGTTCGATGGCGTCGCGATACTGCTCGAGGCTCTCGTTGGCCCCCAGCTGTGGGACGTAGAAGGGCCGGTGCCGGTAGGCGAGGTAGAGGCTGGACCAGACCAGGCCAGCGACGAGCACGAACGCAGCGGCGCCGAGCCCGATCCGCGTGAGCAGGGTGGTGGTGAAGACACCGGAGAAGTTGACCGAGCGGTACCACAGGATGTCGGTCCAGACCTCGGCCAGCCCGGTGGCGAGGAACGCCAGCGCGCCGAGCACCACCAGGGTCGGCACCAAGGGTCCGCCCCGGCGCCGCGGCGACATCGCGCGACGGGCCGGACGACTCGGCGCCGGCTGCTCGGGGACCTCGTCGGGGGGCCACTGCGAATCGCTCACCGGGTCAACCTACATACCGTGTCTGGGTATGACGCGCCCGGACAGGCAGAATTGGGGCGTGACCGACACTTCGACCCCGAAACGTGACCCGCTGCAGCTGGTCGCCATCGAAACCGAGCGGTATGTCAGCGCCGACGGCTGGGATCAGCCGACGCGCCTGTTCGCGCTGGTGCCGACCCATGAGTTGGCGAGCAGCGCGCCCGGTCTCGACGTCGGTGGCGTCGACGCCGATCATCTGTCCGCGGTCGAGCAGGAGGGGTTCGCCCCGGACAGCGACCTGCCGCGGGCGCTCGAGACGCTGGCGTGGCCGCCGGCAGTGCGCGGCTGCGCCCTGGCCGTCGAACGCCTGGTCGTGCCCCCGGCGGCAGAGCGCGACCTGCCATCCGATCCGGCGGCGGCCTCGCAGCAGTTGCAGCGCCACCCCGACCGTCAGGACGTGCGCCTCCTCGTCGCCGTGCTGCGCGACGGCCCGTCGGTGTGCCTGATCCGCCAGCGCAGCCATGACGCGGACAACCTCGTCGGCACCGGTCCCGATCTCGCCCCCGGCCTCGTCGCCGCGCTGGTCGCGAGCCTGCGGGACGACGTGCCGGAGTGAGTCGCCCTCAGGAGCAGCTGGGCAGGCCGGTCTTGCCGGCGGCAATGCCGTCGACGGCGCTGACGGCCTCGTCGAAGGTCGCGATCTTGACGACCGTGATGTCGTCGGGGACGTGGCCGGCGAGCTCCGGGCAGTTCGCGGCCGGGGCGAGGAAGTAGCCCGCGCCGGCCTCCTTGGCGCCGACGATCTTCTGCCGGATGCCGCCGATCGGGCCGACCGTGCCGGCGTCGTCGATGGTCCCGGTGCCGGCGATCTTCTTGCCGCCGGTCATCGCGCCGGGCGTGAGCAGGTCGCGAACGGCGAGGGCGAACATGGTGCCGGCGGACGGCCCCCCGACGTCGCCGGCATCGATCGTGACCGCGACCGGGAAGTCGTAGTCCATCCGCAGCCGCACGCCCAGCACGACGGTGTCGCCGGAAGCCGTCGTCCGGACAATAAGGTCCTTGGCCGCGCCATCGCGGCGCACGGACACCGTGACGTCTTCGCCCGCCTTGTGCGTGCGCACCAGCCGCTGGATGTCCACCATGGACGCCACCGCCTCCCCGTCGACGCCGGTGATCACATCGCCGGCCAGCAGCACCCCGTCCGCGCCCGAGCCCTTCGTCACGCTCGCGACGACGTAGCTGTTGGGCACACTCTTGCCGAGGCTGCGCAGCGCGACGGCCGCCGCCTCGTGCTGGCTGGTCGTCATCTCCAGGGCGTTCTCCTCCTTGACCTCTTCCGAGGTCGCCCCCTTGGGGAAGAGCTGGTCCTCGTCGAAGATCTCGGCGCTGGGGTCGATGGCGGCGCCGAGCAGATCCCAGGCATTGACCCGGCGGCCGGGGCCACCGACGACGGAGACGGTGGTGAAATCGAGGGCCCCCTCCGTGGGGTAGGTCGTGGCGCCCTCGATGGCGACCAGGGGCTTGCCCGCCACCTGGCCGAGGGTGTTGGTGGCCGGGCCGGGCCGCAGGATGGCGTAGGGCAGCGGGATGAGGGCGATCACCGCCGCAAGGGTGATCCCGACGAACGCGGCCCACAGCAGCCGGGCCACCCGGGGTGAGAGGCGGCCGGGGTCGGGCTGCCACGGCGGCGCCGTATGCCGTTCCGCCACCTTCACGGCAGGCCCACCCATTCGCTCTCGCCGTCGCCGAAAAGCTGATGCTTCCAGATCGGGGTCGTCGCCTTGAGCTGGTCGATCAGTTCGCGGCCCGCGGCGAAGGCGGCGTCGCGATGGGGCGCGGCGACCGCGGTGATGACGGCGATGTCGCCGATCGCGAGGGCACCGACGCGGTGGACTGCGGCGACGGCCCGGACGTCGTGGGCGTCGGCGACCGCGCGGCATACCCGCTGCAGGGCCGCGAGCGCTCCGGGATGCGCCTCATACTCCAGCGCGGTGACGGCGCGGGCGTGGTCGTGATCGCGGACCCGTCCGATGAACACCACCTGCCCCCCGCACCCGTCGTCGGCGATCGCCGCGAGCGCGGCGTCGACGGAGAGCGGCTCCGCCGAGATCGCGCACAGGCGCACCACGTCGTGGACGCGGTCGGGCTGCGCCATGTGTACTCCTTCGGTGGGCCGGCGGGAACTGGAACGGCTCCCGCATGGTTGTCTTGGGTGACACATTCTCACCCAGGCGCATTCAGGACACCCCACAAAGTTCCGCGCTCGCAAGTTTGCTCCGGTACTTTGCGGGGTCCCGGCCACCTGGGTTTCGTTTCGCGTCTTGAGGAGTAGTGCCGTGCCCGACGACATCGAGCGTCCCGAGAACGACCCGCAGGAGTCCGGAGCCGGGTTGCCGCCGGAGATGCAGGAGGCGTTGCGCCGCCTCACCGGCGGTGCCGACCTGCCGCCGGAGGTGTTGCAGCAGTTCGAGCAGATGGGGCTCGGCGCGATCCCAGTGGACCAGTTCGAGGGGATGATGTCGCAGGTCCAGGCGATGTTCAACGCTCCCGACGAGGGCCCGGTCTCCCCCACGATCGCCACCGACGTGGCCCGCAAACTCATTGCGGCAGAAGGCGACGCGGCCATGGGCGAACGCGAGGGCGCCCTGGCGCGCGAGGCCGCGCATGTGGCCGACATGTGGCTCGGCGAGGTCACCGCGATCGAGGCCCCCGGCCTGCACGGCGTCGCGTGGTCGCGCTCGGAGTGGATCGAGGACACGATGCCCGTCTGGCAGGAGCTGGTCTCCCCGGTCGCCTCGGGCGTGACGAAGTCTCTCGGCCGGGCGATGACGGCGCAGTTCTCCGAGGGCGGGTTCGAGGCGATGTCGTCGATGCTGCCGGCGGGCACCAACCCGGCGCAGGCGATCGCCCAGATGGGCCCGCTGCTCGAACGGGCCGGGTCCTCGATGTTCTCCTCGCAGCTCGGCCAGGGTCTGGCCGCACTGGCCGGCGACACGCTGACCGGCACCGAGGTGTCGCTGCCGCTGACCAGCGGCACCCAGCTGGCACTGGTCCCGGCCAATATCGCCGCCTTCGCCGAGGGGCTGGAGATCGATCTCGAGCAGGTGTGGCTATATCTCGCGGTGCGGGAGGCGGCCCGGCTGCGCCTCTTCCACGGGGTGCCGTGGCTGCCGCAGCAGATCCTCGTGGCCGTCCAGGACTACGCCCGCGATATCGCCATCGACACCGAAGGCATCGAGGCCGCGCTCGACGGCATCGATGCCACCGACCCGGAGACCTTGCAGGCCACGCTCGCGGACAAACTCTTCGCCCCCAAGCCGACGCCGGCCCAGCAGGCAGCGCTGGCCCGCCTCGAGACCTGGCTGGCGCTGGTCGAAGGCTGGGTCGACGTCGTCACCGACCGGGCCGCCGGTGCGCACCTGCCGCACAGCGCCGCGCTCGGCGAGACGGTGCGGCGCCGGCGGGCCCTCGGCGGGCCGGCCGAGAAGACCTTCTCCGGGCTGGTCGGACTCCAGTTGCGGCCGCGCCGGCTGCGCGATGCCGCCAATCTCTTCGCCGCCCTGGAGGATCGTGGTGGCGCGGAACTGCGGGACTCGGCGTGGGGTCACCCCGACGTCGCGCCGATGGGAGCGGATCTCGACGACGTGCTCGGGTATGTCGACCGGCGCAGCAATCCCGCCGCGTCCGACGATCTGGATGCCGCGCTGGCGGCGATCCTCGGGGAGACCCCGCCGGGCGACGAGCCGCCGCCGGGCGAGCCGTCGTCGGGCGACGACCCCAGCGAGGCCCCTCGAGATGATTCCCCGTGAACGCCGGTCAGCCGCAGGGCCGGCAGGTCGCCGGGATCGCGCCGACGCCGGTGCGCCACCTGTATGACGACGCGTTGGCCCTCCTGCTCTCCTGGCGGGCCCCGAACCAGACGCAGGAGCAGTTGCGCCGCGGGTTCCTGTCGGCGCTCGCGGGCGACCCGATGGCGGTGTCAAAGTCCGGGCCGCCGGCCCACCTGACCGCGTCCTGCCTGGTCTTGAGCCCGGACGGCGGGTCGGTGCTGCTGCACCTGCACGGCCGGGCCGGGATGTGGCTGCAGTTCGGGGGTCACCTCGAAATGGGCGATGACAGCATCTGGGCGGCCGCGCGGCGGGAGGCACAGGAGGAATCGGGCCTGGACGGCCTCGAACCGCTGCCGGCCCCGATCGACCTGGACCGGCACGCGCTCGTCGGCAATTTCGGCCACTGCACCGAACACCTCGACATCCGTTTCCTCGCGGTCACCCCGTCCGGGCGGATGCCTCGGGCCAGCGACGAGTCCACCGATATCGCGTGGTTCCCCGTTGACGCCCTCCCGTCGAATATCGCCGCGGATCTCCCCCGGCTCATCGACGTGGGCCGGGCCCGGTTGGCCGCCGGCGCCTGAGCCCGCGCAGGTCCGCTCTACTTCGGGGGGCTATTCCTCGTCCGGGGCGGTCATGTCGAGCCCGGCTGCCAGGCAGATCCCGTCGAGGAAGCCCCGCGCACGTTCGGTGCGCGGGTAACGGTCCACCAGGGCCCAGAAGGCCGGGCCGTGGCCGTGCTCGAGCAGATGGGCCAGCTCGTGCACGAGGACGTAGTCGACGACATACTCCGGCATCCCGGCGAGTCGGTCGCTGAGCCGGATCTGCCCTGTCGACGGGGTGCACGACCCCCAGCGGCGCTCCTGGTTGCCGACCCAGCGCACGGACGTGGGCTGGGCCCGGCCCTCCAGGTATGCGGCGGAGAGCCGGCGCGCCCGGTCGGTCAGCTCGGCGTCGCTGCGGCCGCGCGGGGTCCGGCGGGCGGAGCGTTCCAGCTTGCCGACCATGGTCTCGACCCACCGCTGCTCCTCGGCTGCGCTGAGGCCGGCCGGCATCATGACGATGATCCGCTCCCCCTCCCGGCGGGCGCTGACGGTGCGCCGGCGGCGGGCGCTGCGCCGGATCTCGACGTCCGGAGCCGGGCTGGGTAGGTCGGGGGTCACGGTCGCTGAGCGTAAACCCCGTTCGTTTACGCGTGGCGCCAATCCCACTCTCACGCTGAGCGTGATCTAGGGTGGGCACGGCCCCGGGGCACCCACCCGGGTAGAGAGCCTGACTCAGAACCACATAAGGAGCATCCATGTCCGAGGAGATCTACAAGGGCGAGTTCTACTGCGTCAAGTGCAAGGAGAAGCGCGAGGCGGAGGGCAAGATCGTCGTCACCGAGAACGGCCGGCGGATGGCCAAGGGCGTCTGCCCGGTCTGCGGCACCAACCTCAACCGGATTCTCGCCAAGGCCTGAGAGCTGCACCGCTCCCCCGGAGGGGCGTTGTCCACACCCTGTGGACAACGCCCCTCCGCCGCGTCCGGCCTCTGCCAGGGTGGTGACACGGGTTCCGGCCCCCGGCGGGGCGGCGCGAAGGGAGTGTCATGGCCACGTGGCCACGATTGGCCGAGCAGTTCCGGCCGCTGGTGCGGCTGGACGGCAGCGTGCAGTTCGGGCTGGACCCCGGCTCCGGGGTGCGGTTATGCGGGCTGACCGAGGCCGAAGTGGGCTGGTTGCGCAACCTCGACGGGGGTGCCGACCCGGTCCGCTCGGGCACGCGAGCCGGGGTCGACCCCGCGCGCCTGCAAGAACTGCTCCACCTGCTCGGCCAGGCCAACCTCCTCGGCGAGCACGGAGGCGATGCCCGGGGCGAAACCGCCCGGGTGTGGGTCGAGGGCCGGTTGCGGCTCGCCGACCGGATCGCCGCCCTGCTGCGTGAGGGCGATATCGGCGAACTCGCCCGCCTCACCGCGGACGACCCCATCCCGGCATACCGGCGAGGACCCGCCCTCGTCGTCCTCGTCACCGACCAGCCCACCGGTGCCCGCGACGCACAGCGGTGGCGGGCGCGCGGCATACCGCACCTGCCCGTCGCCCTCGGCCCGGACACGGCGACGGTGGGCCCCCTCGTGCCCGCCCGCGGCGGCC
>Ga0056908_1000616_pt1 | contig 19746 bp, 18 predicted proteins | sample EBPBio142010_DNA_FD_55020 | JGI IMG/M metagenome (GOLD analysis project Ga0056908, IMG submission 55020) | Wastewater treatment Type I Accumulibacter community from EBPR Bioreactor in Madison, WI, USA - Reactor 1_10/4/2010_ DNA | ecosystem: Engineered > Bioreactor > EBPR > Anaerobic-Aerobic >...
CTGCGCTGGCCGCTTGAGCGCGGGCGCTGACTACGGCGGAGCGTTGAACGCGCACCTGCGTTTCGAGCGCATCCACCTCCGACCCCGCAATGACGCCGCGCTCAAAAAGCCGACGCTGACGGTCGAGATCGCTGGTGAGACGGGCCAGTTGCGCCTCGGCCTGCGTCACCGCAGCCTGGGCGGCGTCGGCTTGCGAACGGGCTTGTGCCACGCCGGCCTGCGCCTGTTCAATGCCTGCGGCGGCCTGTCCGACGCCCGCCTGCTGCTGCGCAATGGCCGCTTCGAGCTGCGCCACCTGCGCGTCGTACTGCTCGGCGCGGATGCGGGCCAACACCTGACCGGCGGTCACTTCGTCGCCTTCGCGGACGCGCAGTTCGATGAGTTCGCCGGGCACTTCAGGCGAGATCTTGACCTCCGTTTCCGGCTCAACACGCCCGCTGGCCGTGACGGTCTGCACGAGGCTGCGCGTCTCCACGCTCACGATTTCGGCGGGCGTGCCCTTCTCGTGGCTCTTGCCGAACCAGCCGAGTACGTTGCCGAGCACGCCCACGGCCACAAGCAGTCCGAACGCGCCGAGCGCAATCCACAGCCACCGGCGAGACCGACGCGGCGTCGGTTCAGAAGACGAAACGGTCGAGAGTTCGGACATAACGATGAAAGGAATGGCGTGGGGCTGTTGGCCTTGAGCTGCGGGTCGTTTGACGTTTGGCGGTTGATGCTCGGTGTTCAGCGCTCGAGTTTCGGCGCTCGGACGTTGTCGGGTTCACCGTCCGAGCGTTTCCGGGTCGAGCGTGCCGAGGGTATAGGCGAGCGCGGCCCGCTGGGCGGCAAAGGTGGCGCGGGCTTGCAGAAGATCGCCCTCGGCGCGGACGAACGTGGCGCGGGCTTGCACAACGTCGTAGAGCGTGCCGGAGGCGAAGCGGTAGCGGTCTTCGGTGGCTTCGAGGGCGCGACGGGCGGCTCGTACCTGCGCCTCGGCGGCTCCGATCTGGGCGGGCGCGGCGCGGAGGTCGGCAAGGGCCTGCGCGATCTCGCCGTTGATGCGCTGGCGTTGCTCGGCCACCGCAAGCGTGGCGTCGTCGAGGGCGACGCGGGCGCGCTCAACCGCAAGGGCGGTGTTTTGGCGGTCGAAGATCGGCAGGCGCAACCCAAGGCCAAACGAACCGCCACGTCGCTCGTCAAGTTGCCGAAAGAAGCCCACGTCGGAGGCGACGGGTTGGCCGGTGGCGGAGTCTACGTTGTAGTGCTGGTATTCGCTCGACCAGTTCGAGCCGTAGGAGAACGACGCGCCGATCTGCGGCTGGCGACCGGTGCGGGCAAGGCGAATGCCGGTTTCGGCGGCGCGAACGTTGGCCTCCAGCGCCTGCACGTCCGGGCGACGAGCGTGAGCAAGGGCGACGAGTTCCGCCGTCTCACCTACGGCCTGCACGGCGGCGGCACTGTCGAGCGCGGCAATGGCAGGGGCTTGAAAATCGTACGATGCGGCCGGGTCAAGGTCGAGCAAACCGATGAGGTTGGCCTCGGCTACAGCCACGTCGCGCTCCGCCGAGGCCACGCGCAGCCGAGCAGCCGCCACCTCCGCCTCTTGGGCAAACCGGTCGGCTTCGGCACGGACGCGCTCGCGGATCAATTCGTTCACACGGGCAAGTTGCTGCTCGGCGGCGGCGACTTGTTCGCGGAGCCGGGACGCGTTCTCCCGCTGAGCCGCGAGGTTGACGTACCCGTTGACGACTTGGTAGACGACCGTTTGCTCGGTGCGCGTCCGTTGGGCTTCGGCGGCGGCAAGTCCGTAGCGGCCCTGTTTACCCTGCAAACGGGCCGCCCCGCCATCGTACACCGTGATATCGGAGCTGACAGTGATGCCCACGTTGTCGGCCGTGCCGCTGGCGATGCGGTTTTCGATGAGCGTGCGTCCAAAACTACGCCCAGCGTTGGTGCTCAGCGAAAAGCTGGGCTCGCGGCTGGCACGGGCTGCCCGAATAGCGAGACCCTGCTGGGCTTCGGCGAGGCGAGCACGCTGCACCGAGGCGTTGCGCACGCGGGCCATCTGCACGGCTTCGGCAAGCGGGATGACCGTGGTGTCGGGCATGGCCTGCGCCGTAGCGTCAGACGTAGCAGCGAAGATTAGGGCAAGCAGTAAGCCAGGGCGCATCGGGCCAAGCATCGGATGGTCTGGGGGAGTACACGGATGCCCGGACCAAAGGTTACGCGCCGCGCTCATCGTCTGTCGCCCGGCGTCGCCACGGCGTCCACTCCAGCAGCATCGCCAGCGAAACGCCGCCGACGAGCAGGTTGGCCATCCACTGCCCCAGCCACGGCGGCCCAAGGCCTTGCTCGCTGAACTTGCCGCCGGTTACAAGCGTCACCCAGAAGAACACGACCACCGCCACCGCCGTCGCACCCACCCGCGCTAAACCGCCTCGGCGGCTGTTCACCCGCAACCCCAAAAGCGCCCCGGCCATCGCCAGCACGAGGCACGCCACGGCAAAGGCTTGGCGTTTGTGCAGCTCGAGGCGGTAGAGGTTGCCCCGGCGCTGCGCGTCGTCGAGGTTTCCGCGCTGAACGCTGGTCTCCAGCCGCCGCCGCCCCAGCAGCGCTTGGGCCGCGTTTCGCACGACGGCCTGCCCAGCCGAATCGAGGCCCGCAAGCGGCGCATCGGCACGCGGCGGTGCTACCGGCGGGGCGAGCGTATCGGGCGCGGCACGCTGCTCGGCCGTGAACGCCGAGTCGGGCGGCGGCGCGGCGGCGGCGAGCGCGGTTTCGAGGCTGTCGAGACGCCGACGCGGCACGGCGCGGTCGTGCTCCAACGTCCGTAGCTCCGGGACGATCTCGGCGGTCGGACGGCTCCGCATGCCCGAATAGCCGCCGGTGGTGTCGCGGCGGAAGCCCAGTCGCGACACGTCGAGGCGCAAGCGCAAGCGCCGGAACGCCAAGGCTTCGGTGCGCTGGCTGGAGCCTTGTGGCGCGGGCACCACCCCCAGCGGAAGCATCTGCAACCCGCTGTCGGATACCGCCGCCGCCGGAAGCAAGTCCCGGATCAGCGAGCCGTCTTCCAGAATCAACACCGCCGCGTCGCGGCTCTCCGGCACCATCCGTCCACGGACGGCCCGCAGATACACCCGGTTGGCCGTGCCCTTGGTTTGGTCTACCACAAACACATCTTCCATCGTGGAAGGCGTGGGCAGGCGCTGCGCGAGGATGGCGTAGCCGGTGAGGCCGGTGAAGAACACGCCGGGTTCGAGCGCGAGGCCGGGCTGCGTGTTTTCGATGTTCTGGCGCACGAGCGTCGCTTGGAGCCGCGCCTTGGGCAGCATCTCGTTGTTGAAATACGCCAAGCCAAGCCCCACCAACGCCGCCGCCACGAGCACCGGCCAGACGAGTTGCCGCAGGGCAATGCCCGCCGCCTGCGCCGCCGTGTAGGCCCGGCTCTCGGCCATCTGCGCAAACGCCACGATCACGGCCACGAACGTCGCCATCGGCACCACGAGCGTGAGGATGAAGGCGAGGTTGTAGACGAAGAAGTCGACGATGATGCTCGCCGGAAGGCCTTTGCCGAAGAGCATCCGGGCGTAGCGGATGAGCAGTTGCAGCAGCAGCAAAAACATCAGCATCCCCGCCGCGCCGAAGAACGGCAGCGGCAGCGCACGCAGCAGCATTCGGTGCAACAGTCGCATCGGGCAGGGGAAGAACGCAAGATACCGCCCGTAGAGAGGGCCCAGTGGGCCGTCTCTGCAACGACGACCGGCACGGCTACGCGGCCGCCAGTTCCAGCACCGTAATTTCGGGCCGCACGCCCAAGCGCAGCGGCGGGCCGGTGGTGCCGAGGCCTCGGTTGATGTAGAGGTGCTGCGGCGCGTGCGCCCCGGCTTCGGTGTACAACCCGGCGGTGCGGTCGTACCGAAGGTCGGCAAGGTTGACGCCGCGCGGCGTGGCCGACGCTTGCGCCCACTCCCAGCCGATCTGCCCGCCGTGCGTGTGCCCGGACAACGTGAGGTGCGCTCCCGTGGCGGCGCGGGCCTCGTCCCAAAACGTCGGGTCGTGGGTGAGGAGCACGCGGAGATCGTTCGCCTCGCCCGGCGCAGCAAGGCCGTCGAGCGTGCGCGGCAGGTCGGCGTAGCGCTGGCCGAAGCCGGTGTTGTCCGTCCCCAGCAGATGCAACGCCTCGCCGTTCACCCGAAGCGTCTGGTGGGCGTTGACGAGCATCCGGACGGGCGTTTCGGTCACGCCGCGCAGCACGTCCGGGACGTCGGCGTAGTGGTCGTGGTTGCCGAGGATGCCGAACACGCCCAGATCGGCGCGCAGCCGTTGGAGCGCAGGCAAAACGAGCGGCAGTTCGGCAGCGTCGTGGTTGACGAAGTCGCCGGTGACGACAATCAGATCGGGCCGTTCGGCCAGCAGCATCCGGATGGCCTCGTCGAACGGCGCGGACGAGAAGAACGACCCGGCGTGCAGGTCGGAGACTTGGGCGATGCGCAGCCCCGAGAACGCCCTCGGCAGCCCGGCGATGGGCACGCGCACCCGGCGCACCTCGAAGTCGTAGACCGTCTTGAACAGCCCCGTCCCGACGGCCAGAAACGGCACGCTCGCCATCGCCCATCCGGCGGTGCGGAGGAAGTCGCGGCGGGAGGTCGGCTCGATTGTAACGAGCCGACGGACGATTTCTGGCTGGCTCCCCACGACTTCTGGCTGACGGTGGACGACTTCCGGCTGACGGTGTGCCGTTTCTGGCTGACGATGGATGGTTTCCGGCTGCCCCCGAACAACTTCCGGCTGGCTCCCCACGACTTCTGGCTGCCGGTAGGTCGTTTCTGCCCGACCAAACACCGCTTCGGGCTGGCCTTGCACGATTTCCGGCTGACGGTAGTCTGTCTCAGCCTGCCTGTGCGCCATTTCTGGCCGACCAAGCATCGTTTCCGGCTGCCCCGAGGCGATGTCCGACGGCCCGGCCCGCTTCGCGAAGGGCTTGCTGACGACCCAGACGAAGCCGCGCGTCGCATCCATCGCGGCGAGCCAGACGGCGATGATCGTACGCGGCGCGTAGTGGAAGGCCCAAAGGCCCACGACGACGCCCCGGGCGATGCCGCCGTCCCACCACCGCGACGTGGCGGCGTAGATCGGCAGCACAAATGGCATCGCCCACATCAGGACGGTGAGCGGCAGAACGGTGCGGCGAAGGAGCGGGCGGACGGCGGCGTACTTTTTCCAGCGCCGCAGCACATACAGGTCGACCAGTCCCATCAGCGCGCTCATCGCCAGCATAAATCCAAGAAACCGGAGAGGCATCGGCTATGTCGTTCGCTTTCAGGGCCGAACGGAAGGTTCGAGACGCGGTTGCGTGAAGAGTTGGGGGCAGGACGACGGGGCCGCGGAACCTTGCCTTGGCGTCCCGTTCCACCTCGCACCGTCCGCTTTTGTACCTCGCAGCCATGCTTACGCTTCGCGCCTTTCCGTTCAACCCGCTGGCGGCCAACACCGTTGTGGTCGCCTCCGGCGGCGAGGCGGCTATTGTGGATGCGACGGCGCTGTACGACAACGAGATCGACGCGCTCGTGCGCCACCTCGAGGACGAACACCTGACGGTTCGGCATCTGCTGCTCACGCACGCGCACGTCGACCACGTCTTCTCGTGCGACGCGCTGGCCGAGCGGTTTGGGCTGGGCTGGGCGTTGCATCGCGGCGACGAGCCGTTGCTGCCGTTCGCGCCGGTGTCGGCGCAGCTGTTTCAGGTGCCGTTTCCTGCCGGGAAGCCGCCGGAGATCGAACGCTGGCTGGTGGAGGGCGAGCGGATTGCGCTGGGCGACACGACTCTCGAAGTGCGGCCCGTGCCCGGCCACAGTCCGGGGTCGGTGGCGTTTTACGTCGAAGACGCGGGGGCGATTGTGGTGGGCGACGCGCTCTTTCGCGGGTCGATTGGACGGACGGATCTGCCCGGCGGCGACCTGCCGACGCTGCTCCGCAGCATCGAGACGCAGATTCTTACGCTGCCGGACGACACGGTGGTCTATCCCGGCCACGGCCCGGCAACGACCGTCGGGGTGGAGCGACGCACCAACCCGTATTTGACGTAACCGGGTTGCGCCGAACGCCCCGTCATCCGCGCACCGCGTGGCCCTTTGCGCCGTACCACGCGATGAACAGGTAGCACACGAGCGGCAGGAAGAACGCGGGCTGAAGGCCAATGGTGTCGTAGATCTTACCCATAAGAGGCGGCAGCACCGCGCCGCCCACAATCGCCATAATCAGCAGGCCCGAGCCTTTGCCCGTGAGCGGCCCGAGGCGATCCACCGCGAGGGCGAAGATCGTCGGAAACATCACCGAGTTGAACAGACCGATGGCGATCACGCCGAACATCGCCACCTTGCCGGTGGCCAGCGCCCCGACGGCGCACAGCAGCGCCGCCACGACCGCCGCCGTCATCAGCACCCGGCCCGGACGCAGCCGCTGCATCAGCCCCGCGCCAATGAACCGGCCCACCATCGCCGAACCCCAGTACAGCGACACGTAGCGAGAGGCAGCCACCTCCGACAATTCTGGCCCTACAATGCTCGGAAGGCGAAAGAACCGAAGCAAAAATGAGCCGATCGACACCTCCGCGCCGACGTACAGGAAGATGGCGACGACGCCGAAGAACAGGTGCTTCACGCGCAGCGCCTGCCCGTAGGTCGTGCCCGCCGCGCCGTCCTCTACGTGCGCCAGGCGCGGGAGCTTGCTCCGCCAGATCAGCACCGCGAGCAGGCCGAGCATCCCCGCAATCGCCACGTACGGCAGCTGCACCGACGACGCCTCCGTGGCCCGGTACGCCTCCAGCGCGGGCGCGTCCATCGCCGCCATTTGCTCCGCCGTCTTGGCTGCGCCGGTGAAGAAGAGCATCCCACCGAGCCACGGGCCGAGAGTCGTGCCCAGGCTGTTGAACGCCTGCGTCAGGTTCAAGCGGCTCGACGCCCCCTCGGGCGGGCCGAGCGCCGTGACGTACGGGTTGGCCGACGTTTGCAGAAAGACGATACCCGTCGCCAAGACAAACAGCGCACCGAGAAACAGCGGGTACGACGCCGTGGACGCCGCCGGGAAGAAACCGAGTGCCCCGACCATCGCCAACAGCAGGCCCGTCACCATCGTCTTCTGGTAGCCGAGGCGCGTCACCGCCCGCTCCGACGGAATCGCCATCACGAAATACGCCGAGAAAAACGCCGCTTGCACAAGCGAAGACTGGAAGTTGCTGAGCGTGAAGACGTTTTGCAGGTGCGGAATCAGCACGTCGTTGAGCGACGTGAGAAAGCCCCACATGAAGAACAGCGTCGTAACGACGGCAAAGGGCTTGCGGTAGTCCCGACGGCCCGTTGAAGTTGGGGCTGCGGACAGGGGCGAAGGCGAGGCAGGAGCGGCCATAGCGTCACGAGAGAAAGGCCGAAGGTAGGGCGGCGGAGCCCCTTTCCCAACACCGTCTTCGACAACAACCGAGGGCACATCCCGCGAACCTCCCCGGTGTGCCCTTCGTACCGGCCCCCACACGCCTCCATCTTCCGCCTCGATGCTCAAGAACCTGCTCGTTATTCTCCACGCCCTTGCGGCCATCGGTTTCTTCGGCCTGGGCCTTCCGCTCGCCCGAATGGCCAAAGCGGCCCTTACCCGCTCCGGCGACGCCCGCGCCGCGCTGCTTGAACAAGGCGCGCTCTCCATCCGGGGCATGACCGGTGCCGGCGTGTTCGCTGCCATCACCGCCTTTGCGACGCTCGTCGTGGGGATTCAGCAGGGCGTGCCCTACGGCTGGCCGTACCACGCCGCAAGCCTGCTGATTCTCGTGCTGCTGGCCGTCCATGTGTTCGGCACGGCTCGGGTGTGGAAAGGTCTCTCCGGCGACGCCCCCGAAACGGCTTTGGGCAAGGTGTCGGCGTTCGTGGGCCTCAGCCATCTGCTCTGGCTCGCCCTCTTCCTGCTGATGTTCGCCAAGTACTTCGGCATCGGCGTCTGACCCCCGCCGCGCACCGGCCCAATGCGGCCTACCGGAGGGCTGACGTTTCTTTCGTGCGCCACCTTGGCGGGCACGAAAGAAGCGCTTCCGGCTGGAAGCCTGTGCCCCGTGCGAGACGTATAGACGTGCACGTTAGCTTCTTCGCCGATGTCCAGCCTGCGACACCTCCGCCCGACGTTCTCCCGCGCCCTCGTCCTTGAATCCCCGGATCCAAGCCTCGACGCGTACCTGCGCGAGCAAGGGTTCGCGGTTGAGCGCCTTCCCGAAGAGGCCACGCAAGACACCTCCTATGTGCTCGAACGGCTTCGCGCCTTCGACCCCGACCTGCTCTTCAAACGGTCGCGCTTCGAGGTGAACGATGCGGTGCTGGAGGCCGCGCCGCACTTGGCCGCCGTGATGCTCTGCTGCATCGGCGACGACTCGGTGGACAAGGCCGCGTGCGCCCGCCACGGCGTGTTGGTGATGAACGACCCCATCTCCAACGGTCGCAGCGTGGCCGAAATGATCTTCGGCGAAATGATCGTGCTGGCCCGGCGGCTCTTCGCCGCCCACGAGGCCGGGCGGCAGCACCTGTGGACGAAAGACGCCGTGCGCCGCTTCGAACTCAAAGGCAAAACGCTCGGCATCGTCGGTCTCGGCAACATCGGCAAGCAGGTGGCGCAGATGGCGACGGCCTTCGGGATGCACGTTCGCTTCTTCGACACGTCGGAAGTGGCCCGCGAAGTCGGCGTGGCCCTCGGCTACACGAGCTGCAAAACGATGATGGAGCTGTTCCGCACCTCCGACGTCGTCACGCTGCACGTCTCCGCCGAAGACATCCGCGGCACCAGCAACGAAGGCCTCGTCTCCTACGACCATCTTGCGGCGCTCGGCGACGACTGCCCCGCGCCCAGCCCGCGCCTGCTGCTCAACGCCGCACGAGGTTTTCTTTTTGACCTCGCCGACCTGCGTCGCGCGCTCGACGAAGGACATGTGCGCGCCGCCGCCATCGACGTCTTCCCCGAAGAACCGGGGTCGAAGAAAGACCCGTGGACGAACCCGTTCGCCGAACACACCGGCGTGGTCACGACGCCGCACATCGGCGCGGCCACCGAAGAAGCCCAGCCGCGCATTGCCGCGTATGTGGCCGGCACGACGCGCATGTTCAACGAAACCGGCACCGTGCGCGACACCGTCTACGCGCCCCGCGTGACCATCGGCGTGGAAGCCGACGCCCCGTACCACGTCCTCGCGGTAACGCACACCGACGCTCGCGGCACCAAAAAGGCCATCAACGACGCCATCTACGAGTCGGGGGCCAACAACCTGCAATCGGCGCACCGCGACTTCCCCAAGTACCGCTACGCCTACGACGTTTCGGCCATCGACCGGCCGCTCACCGACGAGCAGATTGGGCGACTGATCGCCCGCGCCGACGAGCTTTCGGGGCAGACGGGCGCGATCCGTTCGATTCGTCAGTTCGCTGTCGAGAAGGACTGATCCTCCCCGCGCCTCGGGGGTGTACCACGACGATGCGCCGGGTTGCCCGTTTGTCGTACGTTGGCGGGATGACGATCCGCGCTGCGCTGACGGCCCTCGCCCTCCTGACGGCCCTGCCCGGACAGGCGCAGACGCCGTTTCCCCTCTACGATCCGTTCTACTTCCACGAAACGGCACGCTTTGGCTACGACGACGCCTACGCGGTGTCGGGCGAGATAGCGTTTCGTCCCGACCCGACGTCCAGCACCGGCGCGTTCGCGCCCGAAGCGCTCACCGTGGCTGGGCGGATCGACCTCCGGCTCGGCCCCAACCTCGACGTGAGCGCCGTCGTGGACGCCTCGTCCGAGAGCGTCGGGCGGACGCTGCAATGGTCGTGGGCGGCCGCGCGCTACGCATGGACGACCGACGCGGGCACCGTGCAGGCCTTCCGCCTCGCCCTCGACCCCAGCGCCGACGGCAGCGTAGGCTTCCCGCTGGTAGACGCAGGCTTCTTCTCGTCGGGCGCAGCCATCCAACGGCTCGGTACCGATGTGGGCGTGGGCGTGCGGCGCGTCCAGCGCGGCTACCAGCGCTTCGTGCCCGTCATCACCACCGACGACGGCACCGACTTCGACGTGCGGTTTGAGCGGGCGTTTGGGTGGGAGGTGCGTGCCACCGGCGGCGCGTCGTACATCTTGGACGCCTCCGGCAGCCGTCTCTACGCCTCGCTCGTGGGCATGCGCGGAGCCTACGACCTGCAAACGCTCGCCGACAGCACCACCGGCACCGAGGCGGCCACGCGAACGCTTCGCAGCGGAGCCGTTTGGCTGCAAGCGGGCCTCGCCTTCGACCGCCCGGGCCTGCGCCTTGCCCCGTATGTGCGCTTTCCGCTCTACACCACCCCCGACCCGGACGCCGTCGAGCCAACGGCCGTATTCGGCTTCCAGTTGATGCTGCGGTAAGAACCCCGAACCAAACCCCAGCGGTGTCCTCGCCCCTGCATGCCACGACATCCCGTTGGGGTAGAGCCTCTAAACCTCTCCCGCCCTTGCTTCTTGGCCTGGTCTCCGACACGCACGGCTATGTGCACCCGCGCCTTGCCGAAGCGCTCGGCGACTGCGACGCGATCCTACACGCGGGCGACGTGGGCGTTGGCCCCAGCGGCCCCGCGGTGCTTGCTGCGCTCGAAGCCCTGGCCCCCACCACCGCCGTCTTCGGCAACATCGACGACGCGGCGATGCGCCAACGGCTGCCGGAGTGGACGACCGCGACGGTGGGTGGCCTGCGGGTTGCGATGACGCACATCGGCGGGCACCCTGGACGGTGGGCGGCGGGCGTGAAGCCTCGGCTCGAACGCGAGCGCCCGGACGTGTTCGTGTGCGGCCATAGCCATCGCCTCCAGATTGAGCGGGTGCCGAGCCTCGGCGGAATGCTGTTCGTCAACCCCGGCGCGGCAGGCCAGCAGGGCTTTCACACCGAAAAAACGTGCGTGCGGCTGGCCATCGAAGACGGCCGGGCTGTCCGCGCCGACGTGGTGCATTTGGACGGGTAGCCGGCGGCAGGCGGAACCAAGGACAAGGGTCAAGTTCCAAGTGTTCTTGCCCTACGATCTTGCACCTCTCCCTTAATGGACGTTCCGCTGCGCCGCCCGACCGCGTTTGCCGATCCGCTCGGACTCGCCACGCTTGACGAGACGAGCCGCCTGGTCACCGACGACGCACTCGACACGGGCTTTCTGCTCTCCAACCTGCTGCTCACCGCGATGAGCCGCGCCCTGACGGCCCGCGCCGTGGCCGCGCTGCGAAGCGCCGACGGCTCCGGGTACGCGGTGGCCGTCCAAAAAGGCCTGCCTACCCTCGACGGGCAGATGCTCGCCCCCGACGACCTCGACCTCGGCGACGGCGGATCGGACGTGCCGGGCGTGCTCGCCGACCACGGCCTCGCCCTGGCCCTGCCGCTGCGCTTCGGCGCGGCCACCGTCGGGTTCGTCGCCCTCGGCCCGCGCCTCACCCGCCAGCCCTACGGCGACGACGACCTGCGCTTTCTGCGGTCGCTCGTCTCCATGACCGCGCCCGCGCTCCAAAACGCCCGCACGCTCGACCGCCTCCGCCACGCCAACGCCGCCCTCGACGCGCAGGCGCGCACACTTGCCCAGCAAGTCCAGCGCCTCGAAACGCTGCTCGAACTCGCCCAAGCCCTCGCCGCCACCCCCGACCGCACCGCCCAGCTGCGCCTCCTCGGCTTCACGCTGATGGGCCAGACGACGGCCCGGCGTTATGCGCTGCTCGTCGAGCCACCGGCTCGCCCCAGCTCGCTCGACCTGTCCAGCATCCGAGGGTTTGCCGCCGACACCCTCGACCCCGCCTCTGTGCGCGACGCCGTGGCCGACCGCGAAGACCCGTTCGTGCCCAGCCCCGACGAGCCGCTGGGCCAAGCAGGCGTAGCGCTGGTCTGCCCGCTCGGTGCCGAAGGGCGCGTGGTGGGCGTACTGCTCGTTGGCCCCCGCACCAACGGCCAGCCGTACGACGACGGCGACCGGGCGCTCGTCGAGGCCATCGGCCGGCTCGCGCTCACCGCGATCCGCACCGGCTACCTGCTCGACGAACAAGCCGAAAAGCGGCGAATGGACGAGGAGATGCGCATTGCCCGTTCCATTCAGGAGCGTCTGCTGCCGCAGAGCCTTCCCCCCGTGCCCGGCGCGGAGTTGGCCGTTGTGGCGCTGCCCAGCCGCGCCGTCGGCGGCGACCTCTACGACGCGCTCACGCTGCCCGACGGGCGCATCTTCCTCGCCGTCGCCGACGTGACGGGCAAGGGCGTCCCGGCGTCGCTGCTGATGGCCAACCTCCAAGCCTGCCTGCACGTCTTGTATCCCGACGGCCTCGCCTCGCTCCCCGACGCCGCCGCCCGCGCCAACCGCGTCATCTGCGAGAACACCAGCGCAGCCACCTTCATCACCGCCTTCTTCGCCCTCTACGACCCCCAAACGCACGTCCTGCGCTACGTCAACGCCGGGCACAACCCGCCGTACATCGTACGGGAAGACGGGTCGGTGGACGAACTCACCGACGGCGGCTTGATTTTGGGCGTGATGAAGGGCATGGTCTACGACGAAGGGCAGGCGACGCTGGCCCCCGGCGACGTGCTCGCGATGTTCTCCGACGGCGTTACCGAGGCGATGGGCGATGCGCAAGAGGAATACGGCGAAGATCGGCTGATCGCCGTGCTTCGCGCCACCCGGAACGAACCGGCAGCGGCGGTCGTCGCGCGGGTGCAGGCCGACGTGGAGGCGTTCACCGGCCCCGTCGCCCAGCGCTACGACGACTTCACGCTCGTCGTGCTTCACCGGGAAGGATAAGCGTTCGCAGAAGCGGGGCGAACCCGGCGGGCAGCTCCGCAAGGCCCGTTGACGGGATTCCGCACAGAATCACGGCCAAGACGCCGAAGACTGTCCGGTTGTGACGAAATTGCGTCCGACGCCGTTCTCTTCTTGCGCCTTCGCCCTCTTGCCCTGTGCTGCACGACGCCTCGCTACTGGAAATTCTGCGAATGGGTGGTCTCACCACCCTCGTTCTTCTTTTGCTCTCGGTGCTCTCGGTGGCGCTGATGCTGATTCTGTGGCTGCGCCTCGGTGCAACGAAGGCCCGCGAGGCCGACCGCCTCACCGCGGAGGTGCTCCGCGCCCTGAACGCGGGCGACGGGCGCGGCGCGCTCGATGCCTGCCAGCGCGCCGAAGCGTCGGTACTGGGGCGGCGCGCACAGATTCCGCTCGCCCGTGTGTTTGCGCACATGCTGGAGAGCCGCGCCCCTGCCGGCCCCGCCTTGCAGCAGGTGGCACTGGCATCGCTCGACCGCGAGACGCTGGCGCTGGAGCGCGGCCTTGGCACGCTTGGCACCCTCGGCGCGGTGGCCCCGTTCATCGGGCTGCTCGGCACGGTCATCGGCGTCATCCGGGCGTTCGACGCGCTCGGCACATCGTCGTCGGCAGCGGGCGGCGGCTTCGGGCCGCTGATGTCGGCCATCGCCGAAGCGCTTGTGGCTACCGGCGCGGGCCTGCTGGTGGCGATTCCGGCGGTGGTGGCCTACAACCACTTCCGCCGCCGCGTTCGCGCCCACACGGTGATCGCCGAGCAAGGCATCGCCGAGCTTGACGCCGTCTTCCAAGCCGCCTCCCACGCCTGATGCGCCGCCTCCGCGATTCCGACGAGAGCTTCCACGCCATCAACATCACGCCGTTTACCGATGTGGTGCTGGTGCTGCTGCTCGTCTTCCTCGTGGCCGGGCCGAGCCTGATGGCCGGGGCGGTGGCGCTCAACCTGCCCCGCGTGTCCGAAGCCGCCGAGCCGCCCGACACGCCGATCACCGTTTCCGCCGACGCGCAGCGCCGCGTCTACCTCGACGCCCAGCCCGTCCCGTTCGACTCGCTCACCGCCGTGCTGGCCGCACGCCTCGGCACGGCCAACGACTCCACCAACGCCGACGGCCCGCCGGTTACCGTGCGCGCCGATTCGTCGCTATCCTTCGGCTTCACCGTACGCCTGCTCGACGCCATCCGCAAGGCCGGCGGCAAAATTGTGCTCGACGTGCAGACGGGCGGCTAACGGCTCCTGCCGATGCTGTTCACCCTCACCTACGTCAGCCGCGCCACGCGCGACTTCACGCCCGACGAACTCGGCGCGCTGGCCGAGCAAAGCAGTCGCGACAACGCCGCCCGGCATGTGACGGGCGTGCTGCTCTTCGCCGAAGGCCGGTTCGTGCAACGCCTCGAAGGCGCACGGGACACGGTTGCGGCGCTCTATGCCCGCATCGCACGGGATAAACGCCATACCATCGTGCTCACCACCGACGTGCGCGACCTCACGCACCGCGTGTTTGCCGGATGGGGCATGGGCTTCTTGGATGCACGCACGATGCTGAATCAGGAGCCGGACGAGTTTTGGAGCCGCCTGCCCGATACTCTCCTCAACGACCCAACGCAGGCCGATTCCATCGCCGACCGGCTTCGTGCTCTTCTCGGCTAATTGGTACCCGATGCTTTTTACGCTCACCTACGTCAGCTTTGAAACCCGCCCAATTTCGCCGAGTGGGCTCGAGGTGCTGATCCGCCAAGCCACGCGCGACAACGCCCGCGATGGCATTACGGGCGTGCTGCTCTATACCGACGGCTACTTCGTGCAACGTCTCGAAGGCTCCCGCGAGGCGGTGATGGCGCTGTTTGGCCGCATCCGGCTTGACGACCGCCACGAGGTGCTGATGATTACCGACGTCAAGCCCATCGCTGCGCGCACGTTCGACGGTTGGGGCATGGCGCTGCTCGATGCCCGCGCCTTCGACGGCGGAATTCCGGAGCAGCAGGAGGTGCGGTCGCTCCTCGCCTCGCTGCCCGAAACCGTTCGCGTCCACCCCGACGCGGTCGACGAGGTAGCGACGGTGCTCCGGGCCGTCTTGGTGGCCTGACGGTCAGGCATCGGACGCCGCTCCGCCGTCGCCCTCCCACCGCGCCATGGCCGCCGCCGCCACGCCGTTGCCGAGCGTGTTGACGCCGGTGCGGGCCATGTCCATCGCTTGGTCTACGCCCAGAATCAGCGCGATGCCTTCCAGCGGCAGGCCGAAGGCGGCGAGCGTGCCTGAGAGCACCACGAGGCTGGCGCGGGGCACGGCGGCGATGCCTTTGGTGGCGAGCGCGAGCGTGGCGAAGAGCAGGCCGAGTTCGGCTCCGGAGAACGTGCGCCCGGCAGCCTGCGCGACGAACAGCGTGGCGACGGCGAGGTAGAGCGTGCTGCCCGCGAGGTTGAACGACAGGCCGGTGGAGAGCACGAACGACGCCACGCGGCGCGGCACGCCGAAGCCTTCGAGGCGCTGAAGCGCCAGCGGCAGCGCGGCGTCGGACGAGGTCGTGGTGAAGGCGATGAACACCGGCTCGCGCATCGCCCGCCAGAAGCCGCGCAGATCGACCCGCGCCAGCCGCGCCACCGGCAGCAGCACGCCGAGCACGTACACGGCAAGCCCCGCGTAGACCGTCCCGACGAGCGCCATGAGCGGCCCGAGCACCGCCGCACCGCTGCCGCCCACGGCCACGGCCATCGCCGCGCCCACGCCCACGGGCAACGCGTAGAGGATCAGCCCGACCAGCCGAAACATCGTCTCGGCGAGGCCCTCGAAGAACGCCAGCATCGCCTCCTTGGGCCGCCCGGCCGGAACCTGCGCCAGCGCCGCGCCGAAGAGCATCGAGAACACGACGATCTGCAGGACGTGGTTGGTGGACAGCGCCTCGGCGATGCTCGTGGGCATCAGGTCGCGCACGAGGTCGCGCAGCGGTTTGGGTTCGGCGAGCGTGGGGAGCGCGTCCGGGGAGACGTGGCGCAGCGCGTCGGCGAGCGCCGGATGGTCGCCGGGGCGCAGCACGAGCGCCGCCGCCATCCCAATCGCCAGCGCCAGCGACGTGACGACGAGGAAGTACACGAACGTGCGCCCGGCCAGCCGTCCCGTGCGCCGCGTGTCGCTTTGCCCGGCGATGCCCAGCACGAGCGTAGCCACGAGAATCGGCCCGATCACCATCTTGATCGAGCGGATGAACAGATCCGACGCCAGTTTCAAATCGCCCGCGTCGAAGCCCGGCGTGGCCGCGCCTTTGCCCGGCACGAGCACGCCCAGCGCCGCCCCCGCCGCCATCGCCACCACCGTCCAGAAAGCAAGCGAGCGCATAGGAGCGACGAAGGTTGAGCGTCGAGGGACGGGCGGTCAAGGCCAAGCGATGAGCGACGCAGGTTGCGCGTCAGGTTCGCTCGCCGCTCACAAATCCTCGTCGGCGGGGATGGCGTCTTGCGACGGCAACATGGCCGGCGTCCACACGCCCTCGCTCTTGCCCACAAACGCCGTGGCCGACATGTCGCCGATCACGTTCACCGTCGTCCGGCTCATGTCGAGGATGCGGTCGACGCCCAGCACGATGCCGATGGCCTCGCCGGGAATGCCGAACATCGTCATGATCCCCACGAGGAGCGGAATCGACCCGCCCGGCACGCCCGCCGCGCCGACGGCCGTGAGCACCGACATCACCACGACGATAATTTGCTCGCCGAGGCTGAGGTCGACGTCGAACAGCTGCGCCAGAAACAGCACCGTGATGCCCTCGAAAATCGCCGTGCCGTTCATGCACATCGTCGAGCCAAGCGGCAGCACGAAGCCGCCGATCTGCGGCGGAATACCGAGGTTCTGCTCGGCGACGGCGAGGTTGGTCGGGAGCGTCGCCGCCGACGACGAGGTCGAGAACGCGGTGATGATGGACGAGCGGATGCGCGAGAAGAACGTCACCGGGTTCATCCCCACGATAAACCGCAGGATGGCCGGGATCGTCAGCAGCGTGTGCAGCAGCAGCGCGCCCAGCACCGTCACCACATACAGGCCAAGCGTCTGCATCAGACCGAAGCCGAACTTGCTCGTCACCCCGAAAATCAGCGCCGCCACGCCGTACGGGGCGATTCGCATCGCCAGTTCGACGATTTTGACGACGACCTCGTTGAGCGCGTCGAGCCATTGGATCATCGGCGCGGCCTTCTCGCGGGCGAGCATCGTGAGCGCGATGCCGAACATCAACCCGAAGAAGATGACGCCGAGCATGTCGCCGTCGGCTGCGCTCTTGATCGGGTTGCGCGTGACGATGTTGACGATCGTTTCGATGCCGAACGACTCCGTGGCGCGCTGCGACGCCTCGACCTTCGTGGCCGCCTCGCCCGCGTACTCTTGGATCAGCCCGTCGCGCACCGCCGTGTCGAGGTGGTTGCCCGGCTCGATCAGGTTCACCATCATCAGGCCCAGCGCCGCCGCCACGAACGTCGTCGCAAAGAAATACGCGAGACTCTTGCTGCCCACGCGTCCCGCGGCCTTGAGGTCGCCGAGGCCCGCCACGCCGAGCGCGATGCTGGCGAACACCAGCGGCATCACGACCATGTAGAGCATCCGGAAGAACACCTGCCCGATGGGGTAGGCGACGTACCGGTTGACCGCGTCGTTGAGGTTTTGCGGCGCGAACGAGTGGAACAGCAGGCCCAAGACCGCGCCCACGACGAGGCCGATCAGGATTTTGGTGTGCAAGGGCATTCCCTTGCCGGACGAGACGGGGGCGGACATACGGGTGAAGGACGGATCGCCGAAGATAAGGGCGAAGTCCGAACCGCAAAGGCCGAGGCGCGAAATGCGAAGCCCGTAGGACGCTCGCCCGGAGGCTTGCCGTGCCGCCCTCGTATTCGCCGGAGGGCAGCGCTTGCAAACAGGTTCATTACAAGACGAACGCGTTTTGGACTTTTCCCCGATCGCGAACGTGTGGTATGCTGCGTATGGATCTTATCACATCGGATTTGCGCTTCGGTCGGAGGCGCTGGACGTGCTCGTCGTGGCCCGCTGGCGTGTACGTCGTTCGCGTAGAAGCGGGGCCGGACGTGCGCACGACACGGCTTGTTATTTGCTAACCCTGAAGCCTTACGACCACGATGAAAACGACGCTTTACGCAGGGCTTGCGGTGCTGGGCCGCGAGGTGCACCGCGAGCGTCGCGAGCAGGGCGCGGGGGGCGAGCAGTGGCGTATGACGCTGCCGGCTGGGACGTACGTGCTGCGCGTGCAGGCCGGTGCGGTGCGTAGGTCGTACCGCTTGGTGGTTCAACGCTAACCTCGAACGACTATGAACGCACTATCGAAACGCGCCCTTATGGGCTTCGCCGCGACTCTCGTACTCCTGCCCGGATGCGACAGCGGCCTGAGCGATGAGCAAAAGGTGGTCAAAGATCTCGCCGGGTCGTGGGGTATATTTCAAGGGGGAAGTGTGGTGCAGGACGTGACCTTTCACGGCGACGCGAGATACGAAATGTCTACGTCCTACGTGACGAGAGCGTCGGCGGGTAAGATCGAGGTTTCGGCACTTCCAAGCGACAAATTCCGCATCGTTTACCAGCCCGAGTCCGGTATCGAGCTTCCGGCAGATGTGGGGAGGCTGTCCAATCCCAACACCCTTGCGCTTCAGGCCGACACGGCAGGAGCGCCGGTGCGATGGTACGCAAGGGCAACGATGTAAGTCCGCCTAACCCATTGCTTCGGCTGACACGGACTTTCACCGCAGCCGGTAGGCGGGGGGAAGCCACGCGAGGGTGCGGCCCTGCCACGCGTCGAGGGCGGCGAGCGCGTCGGCGGCGCGGGCCACGGCGGCGGCCTGCGGGCTGCGCGCCATCCGCCACGCGGCCACGCGTGCGTTCATCCGCTCGCTCATCTGCTCCGTCCACGACTTCGGGCGCGGGAGTGTGCGCGTGCCGTAGCCGCCGTCTTCGAGGTCGGCTTGGTGGGCGGCGTAGCGGACGGCGGCGCGGAGGCCGCCGAGGCTGTCGACGAGGCCGAGGCGCTGGGCGTCGGCCCCGGCCCACACGCGGCCCTGCGCGAGGCTGTCGACGCGGGCGGTGGTCATCTTCCGGCTTTCGGCGACGAGGCCGAGGAAGCGGGCGTACGTCGTGTCGATGTGCCGCTGCAGCAGGGCCTGCTCGGCGGCGTTGGGCGAGGCGGAGCCGCTCATCAGGTCGGCGAACGGGCTGGTGCGGACGGTGTCGAGGGTGATGCCGATCTTGTCCTCGAACAGCCCGCGCGTGTTGAACCACAGCGCGAACACGCCGATGGAGCCGGTGAGCGTCGTCGGTTCGGCGAAGAGGGCGCGCGCGGGCGTGGCGATCCAGTAGCCGCCGGAGGCCGCGTAGTCGCCCATCGACACCACGACCGGCTTTTCGGCGGCGGTGCGTTCGACGGCGCGGCGCATCGCTTCGGAGGCCGTGACGGAGCCGCCGGGCGAGTTGATGCGCAGCACCACGGCCTTCACCTTGTCGTCGGTGCGGGCGTCGTCCATGGCGGCCACGAACGTGCGGTCGCCCACGGTTTCGCCGCCAAAGAGCGGGTTGAACGACGTGCCGGACTCGCCGTCGACGATCGTCCCGGTGGCGTGGACGACGGCGACGTACGCCTTGGTGCTCGTCTTCAGGCCCGCCGCCGAGGCGGACGTGCGGGCGTAGTCGGCAGCGTCGAGGGTTTCGAGGTCGCCGTCGCCAAACTGCTCGGCGAGACGCTGTTCGAGCGCGGCCTCGTCGAGCGTACCGTCGGCCAAACCGGCGCGGACGGCGTCTTCGGCGGACAGGACGGGCTGCGCCGTGAGCAGCGCCGAGACGTTGTCCTCGCGCAGGCCCCGGCCCTCGGCGACGGCGGCGACGAACGTGCGGTTTTGCGCGTCGAGCAGGGCGCGAAGCTGCGTGCGGTTCTCGTCCGACAAGTCCTCGCGCAGGAACGGCTCCAC
>Ga0056908_1000637_pt1 | contig 18853 bp, 15 predicted proteins | sample EBPBio142010_DNA_FD_55020 | JGI IMG/M metagenome (GOLD analysis project Ga0056908, IMG submission 55020) | Wastewater treatment Type I Accumulibacter community from EBPR Bioreactor in Madison, WI, USA - Reactor 1_10/4/2010_ DNA | ecosystem: Engineered > Bioreactor > EBPR > Anaerobic-Aerobic >...
CTAAACTTACAATTTTTTTCATTTTTAATACAGAATAGTTTTGAATTGCAAATCTAACAATAAATTGCCATTGAAAATCGTAATATTTATCAGCTTTAAAAATTTAATGAAATATTAAAGTAATTTNTGTTAAAAAGTTTTATGATACTGATTTTTAGACGTAAATTTGCCTTCCTTAATTTAATGAACTGATTGTTAGATTATAAAAAGCAAAAAAATAAANTTTAAACATGATTAAAAAGCTATCTTTAATCTCTTTATTTACGNTGCTTCCCGCTTCTTTTTACTTTGCACAAACTACNGTTTTTGCATATTTAAAAGATGCCGACGGNAAGCCGGTGGAAAGTGCGGAGGTTGATTTGAAAGGTTCTGGTAATGATGTGAAAGCAGATAAAATTGGATATTTCCAGTTTGTTGATCTGAAGTCTGGCCATTATCAAATTGTAATTACCAAACCGAGTTACGAAACCAAAGTAATGGAGTTTGACGTAAAAGACGAAAAAAGAAAAGATTTGGGTGTAATTACCCTTTATTCTTCACTTTCNGGAGCTGATCAAGGTCTTACCATTATTGAGAATAGTGGNGANGAAGAAAACACCAGCCAAAGTACAACCGTAGGTTTATTGCAGTCTTCACAGGACGTTTTCAGCAGAATTGCTGCTTTTGATTTAGGGGCATACTGGTTCAGACCAAGAGGAATTGATGGCAGATCTGGTGAAACAATGATGAACGGAGTAACGATGGTGAAATCGGACAACGGAAATGTTGATTTCGGAAATTGGGGNGGACTCAATGAGATTACCAGATATCCGGAAGTTGCCGCAAATCACGCTCCTTCAGAATACGCTTTCGGTGGTGCAAGTTCCGTTGTTTATAAAAACACCAATGCGAGCGAATATCGTAAAGGTTTCCAGGCTACTTACTCTTTAACCAACAGAAATTACAGAAACAGAGCCTCTTTACGCTACACTTCCGGAATGAGCAAAAACGGATGGGCTTTCACAGCAATGGGAGCCAGAAGATGGGCACAAGAAGGTATTAACGAAGGAACTTTTTATGATGCTTACGGAGCATATTTAGGAATTGAGAAAAAATTCAGTGATTCTCATACGATGACACTAAATGCTTTTGCAGCACCATACAGAAGATCAACTTCAAGCCCAAGTACACAAGAAGTTTATAATTATCAAGGGGTTCACTACAATTCTTATTGGGGATGGCAAGATGGAAAGAAAAGAAGCGAGAGGGTTCGCGCAGGCTTCCAACCCATTATCCAGTTACAGGATTTCTGGAAGATCAACAAAAAATCAAGTTTGGCAACAGCGATTTCTTACCAGTTCGGAAAAGATAAAAGTGCGCGTTTAGATTGGCAAAATGTACCTAATCCGTCGCCAACTTATTATAGAAACCTTCCAAGTTATTACGATTCATTAGATCCAAATGCTTCTGTTTGGCCAGATCCGAACAATCCGAACTCTCCGGTGCCTACAACCGCTCAAGAGGCTTATAAAGCAGCGATGGAAGGTTGGCAAAATGGCGATCCTTTGTTTACGCAAATTAATTGGGATGCGCTCTACAGAAGAAATGTGAATCAGCCTGCACAAACCTATTATGGTGTTACAGGGAAAAGAGCATTATATTATCAGGTAAACGATGTGAGTGATGATAAGATTTTCAACGCTGCAACGCATTACGTTTATAACTTTACAGATACGACTAAATTTTTATTAAATCTATCTTACCAAAACTATAATTCAGAACTTTACCGAGAAGTGAAGGATTTATTGGGAGCTGATTTTGTTTTGAACCGCGATCCTTTCGCTGCAACAAATAATCCGGGAAAATCCGGCTTGTATGATGAAGGTGAAGCTGATGTTACCAAAAGAGTTGGTGATAAATTGGGATACAATTACATTTTCAGAAGACAGGAAGCCAAGGTAAATCCTGGACTTAAATTTCAATCCGGTAGATTTGATGTTTTTGTTTCGGCTTTGGCAGGATATTCAACATCGTCAAGAGAAGGTTTAATGCGCCATTACCTTTACCAAGACTCATTTGGAGATAGTGGGAATTATAATTTCTGGGATTTCGGTTTGAAAGGACAGGCTGTTTACAAAATAGATGGTAGAAATTTCCTAGTTTATAATGGAGCCTATTTTTCGCAGGCACCGTTCCTAGAAGATTTATTCATAAACCCGAGAGTAAACGCTGCAACATCTCCAAACATTAAAAATACCGTAATCAACGCAAATGATTTGAGTTACATTATGAATACTCCTTTCATTAAAATGCGTTTAACCGGTTATTTGGTTGATACACAAAACGATACCAACCTTCAGAGATTTTTTGCAGATGGAATTTCTTTAGTAAAACAAGGTCAGGACGGTGAAACTTCGAATGTACAAAGTGCTTTCGTAACTGAAATCATGTCTAACGTTGAAAAACGAAACATGGGCGCGGAACTTGGCATTGATGTTAAAGTAACCCCTACATTATCTTTACAAGGTTTAGCGAGTTATGGTGATTTTACTTTTAGAAATGATCCTCAAGTGTATTTTGCTTCCGATGCAACGGGAACTTTCAGCAACGGTAAATCTTACGCTGATTTTGGAAAAGCATACTTAAAAGGTTACAAACAAGGTGGAACTCCGCAACAAGGTTACTCTTTAGGATTCCGTTACAATTCGCCAAAATACTGGTGGTTTGGTGCAAACTGGAATTACCTAGATGATAATTACCTGAATCCTTCTGCACTTATGAGAACTGAATCTTTTGTACAGAATCCAGTTTCTGGGACACCATATTCCGGAGTGACCGAAGAAAGATTACGCGAGCTTCTCGCACCAACAAGACTTCCTTCTGCCTTTTTCATCAATGCAAACGTTGGTAAATCTTGGAGATTTGGAAGTTATTATGTGCTGCTTACTGCTTCAGTTAATAATATTCTCGACAATACAAAGTACATCACTGGTGGTTTTGAACAGGTGAGAAACGTGAAGTTTGATACCTTCTCCCAAGAAAAAGATCGTGAATATCCTTTATTCGGACCAAAATATTGGTACACGCAGGGAAGATCATATTTTGTTAACTTACAAGTTAGATTCTAATCATTAATCACAAAAAATAAAAAACAATAAAATGGATATCAGAAAATATTTAAAATCAGCTTTTGTTATTGTGCTATCCGCAATTACTTTAAGCTCTTGTGTTGATAAAGACGAGTGGGAAACTCCGCCGATTAATTGTACCAATAAATTTGATGCTCCTACGATTTCAATGGCAGATTTCGTGGCAAAAACTCCTGCATCTGGATATATCTTAATTCCTAGCGGCGCAAATGATCCAGTTGTAATATTTGATGCTTACGTAGTCTCTTCAGACGAAAACGGAAATTTCTACAAAACAATTTCTTTCCAGGATAAACCTGAAAATCCAACGGTTGGATTACAAATGGAAGTTGACAGAGCAAGTAACTATGCTGATTTCCCTGTAGGAAGCCACATTAGAATCCGTGCAAACGGTCTTCGTTTAGGAGTGGACAGAGGTGTTAAAAAAATTGGTTCTGTAGACCCGACTTACGCAATCGGTAGAATTCCTGCCTCATTGTTCCCAAGATATATTTCAGGGGTTTGCAACGGTAGTAAAATGGATGTCGTAACGATTAAACCAACAGCTTTGGCTGATTTGAATACCGCAGCTCAAGATAAATACATCAACACGTTGGTTACCGTGCCAAATGTTCAGTTTAATATCTCAGAAATTTATCCGGTGAACAAATCGTACATCGATTATGTTGCAGGAGCGGGAGTGGATACCGACCGTAAAATTGAAGATGCTTTTGGTGGCGCAACAGTACTTAGAAGTTCTGGATTCTCGACTTACGGTGCATCACTTTTACCTAAAGGAGCAGGCGCTTTAACTTTTGTAGTAAGCAAATACAACACGAATTTCCAAATGATTATCAGAAGTTTGGATGATGTGAAAATACCTCCAACAGGAACCAGATTTGATCCAACTCCACCAAAAGGAGGTTCTGCAGTAACATTTTTAGATACTTTCACAGAAAATTTCGAAAGTTATACCACGACGAACCAAGAAGATTTCCCTAAATATATTAACGATCCTATTTTGGGTAACAGATATTGGCAGTTGAAAACGTTCTCTGGAAATAAGTATATTCAATTGTCTGCAAACGCTGGGACAGGTCCTTTTGAGACATTCTTTATTGTTCCGGTGAAATTCGTGCCAGGAAAAAAATTGAGCTTCAACGTAAATGTTGGGTTTTACAACGGTGATGCTTTAAAAGTTTATACCTCCACCAACTACACTCCACTTGGGGATGCAACTTCTGCAACATTAACGGATATTACCTCTAACTTTACCGTTCCTAAAACGCCGACCAACGGTTATGGTACATTGGCGCCGGCTGGAACCTACCAGTTCCCTGCAAATCTTTCAGGAGACGGTTTCGTAATGTTTAAATATGTTGGAAATGGATCCGGAATTACGACAACAATTCAGTTGGATAATATTACAGTTCAGTAATATATATCATCTTTAAATAAGATAAAGCCGTCTCACAACTCGTGAAAGACGGCTTTTTTTTGCGTTTCACCGAGGAACCATTATGATAGAAGTAATTTTCTATGAATTTTTTTATCAAAACCAGGTGGTTTCGGTCTTTTAGACCTGCTTTGCTTTAATGATTTTTAGGTTGCTGAACGTATTAATTCTGGGTTCATAGCCAATCATTTTCTGTTTGTCACCTAAAATTTTCGCTCGTTTAAAGGTGGGAATAGTTTTTCTTCTTATTCAATCATATCTTTTTAATCCTTAAAACATCGGCTCGGTTCTGCTTCGGTTTTTCAACATCACCATGTTTTTTCTGCCCCGTCTGATTTATNTGCGGAGAATGATTGTAACGGTACTCTTTAAAATACAATACATCGGCCCATTTTGCTTTAATTCTTTAGCTTAAACCAAAAAAAATCCGCTTCATTCGTGAAACGGAGTGTATTGTTATTAACTTATTTCTAAAAACTTACCTCATTAACTTCTTTTCCTCGCTGGAAATTCATTGTTTTTTGATTTCCTTTATAAGCGATGTTTACTAGATTAAACTGNTTCGGAAAAGCTNCCAGTAAAATCGTGTTCTTGATTTTTAAAGTACTGATGTCGGTGACACCACCTGCTTCAAAATAAACCCAAACCGATTCACCGTTTACCTGGCTTCCTGTGAAAGTGAGCACTTTGGCGTTTCCGTTTACGTATAAATCGAAATTACTATTAACGTATTTCTTTACTTCTGCTTCAAATCCTGCCGTATTGGGGTTAATTTTTATAGCGTCAGAAATGTGAGACGTGTTCATTTTGGTTGTAAACTTAAGCGTTTTGCTCCCTTCCACATAATCTACTTTTGTCATTGATGAATAAAAATCTGCAACTCCGAAACTCATTATCGCCATCAACGCAAAAACTCCTAAAATATGTAAAAACTTTTTCATCTTTTCTTTATGTGTTGTGTTAAACTCAAATATAATGCCAATTAAAAGTTTACGTTCACGGTGTATTTATCGTAAAATGCCTTAATGTGTGCAACGGCGTCTTCAGCGGTATCAACTACTCGATAGAGATTCAAATCCTCCTCGGAAATCATTCCGTTTTCTAGAAGAGTATCTTTAAACCAATCTAAAAGTCCGCTCCAAAATTTTGAACCTACCAAAACAATTGGAAATCTACCGATTTTATTGGTTTGAATTAAGGTAATTGCTTCCGAAAGTTCATCCAAAGTCCCAAATCCTCCCGGCATTACAATAAATCCCTGAGAATATTTGATGAACATCACTTTCCTCACAAAAAAATAATCAAAATCCATGGAATAACCTTTGTCGATATACGGATTAAAATGCTGCTCGAAAGGCAGTTCTATATTCAAACCGATGGATTTTCCACCGCCTTTTCTGGCACCTTTATTTCCTGCCTCCATAATTCCGGGACCGCCTCCTGTGATGACGCCAAAACCGATTTCAGTAATTTTCTCCGCAATATCTACAGCAACTTGATAATATTTATCCTGCTCCTTCAACCTTGCGGAACCGAANATAGAAACACATGGACCAATTCTCGCCAATCTTTCATACCCATCCACAAACTCCGCCATAATTTTGAAAACCATCCAGCTGTCTTTGGTAATGGTTTCGTCCCAAGTTTTTTCTTTAAAGGAACTCTGAACTTTTTGGTCGATTTCTAGTAAATCACCGGTGACNGCTTTTGTNGTGCCTTTTCCGCGTTTTATTTTTNCCATTTACTTAAAAATTTTTTCGGCTTCTGCAATCGAATCGGGCTTGCCTACATCAATCAAATCNGCAGAATGTTCATANCCGTGAATTCGTTCCAAGCTCATCAAATCGAGGTATTCTTCCATGATGGAGAATTTTCCGGTTCTTTTAATCTTATTAAAGATTTNGGGATTCACACAATGAATTCCACTGAAAGCCAATGGTTTAAATCCTTTGTTGAATTCTGCAAGTCGCTGTTCGCCAGTTTGTACATTCAGCCAACCTTTCAAAATCATTTCCGGATTGAACAGCAATTTTCTCGAGCTTTTTCTGTCGGATACNGCTAAAGTAGCAAAATCTTTNTTTTCCTGATGATATTTTACAAAATAATTGAGGTCCAAATTGGTCAAGATATCTGCATTCATAATCAGGAAATCCTCGCCGAAGTCCAGAAACCTTCTTGCAAACATCAAGCCGCCTCCTGTTTCCAGAAGTTCTTCATGCTCATCAGAAATGTCAATCTTTGCCCCGAAATTGTCGTTCTTCTTCAAAAACTCCACAATCTGNTCCCCAAAATGAAACACATTAATCACGAAATCATTAATGCCGAAACTCTGCAAATATTTGATGTTTCTTTCCAATAAAGGAATTCCGTTCACCAAAGCCAAAGCTTTAGGNTGATGATCGGTAAATGGTTTTAACCGGGTTCCTTTTCCTGCCGCAAAAATTAATGCCTTCATAAAATATAAGTGATGAGTAATGGGTAATAAGCAATATTTTGAGTTGATTACTCATTGCTTATTACTCATTACTTATAATTAAGTTGTGGTTGCTCGTCGTGATTTAATTTCACGGTAACTTGTGGATATTTTTCTCTGATAAACTGCGCAATTTTTTCGGCTGAATAAACAGAACGGTGTTGACCACCCGTACAACCGAAATTGATTTGCAGATGCTCGAACTCACGCGCCAAATAATTATCAATGTTGATGGAAACAAGATTTTTTATCAGATCCAAAAATTTGGGCATTACTGTGTTTTCTTCCAAATATTCTTGAACACCGATATCGCAACCGGTTTGTTGTTTGTATTCATCGATTCTTCCTGGGTTTAGAATTCCGCGGCAATCGAAAGTAAATCCGCCGCCATTTCCGGAATCGTCTTTTGGGATTCCTCCTTTTTTATAGGAAAAACTGTGTATTTCTACTGTTAAACTCATATTTATACTATAATATCATTTTTTCAAAACTATACATTAAACCATAAAGATAATTAAGACTTTAAGGAATTTTNCCCTTCATATTATTAAGCTATTCTGATCAATCAGAATTTTTTAAGTNGAGAACTAAAGGTTTCATTCNATAAATCTNTTAATTTCCTTAATGNTTAATAATCAAAGAATTAATTTTAGTTTTCATTACATCCGATTTCAGTTCTTTAATCACTCTTTTGAGTTCAGGGAAATGTTTCATTTCTTCCCAAGACTCTGAAAAATTATAGAGGTTTTCAATTCCCTGATCAATACTTGAAATGAAATGCGGTTTTCTCTGAATCAGTCCCCGAAAACCGTAAGCTCCCAAAACCTGCATAAAACGAATGAGCTGAATAGGCTTTACCGAACTCTTTAGTTGAGAGATTTTCACTTCATCTTTCCACAAAGAGTAGTAGTATTCCAACATATCGTCTTTAAAACCGCTCGGGAAATTTGCTTTCGCCTGAAACAGAAATGAAACCACATCATACATCAAAGGTCCGTTCATCGCGGATTGATAATCGATAAAAAATACCTCATCATTTTCATTCACCATGATATTTCTCGCCTGAAAATCGCGAATCATCAAACCCTTCGGTTCAAGATGCTCTAATATTTGCGTGAGTGTTTTGAACTCTTTCAGCAAATTTCCTTTGTGATAAGGGATTTCCAAAACATCCACCATAAAACTTTTAAAATAAAAAAGGTCGCTCGTTATCGGGAATTGATCATAAGCTTCGTATTCGAAAGATTTTGACCAGTCGATTTTATTTTCTGTTTTGTTTTGCAGTTCGTAAAGGTTCTCCAAAACCTGCTTCACTAAAAGTTCAGTTCGATCGGAAAGTCCTTCCTTTTCAATGATTTCCGATAAAGTATTTCCACCCAAATATTCCTGAACATACAATGTTCGATCATCAGAAATCTTAAAAATCTGCGGCGTATTTAAATTTAACTCAGAAAAAATGTTTGAAAAATAGAAGAAACTTTCGTTTTCGGCGAGATTTTCATTAAAAGTAATGATGTATTTTTTATCTGAACTTCTACCAACATAATTCTTTCTTGAAGAACCGCTTTGTGGTAAGGCAAAGAATTCATCGGCTGTTTTATGTAAAAAATCTTCAAAAAAAAGTTGGGCTTTTTCCATGGTCATTCTTTTACAAATATAGGGAAAATAGAATTTTTTAAAACATTATATTTGCAGCATGTTCAACGATTTCAAGCCGGTTCTGAAAATTTTATTGCGATTCATTATCATTTATTTGGTTTTGCTAGTNGGTTATCAGTTTTATCTGAACAAATTCAAGAATGCAGGTCTGGATCCGATTTCAGAATGGGTTGCTGAACAAACCGCATTTTGCCAAAGAAATCTGGGCTTCGCTACCAAACTTGTTGAAGGAAAACCGCAAGACGAAACCACCTTTTTCCTTGTCAATGGAGAATATGTTTCCCGGATGGTTGAAGGTTGCAACGCTATTTCAGTGATAATTTTATTTCTGGCGTTCGTTTTTGCCTTTTATAAAGGTTTCNAGACTTTTGTTTTTGCTGGAGCAGGAATTTTGTTCCTTCACATCATGAATGTCCTGCGAATTGCGGGATTAAATATTATATTGAGAGTACATCCTGAATACGGGAAAATATTTCACGANTATTTTTTTCCTGCAATCATCTATGGAAGCGTCGTTTTGCTGTGGCTGGTTTGGATTAAGTATTTTGCACTAAAAGCACCGGAACATGAAAATTCTTAACTGGTTACTTGTAATTCTAGGAATTTTAGGGTTAATCGGAGTCCGGAATGGTAGAAGACAAAATTTTTTACGATCCGTTTCTCAACTATTTTCATGAAGCCAACAAAAATGCAGATTTTCCGCATTTTGAATGGGGTAAATTGATTCTCCATCATCTTTTCAGATTTCTATTGAACTTGTTTTTTTCAGCTTTAGTCGTGCATTTTATCTTTAAGAACAAACGGTGGACTTTTCAGGCGGTGATTTTAATGGTGCTCGTTTTTGTGATTACTTTCCCGATTTATCTTTACGGTATTCACACCAAATTTGACATTGGTTACCTGTTCTCTTTCTATATGAGAAGATTTGTGATTCAGCCCCTGATTTTGTTGTTGATTATTCCGATGTTTTATTACCGAAAACATATTAATTCTTTGTAGAAGTAGCTTCTAAATAATGTTTCTCCACTTGTGAAATATTCTTCTCGTTCCATTCAATTTTTTTAACGAAAGGTTTTTGGCGAACCGGACACTCCGAAAGTTGGCAAATCTCGCACGAAAAAGTTTGCAGTCATCCAAATGGAAGTTGAATTCTATGCTTCGATCAGTATTTTCGCCAATCAACTTATAGGCTTTTTCCATTTCCTCGTGCGCTTTTCGAAGCTCAAAATACCAGGGTAAAGTTAAGTGTGCGTCAATGTGAAGCCCGCTTCCATGTTGTTGAATGCGCATGTTGTGAATGTCGATCCACTCCGGTTTTCTGTTCTCGTTTAGAAATTTTGCGAGGCGTGAAAGCATCTCTAAATCTGCCTCATCCATAATTCCACTTAAAGCTTTTCGGATGATTTTATAACCGACAAACATGATGTAACCACCAAAAATTAGAGCAACAGCAGCGTCAATCCAATAAATTTTAGTGAAATAAATCAAAACCAAACTGATGACAACGCCCAAAGTGGTTAACGTGTCGCTTTGAAGATGTTTGCCTGAGCTTTGAAGAACGAGCGAGTTTTGCTTAATTCCTTTTTTAATAGAAATGTGCCCCATCAGATAATTGATTGCCGCTGTTAAAGCCACAATCAAAATTCCCCAATCGAGTTTTTTTGGAACATTCCCGTGAAGCAAAGAATCTACGGATTGCACAATGATGATGACCCCGGCAAAAATAATCAGCGCACCTTCAATTCCGGAAGTCACAAATTCTACTTTTCCGTGTCCGTAAGGATGATCCAGATCTTTTGGTTTCGCGGCAAGATAAAGCGAATACAGTCCCATGAAAGCGGCGATAATGTTCACAATGCTTTCCATTGCATCGGAAAAAACCGCATCGGAATTGGTCAAATGCCACGCAATTAATTTTCCGACAAAAAGTAGGATTCCCACGATTGCCACATTTCTTTGAAAGGCAAAATTGGTTTTGGAGGTATTTTGAGTTTCGGACATTGAAGTTTCAGTATTTTTAGTAAAAATGTTTGATGAATCTAATCATAAAAAAACCCGCAATTTGCGGGATGATCTTAAACTAGATTATTTGTAACGAGATATTCGGCAATTTGTACCGCATTAGTCGCGGCACCTTTTCGGAGATTATCTGCGACAATCCACATATTTAAAGTTTTTGGCTGTGATAAATCTCTTCGGATTCTTCCCACGAAAACTTCGTCTTTTCCTTCGGAATAAAGCGGCATCGGATAGATTTTGTTTTTCACGTCATCCATTACAACAACTCCAGGAGTTTGCGACAAAATCTTTCTTACTTCATCCAAATCGAATTCGTTTTCAAATTCAATGTTCACACTTTCTGAATGACCGCCTTGAACAGGAACTCGAACTGCAGTTGCCGTTAAATTAAAGGTATCATCACCTAAAATTTTCTTCGGTTCTTTCATCAGTTTNATTTCCTCTTTCGTATAATCATCATCGGCNAAAACATCNCATTGCGGAAGTGCATTTTTGAAAATTTCGTAAGGATACACTTTTGCCACTTCATCATTTCCAATGATTTCGGCATTCAGTTGATCCACTGCATTTTTACCCGTTCCTGTAACCGATTGATAAGTGGAAACGATCACTCTTTTCAAATCATATTTTTGATTTAAAGGATGAAGAACCATCACCAACTGAATTGTTGAACAGTTTGGGTTGGCAATGATTTTATCTTCCCTTGTTAAAATATTTGCGTTGATTTCCGGAACGACCAATCTTTTGTCGGGTTCCATTCTCCATGCGGATGAATTGTCGATAACTGTTGTACCTGCTTCTGCGAATTTTGGAGCAAATTCTTTTGAAGTGTCGCCACCTGCTGAAAAAAGTGCGATTTCAGGTTTCATATCAATTGCGGTTTGCATCGATACAATTTCGAATTCATTACCTTTAAATGTTACTTTTTTTCCGACAGATTTTTCGGAGGCTACAGGAATAAGTTCTGAAACGGGGAAGTTTCTTTCCTCTAAAACTTTCAACATAATTTGGCCCACCATTCCGGTTGCGCCAACAACTGCGATTTTCATTATAATTGATGATTGATAAATGATAATTGATTATGCAGCACCGCCAAAAAGCCTGTGCCACTGAAACGCCCACAACATTAAAGCCAATGCGATTACCGCCATAATTACCCAAGACATTTGGATTTTGTCATTGGTTTTGAATCTTTTATTTAAAATGGTCAACAAAACTGCTGCGATAACCATTGCGGTTGGATGTTCCACGTAGGTATTTCTTGAAACAGCATCTTTCATTAATGTTCCTGCTTCTTTTGCCGCTTTAAATCCGGGAGAAAAGAAAAACAACATTATCAAACCAATGAGTGCTTGAGTGTGAAAAAATATCATCGTGAACAATGTAGATTTTCTCAATAATTTGGTAATTCTTCCTGAATATCCGAACATCGTCATGAATAAGGCAATAATAAATATTGCGGAAGAAAGCAAAATTAAATAAGCAAAACCACGGTGTGCATTGAGCATTAAACTAAAATCCATTTTTATTTTTTTTATGATTAACTGCAAAGATAAAAAAATCCCGACGAAAGGTCGGGATTTTGAGAGTTTATAAATTTCCTTCTTTTAGAAAGAGTATTTGAAACCAAGCATTGCGCTCCAGGTTGTAGCAGTAGAACTTCCTGGCCTGTAAGGTGCTTTAATTAACTCTGCACCATCACGAAGCATCGTGAAAGATGGATCTGGAGAAAGCGCTCCTGCTCTTGAAAGAATTGCAGCTCCGTAAGAACTTACAGAATAGTCACGAACTCCCCAACTTGAATTGAGCAAGTTACCAAAGTTTACCACATCAAGTGTAATTTGAACTTTATCGCCTTTTGAAACCATGTCCGAGAATAAGTTCTGTGCTAATCTTACATCGAAACGGTTCAACCAAGGAAGCAAGAATTCATTACGTGGAAGAATTTGTCCTCTGTATTTTTCTAAACCATTGTCTGCAATAAACTTATTGAAAGCATCTCTTTGCTGCTGAGCTGTAAAAACAACAGTAGTATTTGTTCCGCTTCCTGTTGTGATGTCAACAAACTTCATGTTGTTTACATCGTTTGGAATGTACATCAAGTCATTCGCAATTCCATCACCATTCACGTCATTTGAATAGTAATATGAATATCTTCCTTGATGTGCACCGTTGTAATAAACACCTAAAGTAGTTCCTGTTTTTTTAAGTTCATAGGTCAAGTTTGCAACAACTCTGTGTGGAATAGCATAATCAGAAATGCTTAAGAATTGTTGGTTTGGCGAATCAACGGTTGGTGAACCACCCCACGCTGAAGTTGCGCTAGATCCTGCATTTGCAGAAACCTCTTTCGCATCCGAATAGGTGTAGAATACTGATCCTGAAAGTCCGTTCCAAGGTCTTAGAGACGCTCCGAAAGTTGCAGAAAATGCATGTCCTTTCGTATCGGTGTTGGTAAGAACTGTTGCATTGTTTGCTCCAATCGCAGTGTTGTATTGGTAAGACGCAGCATTTGGATAATATACTCTATCAACACCTGTCATTTTCTGGGTAGATTCCTTTCTGTTTGCTCCGTATTGGAAAACAGCGTTCACATCTTTAGTATATAAAATGTCTGTAGTCAAAGTAATTGGACTTTGTGGGATTCTAAAGTCAACCCCAAAGCTTGATCTCCAAACTGACGGCATCTTGAAAGTGTCGTCAACTAAAGCAAAAGATGATGGTACACCTCCTGAAGGAGAACTGATAAATGGAGTTACCTGTTGTCCGTTCTGGGTATAATAAACCGGGTTTTCTACGTAATAATAAATATTTTCAGGATGGAATCTGATTTGCCCAATCCATGGTGCAACTGCTGCATAGTTACCTGGTTCAATCGTATTTTGAAGTACGCCTGAATTGGTCGGCATATTCGTTAACCAAACGAACGGTACACGTCCTGTAAAAATTCCTGTTCCTCCTCTAAGAGTTAATGAACGGTCGCCCATTACGTCATAGTTAAATCCAAATCTTGGTGACAACATCACTTTTGAATTTGGCCATTCTCCAGATTTGTAATTTTTTGGATTTCCGTTTACATCCAATAATGTCAAATTATCGATAGATGGGTTCGGAGTTAGATCATTCATATAAATTGGAAGTTCTGCGCGAAGTCCCAAAGTGAAATTCAATCTGTCGGTTACTGCAAATCGGTCTTGTAAATAAGCTGAACCTAAGCCAAACTTAATTCTAGAGTAAGTATCCTGACCTGCGTACGGGTAAGTTAAACCAAACATGATTGGCGCAACTTCGGCTGCGGTTCCTGTTTTAAGGAAATCTGCAACAGAAGCATATCTGTAATAGCCAGTTCCCATTCTCGTATAAGAGTTCCCAAACTTCTGAACCTCAAATGCTGCACCACCTGTGATGGTGTGTCTCCCCGCATTATAGGTAAGGTTGTTGATGAAGGAGAAATTATCGTTGATTACATCATTTAAATAAGAGAATAATTCTGTACCAAAACTGATATAGTTACCACCATTAGCAGAACCATCCCAAATATCCACAAACGGGAACAATTTGTCTGATGGAGTTGTTCTGGTATCCTGAATTTTTGAATAAGTGAATAAGAATTTGTTTGAAAGATTAGAAGTAAACGATGAGTTTAATTCCGCAGTAATCGACTGAACTTTATTGTTGAATCCGTAGTTTCCGTTTTCAAAAGTCATTGCTCTATCACTTACTCGGTTCCATGATGATCGTGGAGAAGGACCTGAGTTTCCGTTAGCTACTGCATCAGAATTTGCATTCAACATATTATATCTTAATGCAAATTTATGTTTATCACTAATGTTCCAGTCGATTCTTGCCAAAATTTTGTCACCGGTTTGCAATGCTTCATTTGCGTAACCTTGGTATCTTCCCGGATCGTAACCCCAAACATTTCTGAGGTGATTTTGAACGGCGATCAAATCGGATTCCTTTACTCTCGAAATGTTATTTGCAGCGTTTGAAACTCCATTTTGTGACGCTTTCCAAAGATTTGCTCCAGAAGCATTTGCCCCGGTGGAAATCTCACGTTCGCCACTTACAAAGAAGAATAATTTATTTTTAATGATGGGGCCACCTACGGTTAAACCATTGGTCATTTTAGCCCCCGAAACTCTTTCCAGATTATTTCCGTTGATTTTCCAACCATTCAAATCTTTTCCGTTGTAGTAACCATAAAGTGAACCGTGGAAACTGTTGGTCCCTGATTTAGTAACTGCATTAATCCCTGCACCGGTGAATCCAGACTGGGTTACGTCAAATGGCGCAATGTTTACAGAAATCTCCTGAATCGCATCCAATGAAATAGGTTGCGCAGTTCCTCCCGGAAGCGGGTTGCTGCTTAAACCGAAACCATTATTAAAGTTAGCTCCGTCAATCTGCAAATTGTTATAACGTGNATCNCTACCTGCGAATGAGTTACCATTTGATTGCGGAGTAAGTCTTGTAAATTCTGTGATACTTCGGTTAGTTTGTGGTAAATCCTGAATCTGCTTCAAGCCAACNTTGGTTGCAGCTCCGGTTTTATTAACATTTCTTCCTGTAGCTCCGGTAATTACAACCTCCTGAATATCAGTTGTTTTTTCTTGAAGAACAGGATTCAAAACAAATGGTTGACCAAGTTCTAAATAAATGTCCTCATACACTACTGGTTTTTCACCTGTTTGTGNAATTTCCACACGGTAAGGTCCTCCAACACGCATGTTCGCTAAGTTGAAGTTTCCAGAAGCATTAGCTTTCGCNGTGTAAACAGTTCCCGANGGAATGTGAGTGGCAGTTACCGTTGCTCCGGAAGTTGCTTTTCCGTCAGCTTTTGTCACAATACCGGTCATGTTACTGGTCGTTACCTGAGCATAAACAGTTCCATAACCTGCAAAGAACAAAGCACCAATGAGAATGGTTTTTCTTAGATTCATTTTATTATAGCTTAAATTAATATAAATTCCAAGCGACAAATTTAATATTAAAAAACAAAGAATTCATTAAGAAATTGTTAAATTTAAAAAAAATGTTAATTTTATCGTTAAAAAACTGATTTACANTGCGTTATAATTTATTTGATTCCTGATAAAAAGTTTTGTTCTTTACATAATAATTAAAAACTAATTATAATAATTGTTGCATCTGCAATTTTTATTTCACTGCTTTTAGNCTCAAATCAATATTATCCGCCGAATGAGTAAGCGCACCTGCAGAAATAAAATCTACTCCAGTCGAAGCCACATCTTTNAGCATTTCTCTCGTTATTCCACCGGAAGCTTCGCTTTCTGCTTTTCCTTTAATGAGTTGTACTGCCTTTTTNATNGTCGGAANATCCATATTGTCGAGCATAATTCGGTCTGCACCTGATTTTATGGCTTCTTCAACTTCTTCTAAATTTCGGGTNTCAACTTCAATTTTTAAAGGTTTCTTCAGCTTTTTCACATAATCTTTCGCCATTTTNACCGCATTAGTGATGCTTCCGTTGTAATCGATGTGNTTGTCTTTCAACATGATCATGTCGTANAGTCCGTAACGATGGTTGGTTCCGCCTCCAATTGCAACCGCCCATTTTTCGCAAATTCTAAAATTTGGAGTGGTTTTTCTCGTATCTAAAAGTTTGGTTTTGGTTCCTAAAAGTCGCGAATCCCAATCGTGGGTTAATGTGGCAATTCCGCTCATTCTTTGCATGCAGTTTAAAACCAATCTTTCCGTTGAAAGTATAGAGCGAGCGCTTCCTTCCACATAGAAAGCAATGTCGCCGACTTTTGCAGATTCTCCGTCTTTAATAAGGACTTCAATTTTTAAATTTTTATCGAACTGCTTGAAGATAATTTCTGCCAATTCAACTCCCGCTAAAATGCAGTCTTCTTTNACTAAAAGTTTGGCTTTCTGCTGCAAATCTTTCGGAATCGTGGAAAGTGTAGAATGGTCCCCGTCCTGAATGTCTTCTTCAAGGGCGTTTTTAATAAAAGTTTTTAAAGCCTCTTTGGTAACGTATGGTGGTTTTTTCATGTTTTAAAATTTAAGTATTCTTTGCAATAAATTTATTATTTCTTGACCATTCACTCCAGGAACCTATATAGAGGTTNGGAATTTCNAAGCCTGCATAATCCAAAGNTAACAAGGTGTGGCAAGCTGTAACACCAGAACCGCAATGAATNGCAATGTTTTCACTGGAGAAATTTTCAAANAATTCTTTATACATTTTCTTTAAATCTTCGGGAGATTTGAAAGTTCCATNTTCGTTGAGGTTTTCTTTAAAGGGAAAATTTTTTGCTCCGGGAATGTGTCCCGCAATTTCGTCAATTGGTTCTATTTTGCCGTCGTAGCGGTCTTTTTCACGGACATCAATCACCAAAAAACCAGGTTTTTCAGATTTTTTTTCAATGAAATTAATATCAACCAAAGGAAGTTTCCATTCATTTAAACTGAGTTTTTCTACTGGTCTTGTTTTGGGAATTTTGNTTTGAGTNGGAAATCCAATCCTTTCCGCTGTTTGTAGTCCACCATCTAAAACTTGCACTTTTTTAATCCCCACAGATTTCAGCATCCACCAAAATCTTGCAGCTGCATTAGAACCATTTTTATCATCGTAAATCACGACNTGCGAATCATAATTAATCCCCAACTTTTGCAAAACCTCTGCAAATTTNTCTAAACTTGGCAAAGGATGTCTTCCTCCGTTTTTGGCATTTACTGGAATTTCGGCCAAATCTGTGTTTAAATCTACGTAAAGAGCACCTTCCAAATGTTTTTGGAGATAATTTTCGTAAGCTGGTTTTCCACTTCCTGCATCTACGATTACCAAGTTTCCTTTAGGTAAATCAAGTAATTCTTCAGTTTGTATGATGGGTGAAATCTTCATTAAATTTAATTTTCAGAAATCGTCAAAGGTTTCTTCGCCAAATCCTTATTATAAAAACTTCCTTTATTTTCCTTCATTGCAATCGACTGTTTAATAATCAGATACGAAACATTTACCAAATTTCTCAATTCGGAAAGTTGTGGCGAAAGAATAGAGTAGTTGTACAATTCAGTCACCGCATCGAAAATCTCCCGCTGTTTTTTCTTTGCGAGTTCCAAACGTTCATTGCTTCGGACAATCGCCACCAAATCGCTCATCATTTCCTGTAATTGACGGCGTAAATAAGAGACCATCACCATTTCATCCATCATTTTCATGCCTTCTTCATTCCATTCGGGAATGGCTTTTAAATCATCAAAATTAAAGTCGTTGATTCGCAGTAATTCCACCGTTTTCATCGCCGCATTGTGTCCGAAAACCAAACCTTCCAACAATGAATTTGACGCCAATCGATTCGCTCCGTGAAGTCCTGAATTCGTGCATTCACCCACTGCGAAAAGATTTTTAATGGAACTTTGTCCGTTCATATCGGTTTCAATTCCGCCCATTAAATAATGACACGCCGGAACAACCGGAATCATCTGCTTGAAAGGATCAATTCCTTCATCCATACATTTTTGGTAAATATTCGGGAAGTGTTCCTTGAATTTTTCGTGGTTCATTTCACGGCAATCCAAACCGACATATTCGTCGCCGGAAATTTTCAGTTCGTTGTCAATCGCTCTTGCTACGATGTCTCTTGAAGCCAATTCTTCCCGTTCATCATATTTCTGCATGAATTTTTCACCATTTTTCAAACGAAGTTTTGCTCCATCTCCCCGAACCGCTTCGGAAATCAAAAACAACATTCCATCTCTTTTAGAATAAAGTGCAGTCGGGTGAAATTGATAATACTGCATGTTGGAAACTTTTCCGCGTGCTCTGTGAACGAAAGCAATTCCGTCTCCTGTTGCGATGATTGGATTGGTCGTGTTTTTGTAAACGTGACCGGCTCCTCCTGTGGCAACCAAAGTAATTTTGGCGGTGATTTTCTTGATTTTCTTATTCTTTTCGTCAAGAATATACGCTCCGTAACAGTCGATTTTTTCTTTGTCGAAAATNTTTCCCGGAACGTGGTGCTGTGTAATTAAATCGATGACGTAATGATGATCCAACATNTCAATATTCGGGGATTTTTTGACGGTTTCCAAAAGCGCTCTTTCAATTTCGGCTCCTGTAATATCTTTATGGTGAACGATTCTGTTTTCGGTGTGACCGCCTTCTCT
>Ga0056908_1000642_pt1 | contig 18650 bp, 12 predicted proteins | sample EBPBio142010_DNA_FD_55020 | JGI IMG/M metagenome (GOLD analysis project Ga0056908, IMG submission 55020) | Wastewater treatment Type I Accumulibacter community from EBPR Bioreactor in Madison, WI, USA - Reactor 1_10/4/2010_ DNA | ecosystem: Engineered > Bioreactor > EBPR > Anaerobic-Aerobic >...
TGATCAAAATACTTCGTAACGATGTTCACATAAGAATCCTTCGGCATATCGGCCATGCCATCGAACCGCGCACTGGTTTCAGCCACCAGAGCAGCATAATAATCCCGGCGGTCCGACCTCAGCGCATCGATGTCCACGATGAGGTTATTCACCGTATCTTTCAAAAACGCCTTCTTCGTCTCCTGGATGCTCAGCAGCGTCTGCTCCTTATAAATTTCCTCGAGCCGTGCCGCTGATACCATAAACGTCACCCCGATGATCACACAGATGATGATCATGAGTGCGAGTGTATAAATCCGATATTTGCCTTTCATGGCCATGTCCTCCGAGGTCCATGCTGTCATGACAGTTAACTATACTAATAGTCATATATACCCAGAAAACTCATCCTAAAATAGTTTTACTTATATATTCTTCAAAATCTCCTTACGAAGTTGCAAATTACAGAAAAATTCAGTTATTTCATGCCACGCAGCCTTGTTCTGTATGGTATAATAATCTATAGAACAATAGCGCTTCCAGATTTGGAAGCGCTGGAAATTCAAACAGCTAAATAAAGGTTAGGAGAATGGCATGGCGAACATTTTCACATTAACCGGCACACCACGAGGGGAAATACATATAAAACGACAAATGCATAAAAAAAGCCTTTATCCTAAGAGAGGATAAGGGCTTTTTGTGTTTAGTAATGCATGAATAATAATGTAGTGCATACGCTTTATTTTGAATTAAATATAAATTATAATAGTAATTATGTAAATATTATATTTCTTAACAAAGGAGATGTTATGGCTGTAAAGAGTAAATTATCAATTTGTATGGGCATTAAAAGACTTAACATACAAGATGTATATGAAAAAACTGGACTTGCTCGAAGTACTATTGCCAGTTTGTATCATGACAAGACTCAACGAATTGATTACGACACATTGGATAAGTTGTGCAAGCTGTTTGAATGTAGCATTAGCGACATTATTGAGTATTACGAAGAAAACTAAGAAGTACATTGTCCTATTGGGACATGGAAATGGGATGGTGTTATGAACAATAGAGATTTTACATTTATTGATTTATTTGCAGGTGCGGGTGGCCTTTCAGAAGGTTTTGTTGCCAATGGAGGGTTTATTCCTGTTGCACATGTTGAAATGAATCCTCATGCTGCAATGACACTTAAAACGAGAACGTGTTATTACTACTTGAGAGAGAATAATAGACTCGAAGAGTACCGTAGCTATATTAGGGGCGAGATTACTCGGGATGAGTTATTTGCTAGAATGCCAGTTGGCATGCTTGATACGGTCATTAATAGAGAAATTTCAGATGAAACAACAAATGAGATATTCAACTCAATCGATGGGATATTACAAAATGCAAATATCCAGAATGTTGATATCATAATAGGTGGTCCACCATGTCAGGCGTATTCACTGATAGGAAGAGCAAAAGATCCTGACAATATGCGTAATGATCCTAGGAATTTTTTATATAGGCAATACATCAGGTTTTTAACTCATTATCGACCAAGGATGTTCATATTTGAGAATGTACCAGGTATTTTGACGGCTGGTAATGGAGAGACGTTTAGAAATATTATTAGGGAGTTTAATGAAGCTGGTTATACAGTTGAGCATAGAATCATTGATGCCTCAGATTTTGGAGTGCTACAGCGAAGGAAAAGGGTTATCATTGTTGGATGGCAGAATCAACTGCAGCTGAGATACCCAGAGTTTGAACGTGTTGAATTCCATGCAACGGTTAATGATATCCTAGAAGATTTAGTACAGCTTGAAAGAGCAACGGTAAATAATACGTATGTTTTAGAACCAAATAACTATTTGATTGAGAGCGGAATAAGATGCCATGATGATATACTAACGCATCATGAATGTCGCTTCCACAATCCAAGAGATGTTGAAATATATAGACGAGTTATTACTGCTTGGAATGATGGACATAGAAGATTGCGGTATACTGATTTACCAGAGGAATTATGCACTCACAAAAATCGAAGTGCTTTTTTAGACAGATACAAGGTAGTAGCTGCGGACTTACAGTGTTCTCATACGATGGTTGCTCATATATCTAAGGATGGACATTATTTTATTCATCCTGATTTAGAACAAGGGAGATCATTATCAGTTAGAGAAGCAGCAAGAGTTCAGTCTTTTCCTGACAATTACTTCTTTGAAGGTCCTAGAGCAGCGAAGTTTGTACAAATAGGCAATGCAGTACCACCTTTGATGGCGAAGGGGTTAGCACAAGGCATCAGACAAATTATAGAGAATCTTTGATGAGGGGAGAGGGAAATGGCAAACTTACTTATCCAAGAATATGGACAGATAAAAAGAACTGAATTAAAGAAGAGCCCATACTATTGCTTAAGTGGTTCCGACATTGACATTAACCCTCATCAAGTTGAGGCGTTTTGTGCTGCGGTGGCTTCATTGAAATCGGGTGGAATGATTCTAGCGGATGAAGTTGGACTAGGTAAAACAATAGAGGCAGGGCTGATAATAAAATATGTACTTCAAAGTGGAGCCAAACGAATTTTACTCATTTTGCCATCGAATCTAAGGAAACAGTGGCAGATAGAATTAGAAGAGAAATTTGATATTGAGACAACGGTGTTGGATAGCTTCAATTTGGATGATTATCATGAGAAGGTATCTAGAGATAATCGAAAGCCGGCAATTGTTATTTGTTCATACACTTATGCATCAAAAAAAGCAGAGATGTTTTCTAGAATTGATTGGGACTTTATTGTATTCGATGAAGCGCATAAGTTGAGAAATGTACATAAATCAGGTGTAAAAACTGCTAAAAGTATATATGAGATAACAAAGGGGATTCCTAAGATTTTGCTTACAGCAACGCCGTTACAGAACAATCTTTTGGATCTATATGGACTAACCTATTTCATTGATGAGAAGATTTTTTTTGATAAAAGACTTTTTGCTAATCGATATATTAAAACAAAGGATTTTGCTGATTTGAAGTCTCATATAAGGCCGGTATTGCAGAGAACACTTAGACGAGACGTTGCTGATTACATCTCTTTTAAACAAAGGGTATGTATTACAATTGATTTTAAACTATCTCCACAAGAAGCGGCTTTATATGTAATGGTAAATGAATACTTAAAGAAGGATATCATCTATGCGATACCTTCATCGAATAGAACATTGATAACAGTGGTCATTCGAAAGTTATTAGCTTCTTCGAGTCATGCGGTTGCGGCGACTTTTGAGGTTCTAAAAGACAGATTAGTTGTTTTAAAAGAAAGTACTCGTCTTGAAAGTGTTGAGAAGGGATTGGATTACTTTTTTGATTTTTTGGATGATGACTATGAGGAAGATGACATGAACTCATCAGTTTCTTCGGAATTATACGGAAGGGATAAGGTAAATGAGTTTATTCAACACGAGATAGATGAAGTTGAAAGTATTATCAAACTAGCTACAAGTATATCGGCAAATGAGAAGGCTAAGGCTTTAATGAGTGCATTATCGATAGCGTTTGATAAGCAAAGAGAAGCCGGAATCAATGAAAAGGCAGTTGTATTTACTGAGTCTATTCGTACTCAGGAATTCCTTTACAAAGAACTTACAGGTAAGGGTTATGCGGGTGAGGTTCTTCTTTTTAACGGAAATCCATCGGATAAAACTACTGCTGAAATATATAAGGCATGGAAGGCAAAAAATTATGGCAAAACATTTGCCAGTAGGAATGTTGAAGTGAAGCATGCTATTGTCGACTACTTCAAAAACAATAGTAAGATTTTGTTGGTAACAGATGCTGGATCTGAAGGACTGAATCTTCAGTTCTGTAATACAGTCATTAATTACGATCTTCCTTGGAATCCACAAAAGATTGAGCAAAGAATTGGAAGATGCCATAGATATGGACAAATGAATGATACGATTGTAATCAACTTACTAAATACAGAAAATGTGGCGGATAGAAGAGTTTATGAGATTCTATCAGAGAAGTTTGAACTATTTGAAGGTGTTTTTGGTGCTTCTGATCAAGCGCTTGGTCTTTTGGAGTCAGGAATTGACTTTGAAAAGAGAGTGCTGACAATATATCAGACATGTAATAGTATCGGGGAATTCAACAAAGAGTTCAAGGCGTTAGAGAAGGAATTCGAAAGGAAAAGGAATATTAAATTCAAAGAGCTTAAAAACCTTTTGAGTGATGAGAATGAACATCGTTCGGATCATTATAAGCGAAGCCTTGATGTAACTATGAACTTCTTAGAGGAGTTGAAAAAATGGAAATCCGTAAAGCCACCTCAAAAGGTGCAAAAATATCCAGCAGCTTTCAAAGTAAACATACGAAACAAAGAAAAGTATGGACTTAATCATGGGTTCATACTAATGGGCGGGTTATATGATAACCAAGAATTTTTGCTTCCGTTTTTATATGTGTTTGATGAGAATGGCAGCAAGTATGAATTGAAAGAAGCCGAGATAATAGAAATTATGGAGAATATTGATGAGTGGGAAATCACTCCCACTACAATACAAGATAGAGATTTAAAACAATGCGGAGAATGTATCTATAGTGAATTGTTAGTGAAGTACTATTCTGCTAACAAAGCAGCCATTGATTATAATAAAGCAAAAGTTGATAATTGGGCAATGTTGCGTAAAGATTATTTTAATCTTGAAATTGGTGAGGTTGAAAAAGATATCGCTGAGATCAAAGATCAAGCTTTAGCAACAAAGAACTTCAAGGAAAAAATTGACTTGAAGAAGCAGGCAGAAGCTAAAGAAAAAGAACGAGACGAAATGATAATAAAATTTCATCAATCCATTGCCAATATTGACGAAGAAGCAAGACTTCTAATGAAAGATTTTGAAAAACAATTTGAAATTAATCCAGTACTTTTTGCAAGAGTAGTGGCAAAATTCTAGGAGGAAGAGTAGATGAAGAAACAAGGGAAATTAGAGCTTACTTGGGTCGGTAAATATGAGGAAAAAAAAGTCGAACCTAGAATTCTAATTGAGGATAAGACTAGGTCTTATGGAGATCCAAGCACTGAGAATATGCTGATTCATGGAGATAATTTGATTGCTTTAAAGGCATTAGAACAAGACTACGAAGGAAAAATAAAGTGTATTTATATTGATCCACCATATAATACAGGATCAGCGTTTCAACACTATGATGATGGACTTGAACATTCAGAATGGTTGTGTATGATGAAACCGAGATTAGAATTGTTGAGGAATTTGCTAAGTGAAGAGGGGAGTATATGGATTAGTATTGATGATGATGAGCATGCATATTTAAAAGTTCTTTGTGATGAAGTTTTTCTAAGAAAGAATTTTGTTGCGAATGTAATATGGGAAAAAAAATATGCACCACAAAATGATGCAAAGTGGTTATCCGATAGTCATGATTTTATATTGGTATATGCAAAGAATAAAGAGCTCTGGAGACCGAATCTACTTCCAAGAACTGAATCTCAAGACTCTGCTTACAAAAATCCAGATAATGATCCTCGAGGGGTTTGGCAATCGGATAATTTATCAGTAAGGACTTACAATGAAAATTGTGATTATCCAATTACAACACCAAGTGGTAGAGTTGTAAATCCGCCAGCTAGTAGATGCTGGGGTGTCAGTAAAGAGAAATTTGAAGAATTATTGAAAGATAATAGGATATGGTTTGGTAAGGATGGGAAAAATACACCACGTTTGAAGAGGTTCTTGTCTGAAGTTAAGCAAGGAGCCGTCTCCAAAACTATTTGGTTTAGAACGATGGTTGGAGATAATCAAGATGCCAAGCGTGAGGTTAGATGTTTTAATGGAACTGATATTTTTGCTACTCCGAAACCTGAGAAGTTGATTGAGAGAATATTAACTTTAGGAAGCAATGAAGGTGACTTAGTACTGGACAGTTTTTTAGGTTCTGGAACAACAATTGCAGTTGCTCATAAAATGAAAAGAAAGTGGATTGGTATTGAATTAGGTGCACATTGTTATACACATGTTATTCCTAGAATAAATGAAGTGATTAACGGAGAGCAAGGTGGCATATCCCAAACTGTAGAATGGGAAAGCGGTGGAGGATATAGATTTTATGAACTTGCTGAACCTTTGTTAGTAAAAAACCCTGTATTACCCATATATCAGATTAACCCAGTATATACGTTTGAGATGATGACAGAAGCAATATGTAAACTAGAAGGTTTTAAGTACTCACCGATTGGAGAGTATCATGGGATGTCATCAGAAAATAGATTTATTCATGTCACAAAAGAATATGTGAACAGTGCTTATATCTTATCAATAACAAAAAAACTTAGTCAAAATCAATCATTGTTGATTTACTGTACAAAAAATCAGTCCCAAATGGTATTGCCTGATAACATAGAAGTGAAAAAAATACCTAAAGATTTATTAGAAAAATGCAGCTTTGAAAGCGAGGCGATATAAGATGAGTATTGTTAACAAGATTAACTGGGCTATGAGTCTGAGAGAGCCACAATTAGAAGCATTATCATATCTTGATGCCATCAGTTCAAAGTTAGATTATAAGGTATGTACCAAAGAGGAAGCTGAAAAAATTGCTCAAGAAAACTGTGAGGAAAATAGAAATATTAAGATAGACAAAGATTTGAGTTTCCCATCTTTTTGCTTTGAAATGGCGACAGGTATAGGTAAGACAAGATTAATGGGAGCTAGTATATATTACCTTTATAAAACTAAGGGATACAAGCATTTCTTCATTTTGGCACCTGGAAATACCATTTACGATAAGCTTCGAAAAGAAACGATGCCGCATCATCCTAAATATATGTTCAAGGGTCTGGAGGCTGAAATGGGAAGGCCGAAGGTATATGATGGTGAGAACTATCTGAACTACCCAGTAAAATTCACTCAATATGAATTGCAGGTTGAGAAAACTTCGGATATACAAATTTTTATATTCAATGTCGGGAAAATATTCCAACGTGGTGATTTTCAATTTAAGTTTCACGAATTTGAAGAAAATTTAGGCGGTTCATTTGCAGATGTCTTAAAGAGTTTTGATGATCTAGTTATCTGCATGGACGAAGCTCATAGATACTATGCGCCGGCATCTAAAAAAGCTATTGATTACTTAAATCCGATATTGGGTCTTGAGTTTACTGCAACACCAAAACCTGAGAATAAAAATATCATTTACAGCTTTGATTTAGCAAAAGGTGCAAGCAAATATCTTAAAATACCAGTTGTAATGGGTAGAACCAATACAGCTGGATTTAATGATGCAGATATTGAAGAAATGAAAATAAAAGATGGTATAAAGTTGCATGAACAGCGTAAAATAGTTGTTTATAAATACTGTACAGAAAATAATTTGCCACAGGTAAAACCAATTGTTTTGATTTCGTGTAAAGACACAAACCATGCAAAAGAAGTAAGAGAAAAAATTGACTCAGATGCTTTCTTTGAAGGCAGATATAAAGGAAAAGTTGTTGAGATTCATTCCGGCACAACAGGTGTCGAATCAGATGATAACATTAGAAAACTTCTTACAATTGAAGAAAATACAAACCCCATTGAGATTGTTCTTCATGTGTACAAGCTTAAAGAAGGATGGGATGTTAACAATCTTTTCACTATCGTTCCGTTGAATGCAGCTAAAAGTGAAATTTTGGCATTACAAACAATTGGTAGAGGACTCCGTCTACCTTTCGGACAAATTACAGGACAAGATGAGCTAGATACATTAGATATCGTAGCCCATGATCACTATAGGGAATTGATTGACGATGTAAAATCCAATCCGATATTCAAGACTAGGAACCTTGATGAGAATGATGTTCCACAGACTAAGGCAGTCGATGTTGTTGCTGAGTTTAACGACGGTCAGATGGCACTTTTCCAGCAAACTGTTGAGACTACAGCTATTAAATCATTTCAAGATATTAATGACTTGAAGGTCCAAGAAGAATTATACAAGGGTTATCTTAAAGCCTTTGCTAAAGAAACTAAACCTGCAAAAGATGACAAAACAGTGGATCAAATGTCATTGTTTGACCTAGAAGTTTTTGCTCAAAAGGTGGCTGAAGACACAGCTATATATAAAGGGGACGAATCTAAAGATCCGAAGCAGAAACCTAAAACCCCAATAATGAAAAAAGAAGAGTTCATCGAAAAGATCAAAAAAGTTGCTCAAAGATCAGTAAGTGTTCCAAGGATTAGTATTGGATATAGTTCAACAATCACATTTAAGCCAGTGGCGATTAAAAGAAACATTGTTGACTTTGATACTGCAACTTCCTTTATTGAAAGATATGATATCATCAACGAGAAGTTGTTAATGTCTGTAGAAGCAGTAGCTCTTGAAACGGAAGATCCGGTAAATGAATTGGCATGTATGCTGTTGGATTCTATTGATGAGTTCGATTCCAATGACGCCGAGTATATTATTGACATTGTTGAACAGTACATTGACCTGATTGAAGGAAGCTTTGAAGATAAGAAAAAAATAGTAAGAAGATATGCTACCGTAATTATTGATGACATAAGAAAACAGGTTTATGCATCAAAGGAAGAGCATACAGAATTCATTTATAACGTGGAAAGGGACTTGATTCTATTTGGCAAGTTCGTAAAGAATGTTAAGCCAGATGGCAAGGTTGATTTCAAGAAGGAGATAACCGATAAGAAAAACATCAGACAGTATTTGCTTACTGGATATAAGAAGTCGTATTACCCTGAAAATGGGTTCGATAGTGACGATGAGAGGCGTTTGGCGGTAATACTAGAAGAAGATACTGATGTTGTGCGTTGGATCAAGCCACCGCTTAATCAATTAGGATTATTCTATAAAGCAGGGCACCAGTATAATCCTGATTTTATAGTGGAAACAGCGACATCTAAATATTTGGTTGAAGTGAAAGCAAGTAATATGACCAAAGATGAGGATGTTATAGATAAAGCTAAGGCTGCAATTAAGTGGTGCGAATGTGCTACCGGTGTTGATGCAGATAAAAAAGAATGGAAATTTAGACTTATTGCAGGACAAAATATTGCTATTGGCAACACTTTCAAATACACCATGGGGATGAGCGAGAATTTGGAGGGGCTATTGAATGAGTGATCATGTATATGCTAAAGTTCGTGAAAAAATCATTGAAGCATTAAACACAGATCTGATTGGTCCGATAGAAGTGGAAGAAATGCTGGATGAATCGCCTTTGAGCACTTATATCACTGGTATGCTTTATCCACTCAAAACCCAGGCTTCAAGTGAATCAGAATTGGAAGACAATGATTTCATTAGCGATACAATTGAGGATGAAAAAGATACTTTGGAAGAGGACTATGAGGACAAAGTTGTATCAAAGTTCAAACAGCAGTCTTCTATAGGTTTAAGCTTCTATGTATCTGAAGATATGAATTCTTTTGAAGCCATTGCAAGATGGGGTGAGTATACGAAGGATAAGATTGAACTAGAAGAAGATCTTGAAGCTGGCAAAAAGAAAAGCAAGAAAACGGTGTATGTTCGGGAGCAAAAATCGGAAGTCGTTTCTGTGGATCTTAAGAGCTTTGAAAAGACTCAAGATATTCCACTGGTGTGCGATCCTTCAATAAAGTTACGGATTATTCAATTTAGGCTTAACAACAAGCATAAGTTGGTTTCAGTTTATCTATATAACGGAAAACAGACAGGACAAGATAGAGATTTTGAAAATGTCATGTTTCAGACCGAACTAACCGTTAAGGCGATTGATGGAGATTCGATATTTTTACCTGAGCATAAATGCCGTGAAAAAGAAATCGCTGATGAATTTTATTATGAAAAACGCCCCATATATTCAAGAGGTCATGGTTGTGCGGTAAGTTGGAGATGCAATGACGGTAAGAATGCATGTGAAATCAAGACAGCATTTATTCCCTCACATGAAATAAATGCTGTAAGTCCTGAATTAAAGAACTTCGGTGGTCAGCAGTTTTCAATGAGGTTTATGTCTCATCCGAAAAATAAAATCGAAACGATAAATAGACTAAAAGCTTTGAGAGAAGAGTACGATGAGTGGATAGATGATTTAGGAAAAAATGAGAAAATGAATGAAACTTCATTTTTGTCTAGAGGGAATCAAATTATTGACGAATGCAGAAAGGCGTCCAATAGAATAGCACAAGGCATACATCTTCTTGAGACGGATGAAGACGTGTTTAGCGCTTTCTGCTTCATGAATCAATCCATGTACTTACAAAGAAGCATATCACAATTTGCTAATAAGTATGGAAAAGGAATTGAATGTAGCCTAGGTGACTTCAATAAAGAAGACCATAGTACTTGGAGACCGTTCCAAATTGCTTTCATATTATTGAATATTGCAAGTTGTGCTAATGCAGGAGATGAATATAGAGACAATGTTGATCTCTTATACTTCCCTACTGGTGGAGGTAAGACAGAGGCCTACTTAGGCCTAATTGCATTTGTCATTGGATATAGGAGGCTGACAGCTTCTAAAGAAACTGAATACGAAAAAGATGGTGGCGTAACTGTATTTCTTAGGTATACATTACGTCTATTAACTACGCAACAACGTGACAGATTAACTAAAATGATTTGTGCTGCAGAAATGATCCGAGCAAAAAATCCAAGTTTATATGGTAACCAGAGAATTTCTATAGGCTTCTGGGTAGGTAGCGGTGTAACTCCAAATAATTTTAAAGAGTTAGACGATGCAGAAAAAGGTCCGCAAGCTATTAATAAGTTGACAAAACAGGTTATTGTTTGTCCTATGTGTGGTACTCCTATCAAAAAAGAGAATTACGATATTGATACCGACAAATGTGAGGTTAAAATCCATTGCCCTGATGCAAAATGCCAGTTTTATAAGTTTAAAGGAGCTAGTATCCCTGTATATCTAGTGGATGAGGAGATATACAGAAAATGTCCAACAGTAATCATATCGACAGTTGATAAATTTGCAAGGTTGCCTTGGGATGAGAAGATGGGGTTACTGTTTGGTAAAACGGATAGGTATTGTGAACGTCATGGATATATTGCAGTTGGAGAAAATCATCCGAATAGACATAACAAATCAAAAACATTGCCAGCCTCACAAACTATTGGCACAAAACCGTTCTATCCACCGGAGCTGATTGTTCAAGATGAGTTGCACTTAATTACTGGACCACTTGGCACAATCTATGGTGCATATGAAACCGTTGTTGAGGATATGTGTGCTATTGATAAGGATGGAAAAAGATTGCTACCTAAGTATATCGTATCCACAGCGACGATAAAAAATGCAGATGCTCAAATAAGATGTTTGTATGGAAGAGATAATTTTTCACAGTTCCCTCCTAGTGGATTTGATATTAGCGATAGTTACTTTATAAAAGAGATACCGCTTAGCGATAAACCATTCAGAAAATACTGCGGTATATGCGCTACCGGTAAATCCATGAAGACAACTATATTAAGGGTATATGCCGTCCTATTGCAACAAACATTAGAACTTTCAAAGATTGATGAATACAAAGACTATGTAGACCCATATTACACTTTAGTTGGGTATTTCAATAGTATTCGAGAGCTTGGCGGTACGGTAAGACTGCTACAAGATGACATTCCTGCCCGTATTAAGAGAATTGTTAAAAAATATGAGTACAGCTCTACAAGGTATTTAAGAAGAACGAAGGAAATAACTTCTCGTGTATCTTCGTATAAAATAGCTCAATTGCTTGATGAGTTGACAATTGAAAAGAGCAGTGATGAGTGCTTGGACGTTGCAATTGCAACTAACATGATTGCGGTTGGGATGGATGTCGATCGTCTAGGATTAATGTCGGTGACTGGACAACCCAAGCAAAACTCGGAGTATATCCAAGCCACAAGCCGTATAGGTAGAAAGTTCCCAGGACTTGTTGTAACTATATACAATCCTTATAGACCAAGAGACTTATCGCATTATGAAAACTTTACAGGCTTCCATTCGCATATGTACCGTTATGTTGAAGGTACAACAGCGACTCCTTTCTCTGCAAGAGCAAGGGATAGGGTATTGCATGCCTTGCTGGTAGCCCTGTTAAGACTTAAAAACGAAGAACTGGCCGTAAATGAAGGTGCCGGAAGAATTAATGAAACAGCAGATCGTGTCATTCAGGAAGCTAAAGACATAATCTTAGAAAGAGTATCGATTGTTGCAGCAAAAGCGAATGCAGATACGACTAGAGAAATGGATATATTTATTGATGAATGGAAGCACCTTAGCAATGGTGAAAAAAGGCTTTTCTATTATATTAAAAATACAGAGAACTACAATCGGTTACTGAATTTCTACAATGAATTCTGTACGCCAAAAGAGAAGCCTACACTTAATTCAATGAGAGAGGTCGAAAGCACATCTTCACTATATTATTACACAGAGGGGGCTCGTTAGGATGAAAATCAATAAATTAGGGGAATTAAGACCTAACCAATTAATCACTACCTTTGGCCCTGGTGCAATAATGGATGTAGTCGAAGATTCCGTAACGGTACTTGATATTAATTATTGGGACAGATATGGGAAGACAATTTATGATGCTAGGTTAGCATCTTATTTGGGCGTTGATAACTTTAAAACGCCAAAGACATCTTGGCAAGGAGATATTCCAGTAGTTTCATTCCCGAATTATCATATATGTAAAAAAAGTACCTGCAATAACTTGTTTGATATTAGCGAGAATTTTGACGTGGACAAGTATTTGCAAAATGGTCCGACATGTCCGATTTGTGGATTTAAAGCGTACCCAGCAAGATTTATAATGTCTTGTGTGGATGGTCATTTAGATGATTTCCCTTGGAGATGGTGGGTGCATCATGGTGAGTCATCCTGTAAAAGGGATTTAAAACTTGTATCAACAGGGAATACATCCTCACTTGCTGAGATAATTGTCAAATGTGAGTGCGGTGCATCAAGAACCATGAGTGGATCTACACAATCAGAGAATTTTGCTGGTCTAAAATGTAGTGGAAGGCATCCTCACAATCCAAGGATGTCCAAGAAATCCAATGGAACATATTCGAAATGTGATAAGGATGTAATCCCATCACAAAGAGGGGCATCGAATGTTTATTTTCCAGTTATTAGAAGTGCTATTTCAATTCCACCATGGATTAATCCATTAAACTCAATGATTGATGAACACTACAGAGATATTCTTAATTTGCGGGAGTATATTGGTGAAGAAGCGATTATAAAAATCTATGAAAGGCATTTTACATCGATTTGTTCACAAGAAGAGTTTGTTGAAGCGGTCAAGAAAAGAGATGAAAAGGTCAAACAGTTTATTGAAATTAAAGAGATGGAATATGCAGCTATTACCCATCACAATGATTTGCTTTATCAGACAGATGTGAAGTATTTTAAGGCAGAGGAAGAACCGATACCTGCATATTTAAGCAAATATTTTTCTAGAGTAATAAAGGTTCATAGACTAAGAGAAGTAATGGTTTTGTTAGGATTCATGAGAATGGATTCACCGGAACCGGAAGTTGAAGATGCTAAAAACATTGTTTATCTGACAAAAAATAAAACAGGCGAATCTTGGCTGCCTGGAGTAGAAATCAATGGTGAAGGTATTTTCATTGAGTTCAACAAAGAAACTATTTCAAAGTGGAATACTGTATTAAGAACAGGTCAATTATCCGATCAGTACAAGAGATTCTATGATGATTTTTGTAATTCAAGAGGTTGGACTAAATTTAAAGAACGCAATGCGGAATATGTTTTGCTACATACATTTGCCCATTTAATGATCAAAGAGATGGCAATGCAATCAGGGTATTCGTCTTCTGCAATAAAAGAAAGAATTTATAGCAGCGAGAACATGTGTGGCATTCTTCTATATACCGGTAGCGCGGATAAAGAAGGGTCTTTAGGAGGTCTTGTAGAAATTGGAGAAATGAGTAAGTTGCTCATAGTATTGAAGCAAGCTCTTGAAAATGCAATGCTCTGTACTACTGACCCAGAATGTATGATGAGCGAGCCTTCCTCAGAAGATCTAAATGGAGTTGCTTGTCACTCTTGTGTAATGATAGCTGAAACCGCATGTGAGAGCGGTAATAGATTACTGGATCGGTCGCTTGTGGTTCCACTACCATCAAAAGAGGAGAGCGCTTACTTTATTGAGTTGGTGAATGAGCTATGCGGGATGGAAATATAGGGATTGCAATAATTGTAGAAACATTGGTGACTGAGATTGAACGTTTTGGCGAATCAAATTTTGATGTTCAAGTTTTTAAAAAGTCATATCTTTCGATCAAAGATAAGTTTCCATCGTTGACTGAGGAAGAGATATATAATGTAATTCAAATGGCTATTAGCCTATATAATTACAAAGTTCATGAGAATGTTGAATTGGTTATAACAGCACCTAATAGTTTTAAATTGAAAGCACTCAAGACAAGCATTGTTGTGCATGAACTTATAAGCAATGCTCAGAAGAGCATTACTTTGACAGGCTATTCGATCTCAGAATATTTTGCTGAGCTTTTGGAAGAGCTTCTAGATAAAAGTAGAAAAGGCGTATATGTAAATCTATATGTAAATGACTTTGCAGGCAAACAAGAGCAGCTAGATAAGTTGGAAGTATATAAAGGGAGATTTTTGAACATTTACGACTACAATAAAGGGGCTGACAAAATGGCAGCACTCCATGCAAAAATAATCGTAGTAGATGGGCATAAAACCTTTATCTCCTCATCAAATCTTTCTTACCATGGGTTAGAAGGAAATATTGAAATGGGTGTACTGATTGTATATTTCGATGCTAAAACTCCACTTGCACGGACTTACAGCTCCAGCTTCACGGAGATATAGAGCCACCCTCACGGAAGCTGAGCCATCAGTCTTCAATAGTTGAACATAATAGGGTTCATTTCAAGTTTAAGCAAAGCCTTCGGTTTCTTTTATTGATAGTTTGAGACCATGCCTTTCTCTCATAGAAATTCTACCATCAATCAAAATTTCGTAAGAATTATGAATTATGCGGTCCATAATGGCTTCTGATATTGGACTATCACTGTTTGGATCAGGGTTTATTCTTGAGTACCAGCCTTCGCTCTCATATTGCGTGCAAAAGATGATCGATCCTCTTTCACTACCGCATCTAGCCTCCATAATCTCTAGTAAATCATAAGTCTCGTTAGGTGATAAGGTGCGAATGAGCCACTCATCAAGAATGAGAAGATCGACCTTTTGATATGACTTTATTGTCTTCTTAAAAGTTCCGCATCCTTTAGCTACATTAAGTTCATCAAGAAGTTCTGGCATTCGAATGTATCTAACCGATTTAAGCTTTCGACATGCTGCATTGCCAAGAGCATTACTAAGATAAGTTTTACCATTGCCAGAAGCACCTTTGATAATAATGTGATGACGGTCTTCTAAATACTGACAAGATGCAAAACGAAGGAGCTGTACTTTATCTAGTCGCCTATCCTCGTGATATTCTATACCTTCAATCGTTGCACTTGGTGCTGAAAAATTTGCTTTGCTGATATAGCGTTTAATCTTGTTTGATTTCCTGCGGTTTTGTTCAGCATCAACGATAAGGGCTAATCGCTCTTCAAAGCCAAGGGCAGAATAAGTGGTGTTATCTGCTAATTGTAGTTCCACTTCTGTTGCCATAGCCGATAATCTCATTTCTCGTAATGCGTTAATGGTGGACTGATTAATCATTATTGAGCACCATCCTTTCCATAGTATGCAGCACCACGAGTTATGCCATATTTATTTGTTGAGGATGTTTGACTCTTTTCTTGCTTCAACCTGTCCTGACCATTTTTTAGAATTGTACTGATATTTCGGATTGTAGGAGAGCTGCTATAGTTAAGTACACGCTCACAAGCCTTTTCAAGACGATTATTGCTGTAACGATCGGCAAGCTTAGTAAGGCTTGCACAAGCTTTAAAGCCTTGTTCAGGTTCTCTACCTACCGCTAGAAAGCGTTCTACTACTTCGGTAGTCTTAGGTCCTATCGACATCGCCCAAACGAGAAAGTCGTCTTTGTTGTAAGCAAGGTACTTCTGATGTTCAAGCGGCATATGCTCTTTCTTAGTAATCGGATCCCTTACTTGTACTTGTGCTCTTGAATGCGAGGCCACTCTAGACCCCTGAAAAAACACTTCAACTGTTTTCTTTGTTAGACGGATATCTACTTCTTTTCCAATCAAGTCAAAAGGAACTGAGTATTTGTTTATTCCATCTGATATGAGATAATCATTACGAACTGTTGCAAATGTCCAGTCTGCCGGTTCAAAAGGGGTTTTAGGGAGTGGTTTCATAAATGCTTGTTCTTCTTGATAATAAGCTTGGTGACGATTCCCTTCCCTTTTTTTGAATGGAAAGTGGTTTAGTTCTTCTAATTTTTCGTTTACAGCACGATGTATTTCATCGATAGAAAAGAACTTTTGATTCCGTAAAGCGGCTATAATCCAAGTGGATGCATATTTGACAGTTCCTTCGACGATGCTTTTATCTTGAGGATGGTTTACTCTCGCAGGTATTATCGCAGTGTCATAGTGTTCTGCAAGTTCCTGATAGCTTTTGTTATAAACGGTCTCATATCGAGTATTCTTAATAATTCCAGTTTTGAGGTTGTCAGGAATGAGCAATCGAGCGACACCGCCAAAATAACTATAAGCATGTGCATGGCAAGAAAGCCAACTTGTAGAGGTCATATCTAAATTTGCTTCAGCATAGACATAGCAGCTACATGGTAACACCGCTACAAAAAGATATGCCTTTATCATTTCTCCAGTAACCGTATCGTGAATGGGAATAGTATTACCTGCCCAATCTACCTGCATAACGTCTCCAGGCTTATGCTTAATACGCATTGTTGCTTTGGTGAGTCTTGCCCAGTGGCGATACTTATCACAAAACTGAGTATACATATATGGTGTTGCACCTGTGGCATAAGACTTTTCACAGTATTCATTCCAAAGAAGGGTTAAGTTAACTCCAGGTTTTGCAAGTTCCTTGTGAATGAAAGCATAATCAGGCAGTTTTCGGCCACTGGGGTTCGCCTCAATTCCCGGATAAAGGGTCTCATGAAGTAACTGATTAGTGACAGATTCCTCAAGTGGCCACTTGATTGTCAACATCAGTCTAGAAATTCCCAAAATAATCGGTTGAAATTTACCCATTAGCATCAGTTTCGCTTGATTCATATCGACTCACATCATAGAATCCAGCCTTTTTCTTTTCTTTGATTCGATAACTGTCACCTTTGATATTTATTGTTGTAGAATGGTGCAATAGTCGATCTAGAATAGCCGTTGCTACTACGTTATTCCCGAATACATCCCCCCAGCTACCATAGGATTTATTAGAAGTAAGAATAATTGAGCCATTTTCATAGCGGTTTGATATAATCTGAAAAAAGTAATGAGCAACTTCGTCTTCCATGGCTGCATATCCTACTTCATCGATGATCAAGATACTTGGTTTATTAAGCGTTCTAATCTTTCTGTGAATGCGCCCAGATGCAATATTCTCTTTTATCGTTGAGATCAGTTCATGCGCACTCAAGAAATATGCGGTGTAACCATTTCTTACGGCTTCGACAGCTAACCCAACCGCCAAATGTGTTTTCCCGACCCCAGGCGGACCAAGGAAAACCACATTTTCAGCGCGCTCAACAAAAGCTAGTGTTTTAAGTTCATTGATCTTTCTTTGATTCGCACTTGGTTGAAACTCGAAATCAAACGAATCAAGTGATTTTACATAAGGTAGCTTAGCGAGCTTAAGATTGGTCGCAGATGTTCGCTCCCGTTTTGCATCAATTTCCGCCCAAAGCAACTTGTCCAAGAATTCCAGATACGATATACTATCTTTAGAAGCTTCTTCTGCGTGGTGGTCGTACACAGCAGCCATATGTGGCAGATTCAAAACATCACATGCTTGTTTGAGTCTCTGTGTTATCATATTTAACCCACCTCACAAATCAAAGAATCATAGACTTCAAGAGGTCTTTGATGCACTTTGGGAGATTGTTCTGGAATCATTAGCGGTGCTTTGCGGGCTTTGGCTTTTCGATTTTCAGTAATTAATCCTTCAAAGTGCTTTTTCATTTTTTGACTATTATATTTTCCAGGGAGTTTTCGATAAGTATCAACCAATACTCCTGTTTCATCATATATTTCAATAGATCCATTTCTTAAATCTCTTACTCCGACGCGATTTCCAACGAATCTAAAGGGCACCGAATAGAAATTTGATTCATAACTGATAGAGCAGTCATTCATTACTTTCCTAGAAACTAGATCAGTGGATAAAAACGGACTCGGATTTATAGGCCTCAGATTTTCTTCCTTTAAGACCTCAGCGGGAATCTTTCTGGTCGTCTTATGCAGTCTCAGATTACACGTAGTATCTAACCAAATCTTTGCCTGCTCATTCAGCTCCATCAAGTCCTTGAATTCCTTGATACGCGGCCAAAAGTTACCTCTGACATATTTGACACCACGCTCAACTTTTCCCTTTGATCTTGGCATATATGGGCGATGTCTTACCGGCGTGAAATCATGATGCTCAGCAAATCTTAAAAATCGTGGATTCCATTTATCATCACCAGTTTTATGACTGTTCGCAACAACGGTCTTCATGTTATCGTATAGAATACTTTCGGGTAAGCCACCAA